>Ga0255338_1001584_pt1 | contig 41428 bp, 40 predicted proteins | sample MeOH1_35cm_T4_19_FD_203715 | JGI IMG/M metagenome (GOLD analysis project Ga0255338, IMG submission 203715) | Sandy soil microbial communities from University of British Columbia, Vancouver, Canada - MeOH1_35cm_T4_195 | ecosystem: Engineered > Artificial ecosystem > Sand microcosm > Unclassified ... | reverse complement strand
TGGTGTGTTTGTTGCATGGGGTCGGTAAGGCGCAAAACCTCAGGCGAACTGGCCGAAAGCGCGACGAAAGGACTGTCATGGCGGTGGCAAGCGGCGAAAGCCTGGAAAAGCTGGAAGACATGATCGTGCGTACGGCGGAAACCACCGCCGCCAATGTAAGGGCCGCAAAGGAAGCCATCGGCGCCGTCATTTTCGGCCAGGACATCGTGGTCGAACGGGCGCTCGTTACTGTCTTGTCCGGCGGCCATGCGCTGCTGGTCGGCGTGCCCGGCCTCGCCAAGACCAAGCTGGTCGAGACCATGGGTATCGCACTCGGGCTGGATGCCCGCCGCGTACAATTCACCCCGGATCTGATGCCCTCCGACATCCTCGGCACCGAAGTGCTGGAAGAAGGCCAAGGCGGCAAGCGCTCGTTCCGCTTCATTGCCGGTCCGGTGTTCGCGCAATTGCTGATGGCGGACGAGATCAACCGCGCCTCGCCGCGTACACAATCCGCACTGTTGCAGGCGATGCAGGAGCAGCATGTGACGGTGGCCGGCGCGCGTCATGATCTGCCCAAGCCGTTCCACGTGCTGGCGACGCAGAACCCGCTCGAGCAGGAAGGCACCTACCCGCTGCCGGAAGCGCAACTCGACCGCTTCCTGATGGAGATCGACGTCGACTATCCAGACATCGCGGCCGAACGCAAAATCCTGTTCGACACCACTGGCGCCGACGAAGCGCGCGCGAAAGCGGCGATGACGTCCGAGGATCTGCTTTCCGCGCAACGTCTCGTGCGCCGTTTGCCGGTCGGTGAGACCGTGGTCGAGGCGATCCTCAAGCTGGTGCGTTCGGCGCGTCCGGGCGATGAAGCCGGCGAATTCGGCAAGCTGATCGCCTGGGGCCCGGGCCCCCGCGCGAGCCAATCCTTGATGCTCGCCGTGCGCGCCCGCGCGCTGCTCGACGGCCGCCTTGCGCCGTCGGTCGACGACGTCATCGAGCTCGCCGAGCCTGTGCTGAAGCACCGCATGGCGCTCACCTTCGCGGCGCGCGCCGAAGGCGAGACCATCCCCAACGTCATCCGGCGCCTGAAGGCGCGCATCGGATAACAGCATGGCGGAGCCCCGGCTCAGCGACACCGAAACTGGCGCAGTCAAGACAGCGAGCGTCGGGGCACGTTCGCTTGCCGAGGCCATGCCACGCCTGGTCTTGGAAGCGCGCCGCGTTGCCGCCACCGTGATCCACGGATTGCATGGCCGCCGTCGCGCCGGCTCCGGCGAAAATTTCTGGCAGTACCGGCGTTTCGTCTCCGGCGAGCCGGCGCAGAACGTCGACTGGCGCCGCTCGGCGCGCGACGATCATCTCTATGTGCGCGAGCGCGAATGGGAAGCCTCGCACACGATCTGGATCTGGCCCGACCGTTCGCCGTCGATGGCGTTCACGTCGACGCTCGCCAAAGACAGCAAGCTCGACCGCGCGTTGGTCGTCGCCTTCGCGCTGGCCGAAGTCCTGGTGCAAGGCGGCGAGCGCGTCGGCGTGCCCGGCCTGTTACGCCCGACCGCCAGCCGTAACGTGATCGAGAAGATGGCGGAAGCGATCCTGCACGACGCGCTGGAGCGCGCGAGCCTGCCGCCGTCGTTTGCGCCCTCGCCGCTGTCCGAGGTCGTGATGCTGTCCGACTTATGGAGCCCGATCGCCGACGTGCGTGGCACCATCGCGCAGCTTTCCGGCACCGGCGCGCATGGCCATGTGGTGCAGATCGTCGATCCGGCGGAAGAGAGCTTCCCTTATTCGGGTCGCGTCGAGTTCATTGAGCCGGAAGGCGCCGGCAGCGTCACCGCCGGCCGCGCCGAAACCTGGCGCGACGACTATCAAGGCGTGATCGCGCGTCACCGCGCCGCGATCCGCTCCGAGACGGATCAGCGCGCTTGGAGCTTCGCCATTCACCGCACCGACCGGCCCGCGAGCGAATTGCTGCTCGTGCTGCACGCGCGCATGGGCCGCAATGCCCATGCCGACGCCATGAACCGGCACGCGCCCTTGCAAGCAGGGAGCGCCGCGTGATGGCAGGACTACCCCTCGCCTTCGCCCAACCGCTGGTGCTGCTCGGTCTGTTGAGCCTGCCACTGCTGTGGTGGCTGCTGCGGCTGGTGCCGCCGCGCCCGCGCCGTATCAACTTCCCGCCGACGCGCTTGCTGTTCGAGATCGCACCGAAAGAAGAGACGCCGTCGCGCACGCCGTGGTGGCTTACGCTCTTAAGGCTGGCGCTGGCAGCGCTCGTCATCATCGCCGCCGCCGGCCCGTTGTGGAATCCGCCGATTGCGTCGTCAACGCGTGCCGCGCCACTCCTGATCCTGCTCGATGATGGCTGGTCGGCGGCCGCATCTTGGGACGCGCGCCTGCGCACCGCCGACGAAATGATCGCGCGCGCCGAAGCGGACGACCGCGGGGTCGCCGTGCTGCCGCTGTCGGAAACCGCGCGCGACATCTCGCTGCAGGTCGCCGGCGCCGCGCGCGTGCAAGTCAAGCAGATCAAGCCGAAGCCGCACGCGGTCGATCGCGCCGAGGCGCTGCCGGTGATCGATCGCTTCCTGAAGAATGCGCCGAACGTCGAAGTGGTCTGGCTGTCCGACGGTGTCGATGTCGGCAAGGGCGAAACTTTCGTCGCCGGCCTGAAACAGGTCATCGGCGATCATCCGCTCACCATCGTCCAGGGCGGTATCGCGCCGGCGCATGCGCTCGCCGCCGCCGACAATGCCGCCGGCGCGCTGACGGTGAAGGTGCTGCGCGCACAGACCGGCGCGGCCGAGAGCGGCTTGGTCAACGCCATCGATCTCAAGGGCCTACCGCTCGGCGAGGCGCCCTTCTCTTTCAACGCGGGCGACCGCGAAACCGAAGCCAAGATCGACCTGCCGGTCGAGATCAGAAACGACGTGGCACGGCTGGAGATCGCCGGCGAACGTTCCGCGGGCGCGGTGCAATTGCTCGACAAGCGCTGGCGCCGACGCACCATCGGCATCGTCTCCGGCTCGACCGCCGACCGCTCGCAGCCGCTTCTCGGCGCGACCTATTATCTCTCACGTGCGCTCAATCCGTTCGCCGACGTGCGGCTCGCCGAAGGCGTGGGCCCTGCGGAGGCGGTGAAGCGCTTTCTCGATCAGCGCTTGCCGATGCTGATCCTCGCCGATGTCGGCAACGTCGCCGAGACGCTCGACCCGCTCAACAAGTGGATCGACGATGGCGGCGTGCTGGTGCGCTTCGCCGGTCCGCACCTTGCGCGCGCCGACGACAATCTGGTGCCGGTGCGCTTGCGCCGCGGCGGCCGCATCCTCGGCGGTAGCCTCAGCTGGGACAAGCCGCAGCCGCTCACGGCGTTTTCGCGCGAAGGGCCGTTCAACGGCATGGCGGTGCCGAAAGACGTCACCGTGTCGCGTCAGGTGCTCGCCGAGCCGGACGCGACGCTCACCGACCGGACCTGGGCGACGCTCGCTGACGGCACGCCGCTCGTCACCGCGCAACGCCGCGGCAAAGGATTGATCGTGCTTTTTCATGTCACCGCCGATACGCGCTGGTCCGACCTGCCGCTGTCGGGCAGCTTCGTCGACATGCTTCGGCGTATCGTCACACTTGCTGGCGCAATTGCACCGACTGATACGGTGGCATCGACTGCTACAGGCACACGCGCCGTCCCCGCCGTTGCGCCGACGCGCATCCTCGATGGCTTCGGCGCCTTCTCGCCGCCGCCGCCGACCGCGCGTCCGATCCCGACCAATTTCAACGGCCGCGCCACCTTCGATCATCCGCCCGGCTTCTACGGCCCGCCGGAGGGACTGGTCGCGGTCAACACGCTGGCGCCTGCTGACCGGCCGCTGCCGCTCGACGTGTCGGCGCTCGGCGCGCGCCTGGATGTCTATCGCCAGGGCGAGCCGGTCGACCTGCGCGGGCCGCTGTTCATCGGCGCGCTCGCGCTGCTGCTCATCGATGCACTGGTGGTGATCATGCTCTCGGGCGGGCTCGGTGCCATGCGCATGCGCCGTAGCGCCACCGCCGCGCTCATGATCGGCGCTTTGCTCGCATTGACCTCGCACAATTCCGTTCACGCACAGCAACAGCCGGCCCCGCCGCAACAGACGCAGCGGCAAGTACCGCCGCTCTCACAACCGCAGCAAGACTTCGCCATGAAGGCCACGCTGCAGACCCGTCTTGCTTACGTGATCACCGGCGACGCCGCGGTCGACGAGGTCAGCAAGGCTGGCCTGCAAGGGCTCACGCTGTTTCTGGCGCAACGCACCGCGCTCGAAGCCGGCGAGCCGATGGGCGTCGATCCGGCGCGCGACGAGCTTGCCTTCTTCCCGGTGATCTACTGGCCGATCTCGCCGAGTGCGCCGAAGCCCCCGCAGGCGGCGCTCGAGAAGATCGACGCCTACATGAAAAACGGCGGCACCGTCGTGTTCGACACGCGCGACGCGGTCGACGCGCCGCCCGGCGCCGACATGCAAGGCCCCGGCATGGTCGCGCTGCGCTCGATCCTGTCCTCGCTCGACGTACCCGAACTGGAGCCGATCCCGCGCGATCACGTGCTGACCAAGACATTCTTTCTGCTGCGCGACTTCCCTGGCCGCTTCACCGAAGGCCAGCTTTGGGTCGAGGCGTTGCCGGCCGACAACGAGGAAGAGACCGGCAACCGCCCGGCGCGCGCCGGCGACGGCGTCTCCTCGATCCTGATCACGTCGAACGATCTCGCTGGCGCCTGGGCGATGCGACCGGACGGCCAGCCAATGCTGCCTTTGGTGCCGGGCGAGCCGCGCCAGCGCGAATTCGCCTTCCGCGCCGGCGTCAATATCGTGATGTACGCGCTCACCGGCAACTACAAAGCCGACCAGGTGCACATCCCGGCGCTGCTCGAGCGGCTGGGACAGTAGGAGTAATGTATTGAACCTCGGCATCTCATTCGCGCCGCTGGTGCCCGACTATGTGGTCTGGGCGGCCTTCGGCGTGGCCGTGCTGATGTCGGCACTCTTGTTGCTCGCGCGCAGCCGCGGCGCGCTGGTGCGCGCCATCGCCATGGCGTTGTTCGTGCTGGCGCTCGCCAATCCTTCCTTGACGCGCGAAGACCGTGATCCGATCCCCTCAGTCGCCGCAGTCATCGTCGACAAGAGCCCGAGCCAGAACTTCGGCGACCGCAATGCGCAGACGGAAGCAGCCCGCGCCGCGCTCACCGAAAGGCTGAAAGCCATCCCGGGTCTGGAAGTGCGCGTCGCCGAGGCAGCGCAAGCCGACGGCGAGAACGACGGCACGCGCTTGTTCTCGGCGCTGTCCTCGACCTTGGCCGACGTACCGCCCGACCGCATCGCCGGCGCGGTGCTGATCACCGACGGCCGCGTGCACGATGTGCCGGCGGACGCCGCCGCGCTCGGCTTCGCCGCGCCGCTGCACGCGCTGATCACCGGCAGCAAGGACGAGATCGACCGCCGCGTCGTGCTGACGCAAACCCCGCGCTTCGGCATCGTCGGCCAAGCGCAGACCGTCGGCTTCCGCATCGACGATCAGGGCGCGCGCGTCGGCAGCGCGCAGGTGACCATCCGCCGCGACGGTGAGGTGCTGGAACAGCGCTCGGTGATGCCCGGCACGGAAGTCAAAGTCAACATTCCGATCCCGCATGCGGGCCAGAACATCATCGAGATCGAAGCGGCGACCATTCCCAACGAGCTGACCGACGTGAACAACCGCGCTGTCGTCTCGATCGACGGCGTGCGCGACAAGCTGCGCGTGCTGCTGGTGTCGGGCGAGCCGCATGCCGGCGAACGCACCTGGCGCAATCTGTTGAAGTCGGATGCCTCGGTCGACCTCGTGCATTTCACGATTCTGCGGCCGCCGGAAAAGCAGGACGGCACGCCGATCAACGAGCTCTCGCTGATCGCCTTCCCGACGCGCGAGCTGTTCCAGCAGAAGATCTCGGAATTCCAACTCATCATCTTCGACCGCTACGCGCGCCAAGGCGTGCTGCCGCTGATCTACTTCGATAACATCGCGCGCTTCGTGCGCGACGGCGGCGCCGTGCTGATCGCCGCCGGTCCCGATTACGCGAGCCCGACGAGCCTGTGGCGCACGCCGCTCGACGTCATTCTTCCGGCAGAGCCATCCGGCGACGTCACCGAGCAACCGTTCTTCGCGCAGCTGACGCAAGCGGGCCAGCGCCATCCGGTGACGCGGGCACTCGAAGGCTCCGATACCAATCCGCCGCATTGGAGCCGCTGGTTTAGGCTGGTGAACACCAAGCGCTCGACCGGCACGCCGGTGATGCAGGGACCCGATGGCAAGCCGCTTCTCGTGCTGGCGCGCGAGGGCGAAGGCCGCGTGGCGCTGTTGTTGTCCGATCACATCTGGTTGTGGGCGCGCGGCTACGAAGGCGGTGGACCGCATCTCGATCTGCTGCGGCGCTTGTCGCACTGGCTGATGAAGCAGCCCGACCTCGAGGAAGAAGCGCTGCGGCTGATCGTGCAGGGCCGCGACATCACCGTGCAGCGTCAGACCATGGCCGACAGCGTCGCCGACGTGACGCTCACTTCGCCGACCGGACAGAAGCGCAACCTACAGCTCACCTCCGCTGAGCCGGGCGTGTGGCGCTCGACGGTTTCCGCCAACGAGCTCGGCCTGTGGCGCGCGACCGACGGCAAGCTGACCGCGCTCGTCAACGTCGGGCCGGCGAACCCGCGCGAATTCCAGGAAGTCACCTCGACCACCGAGGTGCTGGCCAAGCTCGCGGGCGCGACCGGCGGCGATGCACGCAGGCTTAGCGACGGCGGCAGCGTGAATGTGCCGCGAGTGGTGCCGGTGCGGTCGAGCAGCACGTTCAAGGGCGACGATTGGATCGGCATGAAGATGCGCGACGTTTCCGTTGTGCGCGGCATCGGCGTGCTGCCCATCTTTGCCGGACTGCTCGGCCTGCTGCTGCTGGTTGGCTCGCTGGCGCTGACCTGGGCGCGCGAAGGTCGCTGACGCACGCCGCATCCGAAACACGGAACGAAAACGCAAACTGCGCGTTAAAAGCGCGCAGCGTGGGAAACGTTCCAATGCCGCTCGCGTACCGTCTCAGTTCCGCGCTTTTTCACCAATATTCGCCGTCAACTTCCGTAGCGCGCCTAGCCGCCTGCCTTTCGCAGTGAGGTCACATACATGTTCGCGTCCAAGAGCACCCGCTTCTTCGGAAAATACGCCGCCAGCGATCCGATCAAGGTTCCGGACATGGTGCGCCGCCGCCTGGTCGAGCGATTCTCCACGGCGCCCGAAGGCGTGGTTGCGACAAACTTCCGCTCGGTGAAGTACGAAATCGACATGAACACGCATCGTCTGATGCGGAAATACTATTTCCATACACATGAGATGTTCCTGGAGCGGATCTTCGACCGTCATCTGCCACTCGGAAGCATCTTCGTCGATATCGGCGCCAACTGCGGCTACTGGTCGGCTTATGCGCTGTCGCGTGTCGGCATCCGCGGCGAAGTGCACGCCTTCGAGCCGGTGCCGCACTATTTCGCGTTCGTGCAACACCTGGCCGAGAACAATCCGGAATTCCACGTCTTCGCCAATCCGGTCGCTTGCGGCGCGCAACCCGCCATCCTGCCGATGACGATCGTGCCGCCGCGCGCGGAGAATTTCGACAATTACAATACGAATATCGGATCGAGTTCGCTGGCGCCTGGCTTCCTCGATCACGCCAAGGCGTTGACCGAGAACATCGATGTTCAGGTCATCCGCTTCGACGACTACGTGGCTAACCAGGCGCTCGACCTCGACCGCGTCGGCCTGATCAAGATCGACGTCGAAGGCTTTGAATCGGCCGTGTTCGACGGCATGAAGAAAACTCTGGAAAGGCCCGGCCGCAAGGTGCCGATCCTGTGCGAGATCCTCACCGACCGCAAACGGGCAGAGCCGCTCGACGGCGCCGCGATCATCGCCCGGCTGGAGCGCGTCGGCTATCGCTGCCTCGACGCGGCGAGCCTCAAGCCGATCGACAAGGAGACGCTCAGCTTCGAGGAAAACATCCTCTGCGTTTGAGTTAGGCGACTTCCCAATCCGGCCGGATGAGACCTTTGACGCCATCGGCCGCGTCGGGGACGAGTTCGTTGACCAGAATGCGGGCGGGATCGACGGGGCCCGGCATCTTCATTTGGCCCTTGGGCACGCGCTTGAAACCGATCTTGCCGTAGAACGGCTCGTCGCCGACCAGCACCACGAGCTTATGCCCTTTGGCCTTGGCGTCCTTCAGTGCGCGGTCGATGAGCGTGCGGCCGATGCCGCGCGAGCGGAACGGCGGCTCGACCGTCAGCGGCCCGAGCAGCAGCGCCGGCGTCTCACCGATGCAGATCGGCGTCAGCCGCACCGAGCCGACCAGCAGCGTGCCGATCCGCGCGGTGAAAGAGAGATCGAGCGTGTGCACCCGGCCCTCGCGAATGCGATAAGCGCTGCGGGCGTAGCGGCCGGGGCCGAAGGTGCGCTCGTGCAGCCGTTCGATCGCCGGTGCGTCGTCGGCCGTCTCCGGCAGAATGGTCAGCGCCAGTTCGCTCATCGTCTCTTGGCTATCCCCCGGGACTTTCCCCGTCCGGCCAGCCGCTTAGCATTTGAGCCAATCGAGGTCCATCGCCGGTGGCGCCCAGCCGTCCAACAGCCTAAATGGTCGGTGGAAACAGTGGAGACCGGCACATGGGACTTCTCGTCGACGGCGTCTGGCAGCAGGACGGGGTGCGTACCAAGGACGGGCAGTTCATCCGCCCCGCCACCCGATTCCGCAACTGGGTGACGGCGGACGGCAGCGCCGGCCCCTCCGGCACCGCGGGCTTCAAGGCGGAGCCCGGGCGCTATCATCTCTACGTCGCGCTCTCCTGCCCCTGGGCGCACCGCACCATCATCTTCCGCAAGCTCAAAGGTCTCGAGAACCTCGTCTCAATGTCGGTGGTGTCGCCCGACATGCTGCAGGACGGCTGGACTTTCAACAAGGACGAGGGCTCGACCGGCGACGAGGTCAACGGCAAGAGCAAGCTGTCCGAGATCTACCTGCTCACCGACCCGAAATATACCGGGCGCGTGAGCGTGCCTGTGCTGTGGGACAAACAGAAGAAGACGATCGTCAACAACGAGTCGTCCGAAATCATCCGCATGTTGAACTCGGCGTTCGACGCCTTCACCAATGTGCACACCGATTACTATCCGCCGGCGCTACGTACGCAGATCGATAAGATCAATGAGCTCGTCTACCCGAACATCAACAACGGTGTCTATCGCGCCGGCTTCGCCACCGTCCAAACCGCTTACGAGGAAGCCTTCCGCAATCTTTTCGATACGTTGGAGGAGATCGAGCAGACCCTGTCGCGCCAGCGCTATCTCATCGGCAACACGATCACCGAAGCCGACTGGCGGCTGTTCTGCACGCTGATCCGTTTCGATGCCGTCTATTACTCGCACTTCAAGTGCAACTGGCGGCACATCTACGAATACCCGAACCTGTCTCACTACGTGCGCGATCTCTATCAGGTGCCCGGCGTTGCGGAGACCGTGAGCCTTGAGCAGATCAAGCGCCACTATTACGGCAGCCAGCGCCAAGTGAACCCGACCGGGATCGTGCCGGTGGGGCCGCAGCTGGATTTCTCCGCGCCGCACGACCGCGCAAGGTTTGGGTAGAACGAAATGGCCGGGACAAGCCCGGCCATCGCAAGTGCGTATCGTTTCCCGGTGCGGCTTAGCCGGTGATATCTTTCTTTTTCTGCAGGTATTCGTCGCGGTTGATCTCACCGCGGGCGTAGCGCTCTTCGAGCACATCGAGGCCGGACGAACGCCGCGGCGGCAGACGATCTATCCCCGGCACGGCCATCGACCGCACCAGCCACACTACGCCGGCGATGATGGCGATCAGAATGACGACCCAGATGATCATGTGAATCGCTCCGTATTCGCCGTAACCCCACCCGCCCATCATGCCGGGCCCGTAAGGCTGGGCCTGCGCAGGAACGGAAAGTGCCCCAAGCGTGGCGGCGGCGCAAAAAGCTATGTCACGAGATTTACTCATCGCTGCGCTCCTAGGATCGCCCCCGAGGATGCTGCTATTTGACGTGAACCGCGCCGCGCCGCGTTGATCGAGGTCAAACGGCGGATCGGCGCGCCATCTGCCTCAATGCACGAACTCGCCTTTCGCCATCATTAGATGATGCGGCTGGTGATGGCCGCCTTGCACCATGATTCCCATAAAGCCGAGCGCCTTGAGCTTGACGAGCGGCTGCGCTTCGCTCGCCAGCACCGTCAGCTTGACGCCGTTCGACAGGTCCTCGGTCTTGGCATTCCAGCCGTGCGCACGCAGTTCATTCACATGCGCCGGTACCATGCGCTTGATCGCCGCAAGCGCGCGACCTTCGCCGGTGACCGTGATCTCGATGCCGTTGTCGAGCATGCGTTCGGTCGCGTTGGCGCGAAGAGTCACCTCGTTCATGTCGATGAGGTGCTCGCGCAACGCAGTGATACTGACCTTCGACCAGTCGGTCGCCGGATCGGCCTCAAGGATTTGCACCACCTCCTGAACGGCGCCGAAGGCATCCTGTCCCGGCGAGGTCGGCATGGCGCCTGACTGCTGCCGGTGCATGCCACTATGGCCGCTCATGCCGCCATGTCCGCCCTGCATCGTTTGGTCGTGCATCTGCATGTTCATCCTGCCCTGCATCATCTGCTGATGCATTGGACCATGCATGCCCATCGGCCCATTCATGCCGGGGCCGGACTGGGCGAAGGCATAAGCCGTCACGGCCAGGATCGCCGCGCCCGCCGCTGTCGTCTTCCAGGGAAATTTCGCCATCACACGCCTCTTTTTTCGCGTTGTGCCCCTGGGTGCCTTGTTAACGCGGCGGCGGCAAGCGGCATATGATCCGGATCATATGCCGCGCACTTTCGCCAGTACGATCTTGCCCATTACTCGCTTGATCTTCCCAGCCCGTTCGAGCGCGGCGAGCGTGCGGTAGAGCGCTTCGTGGGTTAGGCCGAGCTCGGCCGCCAAATCTTTGAGCGTGCCGCGGAGCGTGACCGTGCGGCCGTCAGCCCCAGCGTTGAGCGCCAGATAGTGGCGCAGCCGTTCGCGCGCGGAGCGGATGTTGCGCTGTTCGATACGGGCGCGCAGTGTCATCACCTGCCGCGCGAGCATCGCGGTGAAGGCCTGCGCGGCTTTCGGGTCGCGCGCGAAAGCATCGACCATCACCTGCTTTGGATAGATGCGCACGACGGCGTCGGTGCTGGCAATGGCGTCGCAATGATAGGCCGGCGAAAACAGCGAAGCCTCGGCGATGGTGTCGCCCGCACCCGCGACATGCAGAACGACTTCATTTCCGGCGCGATCGACGCGCGCGAGTCGCACGCTACCTTCGATGACCTCGCACAGGCCAACGGTCTTGCCGCCCTGACGGAACAGCGCTTCACCGGCCTTCAGCTTACGCTCGATTGCCGCCGCACGCACGGAGCCGGGCAGCCAATCTTTGGCAGGCATGACCGATCCTCTCCTATTAGGCATTCTCGGCCGAGCGATTCATCGAAGACGACGATGGTACCTTCACTGGGCGGCTCCTTTGCTGCGATCCCGCCACTTTTGCGCGGTAATTCCTGGCAAATTCGGTGAACTAAAGGACGGTCGATCAGGGTTTCGTTGCAACGCCGGTCCTCCACGTCGTATAGTTACATAACTCAGGCAGGAGCAATGAGATGTCATTTCTCCATGCGATCAAGGATCGAATTGATCATACGATCAAGGAGCGGTTTGACCTCGCCGTTGTTTTTCGCCGGCCACCGAAATTCTCGAAGGCATCGTCCTACGAGGACATGAAGAACGCCTTCGCGAAGGAACGTTGCATCCTGATCCGTGACGCCGTCGATCCCGGATTGCTGGACGTGATGGCGAATCTCGCACAGGCTCGATACGCCCGCTGGGACAAGCTCAGCGACGAAAATCCGGAGAAGGTTGCGAACGAGAACTCTCGATTTTGCCAGGGACATATCCCGGCATCCGAGATCGGCTCAACACTGCTCGAGGTGCTGGCCAACGAGACGTATCTGAGACAGTTCATCGGCCACGTTTGTGGGTATCACACAAGATTTGAATGCCCGCGCGACTTTCTGTTGCGGCGAATGCTACCGCCGCCGCTGCAGCGCGCCGATGTGGTGCCCAAGGTCGCGTATCATCAAGACGAATATTTTGCCCTCGCGTCGACGCCGGACATGGCGAAGCCGCAACTTTGCTTTACGGCGTGGGTGCCTCTCGTTGCGTGCGGGGTCGACGCCCCGGGCCTGACAGTCGTTCGAAAATCTGATGAGCCCGTCATGCTCAGCGAACCGGGGGAAGGCTGGGATGGCTATGTCGACAGGGTGTATGGCGCCGACGCGATCTGGTCGCCTGCAATGCGGCGCGGCGATGTTCTTTTTTTTACCAGCCGTGCGATTCACGGCAGCCATGTGACGCCGCAGATGACGAAACCGCGCTATAGCGTCGAGATTCGCGGCGGGATCAACACGTTCACATGAGGCTCGCGGGCCTCCTTCACCACGTCTCGCTCACCGGCGCGCCCGAGAATACTTCTGCGATGCGGGCGCGTGTCGCAGGGCCCACATCCGCCGGCAGCGCATCGGGCGCGAAGAAGCCGTGCGCGACGATCTCGTAATTGGGCTTCGGCAGCGCGTCCTGGCGGAAATCGCGCACTATGAAGAGCGCGACGTGGTCGCGGCGCGAGGCGCGGTGATTGTAGAAGACGCCGTGCAGCGAAGGCTCGCCGGTGATGACGATGTTGCCTTCCTCGAGCAACTCGCGCTCCAGCGCCGCGCGCATGGTCTCTCCAGTCTCCACCCCGCCGCCGGGCAGATGCCAGCCGGCCACGTAGGAGTGCTGGATCAGAAACACGCGGCCCTGTGCATCGATAACCATGCCGCGGGCGCCCAAGGTGGCCCCGCGCGCAAACCGCCAGTAGAAATGCATGAACGGCCGGACATACGGCTCGAGATTGCGGCGCCAATCCTGCAAAATGGGCATCTCCTCGAATGCCCGTCCGTTCTAGAACCCGCCGACGAGCGCCGGAAGCACGAAACGTCGACGTCCTCTTGCTTAGATTAGAACAATTCTAATATATGGACTTGCGTTCCTCGATACCGCCCTGCCCAGCCAAGAGGCCTCCCCGTGAAGCGATTTTCCGACCTCACCGAACAGGAAGTGCTGGCACTCGCCATCACCAATGAGGAAGAGGACAGCCGCATCTACCGCGGCTTCGCCGAAGGCCTGCGCGAGCAATTCCCCTCCTCCGCCAAGGTGTTCGACGAGATGGCGGAAGAAGAGGTCGTCCACCGCACGCGCCTCTATGACCTCTACCGTGAGAAATTCGGCGAGTACCTGCCGCTCATCCGCCGCCAGGACGTGAAGGGCTTCATTCAGCACAAGTCCGCGCCGCTCTGGCTGATGCGGCCGCTCGGTCTCGAGGACGTGCGTAAGTTCGCCGAGAACATGGAATTCGAAGCCGAGCGCTTCTACCGGCGTGCGGCCGAGCACGCGCGCGACGCCTCCGTGCGCCAGCTTCTGATCGAACTCGCCGAGGCGGAAGCCGGCCACGAGACGCTGGCGCACAAGCTCTCGGAAAGCATCCTCACCAAGAGCGCGCGCGAGAAGGAAGACGAGACCGCGCGGCGCATGTTCCTGCTGCAATATATACAGCCGGGGCTGGTCGGGCTGATGGACGGCTCGGTGTCGACGCTGGCGCCTTTGTTCGCCGCCGCCTTCGCCACGCACAACACCTGGGAGACCTTCCTGGTCGGCATGGCGGCCTCGGTCGGCGCAGGCATCTCGATGGGCTTTGCCGAGGCGCTCTCGGACGACGGCTCGCTCACCGGCCGCGGCACGCCCTGGCTGCGCGGCACCGTGTCCGGCGTGATGACGACGATCGGCGGCCTCGGCCACACACTGCCTTATCTGATCCCTGATTTCTGGGTGGCGACCGTCGTCTCCATCATCGTGGTGGTGATCGAGCTCGCGGTCATCTCGTGGATCCGCATGAAGTACATGGATTCGCCGTTCCTGCAGGCGGCGTTCCAGGTGGTGGTCGGCGGCACCTTGGTGTTCATCGCCGGCATATTGATCGGGAGTTCCTGAACGGGTGACGAAGAGAGGCCGGACGCGCTAGACAGTGCCGATGTTCACTCTCGCCCATCTCTCCGATCCGCATCTCGCTCCGCTGCCCGAGCCCACGTGGCACGAGCTCATCGGCAAGCGCGTCACCGGCTACATCAACTGGCAACGCAAACGGCGCTTCATCCACAACCCCGCGGTGCTGGAGACACTGGTCGACGACCTGAAGCGCCAGGCGCCCGACCACATCGCGGTGACCGGCGACCTTGCGAACATCGCGCTCGCGGCGGAGTTTCCGCGCGGCCGCGACTGGCTGCAACATCTCGGCTCCTCGCGCGATGTGAGTCTGGTGCCGGGCAACCACGACATTTATGTCGCTGAGGCCGGCCTTTTCGCGTCGCGCCAATGGGGCTCCTACATGGCCGACGACGAGGACGCCGGCGGCTTTCCTTACGTGCGCAGGCGCGGCAATGTCGCGCTGATCGGACTGTCGAGCGGCGTGCCGACCGCACCGTTCCTCGCCACCGGCTGGCTCGGCACCAAGCAGCTCACGGCATTCGCCGCCGTCCTCAACACGCTCAAGAACGAAGACGTATTCCGCGTGGTGATGATCCATCACCCGCCGGTCACAAAGGCACCGCGGCACAAACAACTTCTGGACGCGCCGGTCTTCTTGCGCGTGATCGCGGCGCACGGTGCCGATCTCGTGCTGCATGGGCATGACCACGTGCACATGCTCAACTGGCTGAGGGGGCCGGGCGATACGCGCGTGCCGGCGGTCGGCGTGCCTTCCGCCTCGGCCAAGCCGGGGACGGACAAGGACGCGGCGGCTTACCATCTCTATAAGATCGACGGGACGCGCGGCGCCGCGCGTATCGAGATGATCTCGCGCGGCGTGACAACTGACGGCGAGGTCGTCGAAGAGAGAAGGATGATGCTGGAGTCGTAAGGCTTACGACCTTGGCCCGTGCAACAGCGCCAGCACGAACAGCGCTCCGACGCCGACGACGAGCCCCAGAATGAAGGCCCGGATGGCGCGCCAACGGCTGCGCCGCCGCGATGTGCGCAATACGCCCTGCGCCACCGGGCGACCGGCGTCGTCCGTGAGCGCGCGTTCACGCTCGACCAGCCGGCCCGCGACATAGCGTGTGATCGCCCGCACCATGTCGGGCACGTCGTAGCTTTCGGCGAGCACGGCGCGGCCATAGCGCGTGTCTTGCACGAAACGGTATTGCCGCTTGTCGCGGCCCATCTCGACATGAGCGACCACGTCGACCCACAGTCGCGGCACGTCGCCGCGCGACACGCCACGGTCGAACAATTCGACGTCGTCGGGGATGTCCTTGAACAGCAGATCAAGCGCCTCGTTCAGCAGCTCGAGGCGGGCGAACTCGGCATCGCGCAGGTCGACGACGACGGCCGAGCGCTCGGCCGCCTCGATGCGCGCCTCGCGCACGGCGTCCTTGAGCGGGTTCGCCGCCTCCGCCTCGACCTCGGTTTTCCTGCCCTTGCCGGCCATCGGTTAATAATAGCAGGCCTGCCGGGTCCGCGCAAAGCGGATAAGCCTTGGTTTTCAAAGCCTTTGTTGGTTAACCGGGGGCGTGCAGCCCGTAGGGAGCCCCCCAGCCGATTCCCGCCTCCGTCGTCGTCCGCGGCCGGTATTCGGCGCCGATCCAATGCGGATAGCCGAGCCGGTCGATCTCCGCGAAGACGAAGGGATAGTTGATCTCGCCGTCCTCGTCCGGCTCGTGGCGCACCGGCACCTGCGAGCATTGCAGATGCGCAATCAGCGGCTGGTACTTCTTGAACCGCTCGATGAGGTCGCCGCCGACGATCTGCACATGATAGAAATCGTATTGGATGAACACGTTGCCGCTGCCGACTTTGCCGATGATATCGGCGGCGTGCTCGACTTCGCTTAGAAAATAGTTGGGTATGTCGCGCGGATTGATCGGCTCGATATAGAGCTTGACGTTACGCGCTGCCGCCTGATCGGCGGCGCGCTTCAGATTGTCGACAAAGGTCGCCTCCGCCGCGCGCCTTTGCTCGGGCGCGACCATGCCGGCGAGGCAATGGATGGCGAGCCCATCGACGGCCGTCACGTAATCGAGCGCCTGCGCGAAGATCGTCTTCCAGTCGTCCTCGCGACCCGGCACCGCGCAGAGACCAAACTCGGTTGGGCCACCCTGCGGGGTGTTGATGCCAAGCACCTTGAGCTTGTTGCGCTCGACCGCACGCCTGAACTCGGCCGCCGGTACGTCGGGAAAGCGTCCCTCGATCGCCTTAAAGCCCACCGCTGCCGCCGCATCGATGCGCTGGAGCAAGGGCTGGTCGGTGAACAGATAGCCGAGGTGAGCCGAAAAACGTGGCATGGTTCCTCCCTTGCGCGCGAGCGCGCCGCCGTATTGATTAGCGGCGCCCGCGCAAGCGTGCAAATACGAACGATAAGGGGAGAACGATCATGCTGTTCGCCGTCCACGCGCTCGATGCGGCCAACGCGCCGGCGATCCGCGAGAAGGTGCATCACGAGCACATCGCGCATTTAAAGACGCAAGCCGACTTCGGCGTGACCATGGTGATGGGTGGGCCGCTGCTGAGCGACGACGGCAAGGGTTCGGTCGGCAGCCTGATGGTGTACGAGGCCAATGACCGCGCCAGCGTCGAAAAGTTCAATCGCGCCGATCCGTTCTATAAGAACGGTGTTTGGGCGAAGGTCGAAATCCAGCGCTTCGACAAGAAGACCGGCTAAAGCTGTCATTCCGGGGCGCGGGCGAAGCCCGCGAGCGTCCCGGAATGACTACAAGCCAACAAACTCCTTGATCGCGCTCAAAAACGCCTCCGGCTGTTCGAGCGGCGGGCAATGGCCGCAGCCGGGCAGCTCGATATATTTCCCACCGGCGACCTTAGCGGCGATCTGCTTGTTGAGCGCGGGCGGCGTCGCCTGATCGAACTCGCCGCAAACCACCAATGTCGGAACGCGCAGATGGTGCAACAGTGGGACGAGATCGGCCTCCTGCAGGATCGTGCAGGCAGCCTGGAAGGCCTTAGGCTCGATGCCGAGCAGCACCTGCTTGCGCTCCTCGATCTTGTCCGGATGCACGGCAAGATAGGCTGGTGAGAACACGCGCTTGGCGGCGATCTCCGCGATGCTGCCGAGCCCGCCGGCGGCCACCTTCTCGGCCATGACTGCGAAGGCCTTGCGTCCCTCGTCGGGGAAACAGGCGGCGGCATCGCTCAACACCAGCTTGGCGATGCGCTCCGGATGCGCGAGCGCGAAGGCCAGCGCAACCGTACCGCCGAAGCCGTTGCCGATCAGTACTGCGTCGTTGGCGATTTTGAATTCCTGAAACCCGTCCTCGATGCACGCCACATAAGCGTCCATCAGCGGCAACAGCGTCGGCTGCGAGCCGTGGAAGCCCGGCAGGTTGAACAGCGTCACCCGGTGCTTCTCGGCGAGCACTGGCAGCACAGGATCGAAGGCATGACGGTCCGCGAGCAGCGAATGCAGCACAACCAGATCGCGGCCCCTACCGGTACGCACGGCCTTGAGCGCGCCATGACCGGCGGTGAGCTCTTCAAACACCATTACATGCCTCCTCACGACCACTTGCTCGGGGAATGAGAAACCCGGGTGGGCAATAGCCCGCCGATCAACAGTCTTCGATAACGCGCGCTCTCGCTTTGATTTCCGTCCCGTGCAAAAATGGAACGACAAGAAACAATAGCCGACAAAGGCAGCAGCCGACAGGGGAGGATCGCTTCATGGCTTTTCAAACAATTAAACAACGGGCTACCACATTCGTGGCTGCCTTCGCCGCACTGGCTCTGGGCGGCGGCATCGCCGCGGCGCAGACCTACGGCTTTGCCACCTTGCCCGCCGGCTCCCTCAACTATGTGACGGCCTCGGCCATCGCCAAGGTGCTGAAAGAAAAAGGCGGCATGAACGTGCTGGTTCAGCCCACCGCCGGCGACTCCGTCATCCTGCCGATGGTCAATCGCGGCGAAGCCGAAATCGGCATTTCCAACATCATGGAGGTGGCCGACGCGCTGGAGGGCCGCGCCAAGGTCGGCAAGCTGCCGAACCTGCGCCTGATCGGCGCGCCGCATGCGTTCCGCGGCACTTTCTGGGTGCGCAAGGATTCGCCGATGAAGACCATCGCCGATCTCAAGGGCAAGAGGGTGCCTCTCGGCTATTCCGCGATGCAGACCATCGACACGCTCTCGCGCGCGCTGCTCGCGACCGGCGGGCTAACGGAAAAGGACATCACCCCCGTGCTGGTCCCCAACGTCGTGCGCGGCGCCGACGATTTCGCCTCGGGCGCAGCTGACACCTTCACCTTCGCCTTCGGCGCGCCGAAGGTCCGCGAGGTCGACGCCACGGTGGGCGGCATCCGCGCGCTGGAAATCCCAGCCGGCGGGATCGAGGCCGCGCGCAAAATCCTCCCGCAAGGCTATCTGGCCAAAGCGGCGCCCAATCCGTTTTTCGTCGGCGTCACGCAGCCGATGGACGTCTATGCCTGGGACAATCTCTTGATCACCAGCGACAAGGTCCCCGACGACGTGATTTACAAGATCATCGATACGCTGGTGAAGAACGCGCCGGACCTGTTGGCCGTGCAGCCCGCGCTCGCCGGCTTCTCTGCGCAGAACATGTACACGGACTATGGCATCCCATATCACCCCGGCGCCTTGAAGTATTACAAAGAGCATAACCTCACGGCTAAGGCGCTTAAGTGATGCAAGAACACGTCGATTCGGAGACGGCGCCGGTCTCCGGCGCCGTCTTCCTTTGCCGGGACATCTTGCAAGCCTTGTTGCTCATCTGCGTGATCGGATGGGTGATCGACGTGCCGCGCCGCTTTCTCGGCGTAAGCTTCTATACCGAGCAGATGCTCGCTATGGCTCTCGGACTGGGCCTCGCCTTGATCTACATTTCGGGGCCGCGTCCGCGCTGGTTCGACGGGCTGCTCGCGGCGTTGTCGCTGGCGATCTGCGGCTACGTGGCGTGGCGCTACGAGGCGATCACCTACGAGATCGCCATGCTGCCGACCGGTCTGGTGGTGGGCGCCGCCCTACTCTGCGTGCTGGTGCTGGAGGCGACCCGCCGCGGCGCTGGCGGCGTCCTGGTCGGCATCATTCTCGTCATCTCGGCCTATGTCTTCATCGGCCCGCACATGCCCGGCGACTTCGCCACCAAGCCGGTCTCGCCTGAGCGCCTCATCGTCTATCTCAGCCTCGATACCAACGGCATGATCGGCGTGATCTTATCGGTTGCGCTCATCATCGTGGTGCCGTTCACGCTGCTCGGCCAGGTGCTCGGCCGCACCGGCGGCGCCGCCTATTTCGCTGATCTCGCGATGTCGGCGATGGGGCACTTCCGCGGCGGCGCCGCCAAGATCGCGGTGTTCGGCTCAGCCCTGTTCGGCATGATCTCGGGCGCGGCCGTGAGCAACGTCATGGCCGTCGGCATCGTCACGATTCCGCTGATGTCGCGCTCGGGATTTTCCCGCACGCGCGCTGCCGCGATCGAGGCGGTCGGCTCCACCGGCGGACAATTGATGCCGCCGGTAATGGGCGCGGCCGCTTTCATCATGGCGGAGTTCCTGCAGGTCTCCTACGGCGCCGTCTGCATCGCTGCCGCGATCCCGGCCATTCTCTACTATGCCGCGCTGTTCATCCACGTCGATCTGGAAGCGGCCAAGCATCGCATCGGTGCGGCCCAGGTCGAGGACGCGCCGAAATTCCTCGAGGTCCTGAAATCGGGATGGCATTTCCCGATTCCGTTGATCTATCTCGTCGTCACCATCGCCTATCCTGAAACCTTTCAGATTCCGATCGAACGCGCGGCGGTCTACGCGACCGTCATTCTGATCATGTTGAGCATGATCTTCGGCTACCGCGGCACGCGCGTATCGCCGCGCGAAATGCTGCGGGCCGTGCTCGATACTGGCCGCGCCGCGCTCGATATCGTGCTGATCGGCGCCGCCGCCGGCATGGTGGTCGGCGCCTTGAGCGTGTCCGGCATCTCGTTTGGGCTGACATTGCAGCTGATCGCGGTCAGCGGCGGCAGCCTGCTCGCGCTGCTGGTCTTGACCGCCATCATCAGCATCATCCTCGGCATGGGCATGCCGACGGTCAGCGTCTACGTGCTGACCGCGACGCTGCTGGCGCCGTCGCTGATCAAACTCGGCGTCACACCGATGGCCGCGCACATGTACGTGATGTATTTCGGCATGCTGTCGATGATCACGCCGCCGGTGGCGATTGCGGCCTATGCCGCGGCCAATATTGCACGCGTATCGGGATGGACGACGGGCTGGTCGGCGGTGGTAGTGGGATGGAGCACGTTCTTCATTCCGTTCCTGTTCGTCATCGAGCCGACCCTGCTGATGGAGGGCACCTGGGGCGCCATCGCCTGGGATTTTGCGCGCAACATGCTCGGTATCATCATCGGCACCGCCGCCGTGGTCGGTTTCGGCTTCACGCTGTTGACGGTGGCGATGAGGATCGCGTTCGGCGCTGTCGCGCTCGCGATCCTCATTCCGCCGACCGCCTTTACCGGCGCCGACATGCTCGACTGGGTGGGCCTGGCCGGGGCCGTCGCGGTGCTGGCGCTCAACTGGCTGCAGAGCCGCGGACAAAAGCAAACGGCCCCGCAGGTGGCGGGGCCGTGACACTTTTCGTCATCCCGGGGCGCGGGCTTTAGCCCGCGAACCGGAATAACAACGACTACTGCCCCTCGCGCCAGATGCCGAGCGCCTGCTGCGCCGGCTTGTCGGAGATCGAGAACAGCACGGCATCCTCGCTGCCGATCTGGTGCTGGTAGCGCTTCCACGGCGGCACCACGAACACGTCGTTGACGCCCCATTCCAGCGGCTTGCCGTCGACGACGGTCGTGCCCTTGCCTTCGGCCACCGCGAACACGGTGCCGTCGGTCGAGCGGTAGGGCTCGCCTTTGAAGCCCGCCGGCAACAGCGCGAGATTCGCGCCCATGGTCGGCAGCACCGGCCCGCCGTTGATCGGGTTGGCATAGTGCACGCGCGCACCGTGACGCTTGTCGACGTCGCCGGTTTTCTTCAGCCGCTCCAGGATCGGCTTCATCTTGGCGTAAGGGTAGTTGATCACCGGCGAACGGTTCGTCACCGCCGGCATGCCGTCGGGCAGCACGCCCATGGCATAGCGCTCGAACGAGTCGCCGTTCTCGTGATTGACGTTCTGCATCTTCTCGTCGAAGTGGTTCGAGAACGACGTCTGGAAGTGGTTGATGGTCGGCATGTCGAGCACGTCGAGCCACATCACCGGCTCCTTGCCGGGATTGCCGTGATCGTGCGGCGCCCAGTTGGCGGTGATGATGAAGTCGCCATGTTCCATCGCCGACTTCTCGCCTTCCACCGCGGTGTAGGCACCCTTGCCCTTGAGCACGAAGCGGATGGCGGAAGCGACGTGCTGGTGCGCGTCGGCGATCTCGCCCGGCATGATGAGCTGGATGCCGGCGAACAGTGTATTGGTGATGCGCGCCTTGCCCGGGTCGCCGGGATTCTCCAGCACCAGCACGCGGCGCTCGGCTTCCTCGGCGGTGATGACATCGCCGGCCTCGAGCATCAGCTTCTCGACCTCGGGGAATTTCCACAGCGCCGGCACGATCTGGGTGCGCGGCTCCTTGGTGACGAGATCTTTCAACACCTCCCACAGCGGCGCGAGATGATAGCCAGAGATTTTGTCGTAATAGGCCTGCCGGGCAAGTTGCAGATTGTGTTTCGGGTTGGCTTCTGCGGTGGCGACCGCCATGGCGTTGCTCCGTTGATTTTGAAACGTATTCTATCGCTAGCACGACCCGCCGGGTACCCGCGGGCGGTGCTGCTTCGTCGCTCAATGTAAGTATCCACCCACCGTGCGTCCATGTCACCGGGATTTCGCAATTTCTCACATTGTGAGAAATTTGGCGAGCGCCGGCTCAATTGTTAACCGAGCCGCCATCCACCACCAGCGACTGGCCGGTGACGAAATTGCTGTCGTCCGAACACAGGAACACCAGCGCGCCGGTCAGATCCTCTGGGTAGCCGTCGCGCTTGAAGGCGCGGCTGTTGCGCACCGCGACGCGCTCCTCGTCGACATGGGTAGTGTTGGCGAGCCCGGTATCGCTCAGGATGTAGCCCGGGGAGAGCGAATTCACTGCGATGCCATGGGCTCCGAGTTCGCGCGAGAGCGAACGGGTGAAGGCCAGCATCGCACCCTTGGAGGTCACGTAGGGCAGCATGCGCGGGATGCCCTTGTAAGCCGCGCCGGAGGCGATGTTGATGATCTTGCCCATTTTGCGCGCGGTCATGTGCGGCGACACGTGCCGCACCATGAGATAGGGCCCGCGCACATTGATGGCCATCACCTTGTCCCACACGTCCACGTCCCACTGATCGAAATTGCGGGGGTTTAGTGTCGCATAAAGTGCGGCGTTGTTGACCAGGATGTCGATCTGGCCGAAGCGCTTCATTGTGTCGGCCACCAGCGCCTTGACCTGCGCCTCGTCGCTGACGTCGCAGATGGCGCTCGCGGCGGTGCCGCCCTTGGCCGTGATCTCCTTGACGACATCGGCGCCGTCGGCGATGTCGCCGATCATCACACGCGCGCCTTCCGCAGCCAGCGCCAGTGAATAGTGCCGTCCGATACCGCGCGCACCGCCGGTGACGATCGCAACCTTGCCCGCGAGCCTAGCCATTTTGTTTCTTCTCCCTAGTATGCGGCGCACTCCTTACCAGCTATGACCCGCGAAGCCGAGAGGGCACACCAACATGAACGACATCGCCGACCGACTGGCCATTCGCGAGTTGGTTGAAAACTGGGTGCTCTGGCGCGATGCGCGCCGGTGGGATCGGTTCCGCACGCTCTGGCATCCCGAGGGGCGCATGTGGGCCACGTGGTTTCAGGGCACCTACGAGGAATTCATCAAGGTCAGCCAGGGAGGCTTCGAGCGCGGCGCGCGCATCCACCACATGTTGGGCGGCACCACCATCGATTTTGCCGGTGCGCGCGCCATCGCGCAGACCAAAATCGTCATCTATCAGCGGGCGCCGGTGGAAGGCGCGCTGTGCGACGTGAGCTGCTGGGGCCGCGCCTACGACTTCCTGGAGAAACGCGCCGGCACCTGGGGGATCGTGCTGCGCCGGCACATCTACGAGAAGGATCGTATCGATCCGGTCGAACCGGGCGCCGTGGTGAAGCTGGATCCCGACCTGTTGGCCCAGTACCCGGAAGGGTACCGCCATCTCGCTTACTTGCAGGCCAGGATAGGCTATGCGGTGAAACGCGACTTGCCCGGATTGCAGGGGCCGGAACTCGAGGCGCTTTATGCGCAGGGTGAAAGCTGGCTCAAGGGCGCGGCCGTGTAGGTTCCCTCGCTGATACTTGGCGGCGGCCCTGGGACATGCCAGTTTGACCTCCAACTAAAAGGCCGAAAACGGCCGATCGGGGAAAAACGCGAGGGGGAACGATGTCGCTGGCCGACAAATTCAACCTGCTGAATGAGTTCAACATCCTGCGCATCATCTGCGCGTTGTTCTTCATTCCGCACATCGTCGCCAAGTTCACCGTCCCCGCCGCCCTCAAGTTCTATGTCGACGTCGGCTTCAAGCCGCCGGCCTTCTGGATGTATCTGGCGGGCGCGATCGAGACGGTGCTGACCATCGCACTCTTCTTCGACTTCCACACCGCCTTCTTTGGCTTCATCGGCTTCATTCATCTCCTCGTCGCGGCCGCCGCGACCTACAAGTTGACGCGCTGCTGGATTTGGGTGATTGGCGGCATTGAATTCTGCGTGTTCTGGGCGCTCTGTTGTCTGGTGGTCGCCATGCACGCCTACTATACCGTCGGACTATGACGGCTCACGTTCCCGCTTAAATGAAGGACATTCCCTCGATGGCTAGCGTTCTATTCTCTCCTATCACCCTGCGCGGCATGACCTTGCCAAACCGCGTTGTAGTGTCGCCGATGTGCCAGTACAACTCGACCGACGGCTCGGCCAACGATTGGCACCTGATGCATCTCGGCTCGTTCTCGCTCGGCGCAGCGTCGCTGGTGATGACCGAGATGACCAACGTCAACGCCGTCGGCCGCATCACCTACAAATGTGCGGGGCTTTATTCGGACGACAACGAGAAGGCGCTCAAGCGCGTCATCGATTTCTGCAAGCAGTACGGCATCGCCAAGCAGGGCCTGCAGGTCGGTCACGCCGGCCGCAAAGGCTCGACGCAGCCGCCGGCTTTGGGCGCCAAACCGCTCACGAAGGAGGAAGGCGCCTGGGAGACATTAGCGCCCTCGGCGATCCCCTTCGGTGAAGGCTGGCATGTGCCGCGCGCCATGACCAAGGACGAGATGAAGAGCACGATCGCCGATTATGTCGCGATGGTGCAGCGCGCCGAGCGCGTCGGCTATGACCTCTTGGAAATGCACGGCGGCCATGGCTATCTCATCCACCAGTTCCTATCGCCGCTCGCCAACCAGCGCGACGACGAATACGGCGGCTCATTGCAGAAGCGCATGCGCTATCCGCTCGAAGTGTTCGAGGCGATGCGCAAGGCATGGCCGTCCGACAAGCCGCTCGGCATTCGCGTCTCGGCCGTGGATTGGGTCGACGGCGGCACCACCATCGAGGACACCATCGCCTTCGCGCATGAGCTCAAGGCCCTCGGCTGCGATTACATAGACGTGTCGAGCGGCCAAGTCGACGCGCGGCAGAAGATCCCGTTTGCGCCGGGCTACAACGCGCCGTTTGCGGAAGCCGTGCGCAAAGCGACCGGCATGCCGACCATGTCGGTCGGCCTGATCACCGGCGCGCGGCAGGCGGAAGATATCGTGGCGTCCGGCAAAGCCGATTTCATCTGCATCGGCCGTGGCGCGATGTGGGACCCGCGTTGGGCCTGGCATGCGGCGGAAGAGCTGGGCGCCGAAGCGCCCTACGCCCCGCGCACTATGCCGTGCCATCCGAAGATGCGGCCAATGATTTTCCCGAACAGGGCGGCGGGCTGACGCGGCACCTTGTTCCTATCATGGCCTGGCTTGTCTAAATTATACGGAAGTCGGGCAAGCCCGACTTCCAATGCCATCTCGCTTGGGCGGGCACCTTGCCCTCCTAAGCGGGGTCACCGGGACAAGCCCGGTGACGACAACGTGGGCGTCGCCCTACGCCTTCATCCGCTTGATGAACTTCGCGAAGGCCGCGAGCTGCTGCTTGATGATATCCTTGGTCGGCTCGTCGACGATCTCGCCAGTCTTCTCGTCGACCTTCTTGGCGGCAAAATTCACGAACACCTCCGGCCGGCCGAACATGACGGCATCGATCGAAGTCAGCGCCATGCGCAGGTGATACTGCATGCGCGCGCCGCCGACCTGGCCGGTGGACGCCGACTGCAACGCTACCGGCTTGTCCTTGAACGGCACGTCCTTCAGCTTCGACACCCAGTCGATGGCGTTCTTCAGGCCACCGGGGATCGACCAGTTGTATTCCGGCGAGACGATGATGACGCCGTCGGCGGCACGAATGGCATCCGCCCAGGCGTTCACAGCAGCCGGCACGCCGGCCGTCTGCACGTCGTAGTTATAGATCGGGAAATCGGCGAACGAGGGCGCGGCCGTCAGTGCAAGCTCCGGGGGCGCGAGCCCCGGCAGCGCACGCGCCACCGAAGCATTGTACGAGCCCTTGCGCAGCGATCCGCAGATTACTAGCACATTGTACTTATCGGCCATTTTGCCCTCGTTCGTCCTTACCTGCCGTGTCGCCTAATTCGGCTCAATGCCTGCGGTGTCGCGCACCTTCTTCCATTTGGCAACCTCGTCGGCCATGTGCTTGCCGAATTCGGCCGGACCGGTGAGATCGACCATCGCGCCGGATTTGGCGAGTTGCTCACGGATGTCGGGTTTGTCGAGCACCTGCTTCAAGGCAGCATACGTTTTATCCACGATCGGCTTCGGCGTGCCAACCGGATAGACGAAACCATACCAGCTTTCGACCGCGTAGCCCTGGACGCCCGCCTCGGCGACAGTCGACACGTTGGGAATGGTGGGCCAGCGCTTGGCCGAAGCGACCGCAAGGAGCTTGAGCTCGCCCGCCGCCACCTGCCCCTGCACCGCGTGCACCAGCTCCACCGCGTAGTCGACCTCCTGCGCGCGCAGCGCAGTGACCACCGCCGGCGTGCCGCGATACGGTACGTGTTTCACGTCGATGCCCGCCATCTGGCGAAACAGCTCGCCGGCGAAGTGCTGCGTCGAGCCCTGACCGACGCTGGCGAAATTGAGCTTGCCGGGCGAAGCCTTGGCGAGCGCGATCAGGCCCTTGATGTCGTTGGCCGGAAAGTCCTTGCGCGCGACAATGACGAAGGCACCGCGCGCCGCCATGGCCACCGGCGCAAAGTCTTTCACCGAGTCATAACGCAGCGACTTCAGCATCACGGCCGAGACGGTGTGCCCCGCGCTGATCATCGAGGCGGTGTAGCCGTCCGGCGGCGCCTTCGCCACCGCCTCCGAGGCAATCGACCCGCCTGCCCCCGGCTTGTTCTCTACCACGACGGATTGCTTCAAGACTTCCGACAGCGGCGTTGCGATGACGCGCGAAACGATATCGGTGCCGCCGCCGGCGCCGAAGCCGACCAGCACGCGGATCGGCTTTTCCGTCGGCCATTCGGCGGCCTGGACGCTCGCCGCAAGTCCTGCCGCGCAAACGGCGATAAATGCGGATTTTACGATGTGTTTCATTGTGCTCCCCTCTGGCGATCGGGCACGCTCATGCGGCGCGCCTCTGTTATCGCTGTGCAGGGAACTTGGGCGGGCGCCCGGTGTCAAGCGCCCGCACGCCGCATCATTCAACGCTTACTTCTCGTCTTCGATGGTGTTGCGCAACACGCCGATGCCTTGGATCTCGACCTCAGCGACATCGCCGGCCTTCATCCACACCGGCTCCGGCTTGCGCGCATGGCCGACACCCGACGGCGTACCGGTGAACAGGATGTCGCCCGGCTCCAGCGTGATGCCTTCGCTGAGATAGACGAGCGACTCGGCGACCGGAAACATGAACAGGTCGGTGTTGGACGACTGCATGGTGTTGCCATTCAGCCGCGTCTCGATCTTGAGACCCTTGCCGCCCTTTGGCAGTTCGTCTGCCGTCACCATCCATGGGCCGATGGAGCCCGTCTGGTCGAAGTTCTTGCCCATACCCCACTGCGTGGTGTGACGCTGATATTCGCGGATCGACCCCTCGTTGCCGCAAGCGTAGCCGGCGACGCAGTCGGTCGCATTCTCCAACGTGAGATGCTTGGCGCGCTTGCCGATGATGACGACCAGTTCGCCCTCGTAGTCGAACTGGATCGACTTCTTCGGCCGGATCAGCGGCTGCAGATGCCCCGTGAGCGACGACAGCATGCGGAAGAAGATCGATTGGAATTTCGGGATGTTGTCCTTCTGCGGACCTTCCTTGACGTGGTCGAGGTAATTCAGCCCGAGGCAGATGATCTTGCCAGGCTTGGCCACCGGCAGTGTGAACTTGAGGCCGGCGAGCGGACGTTTGGCCGAGGCCGGCGCTTTCTTCACAAGCTCAGCCAAAGGCTTCAGGTCGCCATTGCTCACGCGCAGATAATCGCCGAGATCGGCAGGGACGCTCGGATCCACCGCCTGCAGATCGACGACGTTGTCGCCCTCGACCACACCCAGCCGCACGCCATTGTTCGTTTCGAAGCCGACGATTTTCATGAAGCCCTACCCTGCTCTTGCCGCCGGGGCCCAAACAGCCCAGGCGGCGCATGGCTTAGAGTAATTTTTCACCTGCGGGAAGCGGTGCCGACCCCAGAGCCATATTCCTCACTGTTTGAGAATTATGGATTGCAATCTGGCGATCACAACGCCGGGCGCGTCGGGCTCGGCTCTTCCGACAGGGTGAAAGCCTGGATCGAGAAATAGCCTTGGCTATCGGTCCATACCCCGTCCGGCAACCAGCCGACGCCGCGCGCCAGCGCACGCAGCGAGTCGACGCTGTATTTGTAGCTGTTCTCGGTGTGGATGGTTTCGCCGGCGCGGAAGTCGATGGTTTCGCCCACCACCTTCACCTTTTGCCGCTTGAGGCTGGCGAGGTGCATCTCGATGCGGTTGCGCTCGCGGTTGTAGAAGGCGTGGTGCTCGAAGGTGCTAAGCTTGAAGTTGCCGCCGAGCTCGCGGTTGATGCGGGTGAGCATGTTCAAGTTGAAGGCCGCGGTGACGCCCGCGGCATCGTTATAGGCCGCGTTGAGCACGTCCACGTCCTTGATCAGATCGGCACCGACGATGAGCGTCGATCTCGGACCGAGGATGCGCGCCGCGTTGCGCAGAAAGGATGCGGCCTCGTGCGGCTCGAAGTTGCCGATGGTCGAACCGGGGAAAAAACCGACGCGCGCCGTTGCGGCCTTGGCCTCGCGCGGCAGGTCGAAGGGGTAACAGATGTCCGCGACGACCGGCAGCACCTTGAGCGCGGGATAGTCGGCGCGTAGCTCGGCCGCCTCACGCTGCAACATTTCGCCGCTGATATCGACGGGCACATAGGCGGCGAGCTTCTGCGTCGCATCCAGGACGATGCGCGCCTTCTTGTTGGAACCGCTACCGAATTCGACAAGCGCGGCGCCCTCGGGAATGAGCTTGGCGATCTCGGCCGCATGGTCGCGCAGCGCCTGCATCTCGCAGCGCGTCGGATAATACTCCGGGACTTCGGTGATCTTCTCGAACAGCACCGAGCCGGCATCGTCGTAGAAATACTTCGCCGGAATGCGCTTGGGCGTTGCCTTCAGGCCGTCCAGCACATCAGTCGCAAAGGCGGACAGTTCCGCGTTTTCGGGCTGCTTTCTGGGAGAACGTGCGAGCGCCACCATGACTTGCCTCTTGAACTCTCGAAACTCAAAGGAACTCGGCTAGACGCAACCCGCTGAACTGCCAGCGCGCCGGCGGATAGAAGAAGTTGCGATAGCTGGCCCGGGCATGCCCTTCCGGCGTCGCCAGCGAAGAGCCGCGCAACACCATCTGGCTCACCATGAACTTGCCGTTGTATTCGCCGAGTGCCCCCTCGGCGGCCCGGTATCCCGGGTACGGTAGATAGGCGCTGCGGGTCCATTGCCAAGCGATGCCGAAAGCATCGGCGATCAAGCCCGCGCGGGCGGCCATTTCCCATTCCGCCTCGCTCGGCAAATGCTTGCCGGCGAAACGGGCGAAAGCCTCGGCCTCGAAATAGCTGACGTGCTGCACCGGCGCGTCCGGATCGACCGGCTTGCGGCCCGCAAGCGTCATCACAGTCCAGCCGCCGTCTTCCTCGCGCCAATAGTTGGGCGCCTCCCAACCTTCGGTCTGCACCGTGGCCCAGCCGTCCGACAACCAAAGCGTCGGCGTCGTGTAGCCGCCGGCGGTAATGAATTCGAGCCATTCGGCATTGGTGACGAGATGACGCGCGATGCGCGCACGCGGGATCAGCTCGTCATGGCGCGGCAATTCGTTGTCGAAGCAGTAGCCGTCGCCGTCGTGGCCGACCGGATGAATGCCGGCAGGAACGTCGACGAAACCGCGTGGACCTTGCGTCGCTCTCGGCGCCTGCCACGCGGAATCATAGACGGGATCGGTCGGATTCTGCGCGAAAGCGTGCAGGATATCGGTGAGCAGCAACTCCTGGTGCTGCTGCTCATGATGCAGGCCGATCTCCAGGATCTCGAAAGCGCGTTTGGCTTGCGCCTCGGGCACATTCTCGATTAGCCGCACGACCGCCGCGTCGACATGCGCACGATAGGCGGTGACGTCCTCGCCGTTCGGGCGCGTGATCAGGCCGCGCTGCGGGCGCGCATGGCGCGGGCCGGCCGCGACGTAATACGAGTTGAACAGGAAGGGAAAGCGCTCGTCGAAAACGCGATAGCCAGGCGCAAAATCGCGCAGCAGGAACTGCTCGAAGAACCAGGTGACATGCGCGCGATGCCATTTGGTGGGGCTCGCATCGGCCATCGACTGCACAATCTGGTCTTCCGCCGACAGATGCGCGGCACGTGCCTCGGTCTCCGCCCGCACGCGGCGGAACGCTTCGACCCATCGACCTCTGGAAACATCGATCGTCGCCGGCGCGTGCGGAAGCGCCGAGGCAGAACTGCGCGGCATTGAGTTGCCTCCGTATCAATTCAAAAGGATGCGGCAGTCGATGTACGTACGGATACGAATAATGGATGCAATTGTTCCATCATCGTATCGAGGGGGCAACCTTGAATTACCGCGATTTCCCCGCGCGCCACAGATATGGGACCGCGCGGCGCGATAAACACAACGCGCAACAGGCAAAAGAGTTCACAATATTTTGAGCTTGCTCGGCAGGGCTAAGCGCCCTGCCGATGCAATCAGGCGCGTTTCATCGCCGTTGCAAGAGCACCGGTTGCGACCGCCGGTGCCGGCCGCAAGCCGCTGTCGACCAACCCCGCCACGATCTGCGCGGTCGCCGCCGACAGCGTCCAGCCGAGATGGCCATGGCCGGTGTTGTAGAACACGTTCGAACGGCGGCCGGCGGCAACATGCGGCAGCATGTTCGGCATCATCGGCCGCAAGCCGGCCCAGGGCACCACGCGCTCGGTGGAGATGCCGGGAAACAGCCGGCGCGTCCAATCGATGAGAGGCTGCACCCGGTCGCTGCGGATATCGCGGTTGAAACCGTTGAATTCGGCCGTGCCGGCGACGCGGAAACGATCGGCGCCGAGTCGGCTGGTGACGATCTTGGCGTCATCGTCGAGCAGGCTCACCCAGGGCGCGGCCTTACGGCTCTGCTCGTCGTCGAGCTGCACGGTGATCGAATAGCCCTTCACCGGATAGACATTGACGCGGTCGCCGAGCATCGCGGCGAAGTGCCGGCTGGCGACGCCGGCGCAGACGACAACGGCGTCCGCCTCCGTCTCTTCTACCAGCGCATGCGCCCCGGCTCGCCAGGACAAGACGACGCCCTCGTCCGTCGCGACGACATCATCGACTTCGGTGTCGCAATTGAAGCGCACGCCGCGCTTCTCGCAAGCAGCCGCGAGACCCACCGTGAACTTATGAATATCGCCGGTCGAATCCGACGGCGTGAAGAAACCGCCGTAATAGTCGCCGTCGAGCGCCGGCTCGATCTGCTTGATCTCTTCCGGCGTCACCGCACGCCGTTCCAAGCCACCCTCGATCAGCAGCGTATTCACGCGCTCGGCCTGAAGGAAGCTGTCGCGATCGGCATAGACATGCAGGATGCCGCGCTTCTCGTGATTGAAGTCGATGCCTTCGCGCTCGGCCATCGCGAACAGATACTGGCGCGCCTGCAGCGCGAGCTTCACGGTCGCGATGGTGTTGGCGCGATAACGTGGGATCTGCGCGGCGAACTCGGCGAGCCAGGAATATTTGTGCCAGCTCGGGCTCGGGTTCAGGAGCAACGGTGCGTCGCTCCTGAACATCCATTTCAGGCCCTTCAGCAGCGTGGCCGGGTTATTCCAAACTTCCGCGTTGCTGACCGAAAGCTGGCCGCCATTGGCGAAGGAAGTTTCCATCGCCGGATAGCGATGGCGTTCGAACACCGTGACCCGGTGTCCGCGTTCGAGCAAAGCGTAAGCGGTGGTGACGCCGGTGATACCGGCTCCAAGAATAGCGATGTGCGCCACGAGGGGTTCTCCCGCGAGCAAGAGTGGACCGGACCGGCAAGCGTGCCGGCCAATGGGTCCCCATCTGTCGCGGTACCTGAGAGCTTAACCCAGCAGTTGGCCGGATATCCCCTTCGGTGGACGCCCGAGAGCGCCTCTCTCCAGATTGTCCAGCGGCGCGGTCCCTGGTGCCTGAGAGTTTCCGGGGCGGTTGCTCCGTCGGCGCCGATCCGGGCATGCCCGGGTCGGTCTCTCCCGCGTCGCCTTATTGGACATTGTGAAAATGTCACCGATTCGGGGTTTCCGCAAGGTGGCAAACCGGACAATAGACCCGCTCTATCGTGGCGGTTCCCTCAGCGCCCGCTCAACGTTGATAAGTATGAATCCACTCAACCCGGCGCCGACAGCCATCCAGGACATCAGTCCAACAAAGACGATGATCAACGTCGTCGTTTCGGCGAGCGAACCAAAAATGCTGCGAAAGCCGAGCTGCTCGAGCAATACGAACGCGGCGCATGATAACGCGCCAAACAAAGCGCCCATCGCGGCATGCAGTATGGTGAGCGCGCCGATGGATAATCTGCTGCGATCCATGCCGGACAACGTCCGAGCCGAGCCCACGTTCCTGACCGATCGTGGGCAAAACGCCCTCTCCCGTGCCGTCCAGCCAGCAATCAGAACGTCGGTGGGGTGCTGACCCGGAGCGCACGCGCCGCCTTCGAACCGACGTTACGGTAGGAGTCTTGCAGTCCTGCTTGCTGGCCACCGCCATTCCGTCGAGGCCCGCGCAACCGTCTGCTTAACTTAACGTCACGGAAGATCATCATCTGGGGCTTGAATAGTTCCATAAAAGCATTATTATATTTTTTTGAAGCCGCTCTTCGGCACCCGCCGAAAGGGGCTTTTTGCTTTTGTGGGGCAAGAGAAGATGTCCACGAATAGAGAGAGCCACATCAGGCTCACCTCGCACCCCGGCCACCGCGCGCCGGCACGTTTCCCGATCAAATGGGGAGCAGCGAGCGCACGCGAGCGCGGACCCATCATCGGCACCGTTTCGTCTCCAGGTGAGCGCAACGCCATCGGCGCACACGGCGGCTCCTACGCGCTTTATCGCGCCTTGGCGGTCTCATCCGGAGCGCTCAATCCGATTGCGCGGCCCGATCTCACCAACACCGCGCCGGTCGTCGACATCGGCCCGTTCCCGTCGTGGAGCGAGCCCGGCCGTATCGTGTCGCTCGATCCTTGGGGCCATCGCGTGGCGCAGGATTTCGCGCAGGAGATCGCGGAAGGACTCGACATCCGCCCGACCATCGCCGTCACCAAGGCACGCCTGACCATTCCGGAATTCACCGACAAGCAATGGGGCGTGAAGGTCGACGGCGAGATCGTACGTGAAGGCGGCGACATCGCCGTCACCAAAGCGGCGGTCGATCCGGTCTGGTATCTGCCCGGCATCGCCGAACGCTTCCATGTCGGCGAGGACAAGCTGCGCCGTACGCTGTTCGAGCAGACTGGCGGCATCTATCCCGAACTGGTGACGCGGCCCGATCTGACGACTTTTCTGCCGCCGATCGGCGGCATCACGCTCTACATCTTCGGCGATCCCGCCGCGATCGCGGATCGCAAGCGCCGGCTGACCTGCCGCGTGCATGACGAATGCAACGGCTCCGACGTATTCGGCTCCGACATCTGCACCTGCCGGCCTTATCTCATCCACGGCATCGCCGAATGCGTGAAGGAGGCGCAGGCTGGCGGCGCCGGACTCATCGCCTATAACCGCAAGGAAGGCCGCGCCCTCGGCGAGGTCACCAAATTCCTCGTCTACAACGCGCGCAAACGGCAAGAAGGCGGCGACCAGGCGGCGACTTATTTCGAGCGCACCGAGTGTGTCGCCGGCGTACAGGACGCCCGCTTCCAGCAATTGATGCCGGACGTGCTGCACTGGCTCGGCATCACGCGTATCGATCGTTTCGTATCGATGTCGAACATGAAGTACGACGCCGTCGTCGAGACTGGCATCGAGATCGGCGAACGCGTGCCGATCCCCGACGCCCTCATCCCGCCGGACGGACAGGTCGAGATCGAAGCCAAGAAGGCCGCCGGCTATTTCACGCCCGGCGACGTGCCGAACACCGACGCGCTGAAGAAAGTCGTCGGCCGCGACCTCGAAGAGTTCTGACCATTTCCACGGTGGCCCATACGCTCGAAAACGAGCGCGACGTGGCGCTGTCGCTTTTGTCGGCGGCGGCGGTGCGCGAGCGCGCCGGGGAAATGCTGGCGCTCGGCCGGGAAGATGCCCTGCCGCATTTCCGCGTGGACTTCACGCGGCTGGCGGCGACGGCCGACTATGTGGCGAACGTCATCCGCACCAACTATCCCGATCTGCGGGTGCCGTTGCACGCGCGCTGGCGGCATTTCGTCTTCGGCGGCCGCGACCTGTGGGCGGACATTGCGGCCAAAGTGCCGTGGCGTGACAAGGCGGCGCAAGCGCGCGCCGCCTTCGATCTCGCCATCGTCTCCGTTCTGCTCGATGCCGGCGCCGGTCCGCAATGGCAATACCGCGACGCGGCCACGGGCCTGACCGCCAACCGTTCGGAAGGCCTCGCGCTCGCCTCACTGCGCATGTTCGAAGCCGGTCTCTTCTCGGCCGATGCGCGCGATCCGCTGCGCGCCGATGCGAAGCGCTTAGCGGCCCTGACCGCGGAAGACCTGGTAAAAGGTTTCCGGGCCGGGCCGGCCAATCCCCTCGCCGGTCTTGAAGGACGCGCGGCGCTGCTGGCGCGGCTTGGCCACGCCATGCTGGCCAATCCGAACGTCTTCGCCGCCGCGGACAATGCGCGCGCCGGCGGCCTGTTCGATCATCTCGCCCAAAGCACGGATGGAAAGAACCTTCCGGCGCCAGCGATCCTGCGCGCCCTGCTCTTGCATCTCGGCTCGATCTGGCAGGACCGGCTGACGCTCGGCGGCATTCCGCTCGGCGACACCTGGCGGAATCGCGCCATCAAGCGCGGCGACGCCAGCAATGGCCTGATGCCGGTGCACAAGCTGTCGCAGTGGCTGAGCTATTCGTTGATCGAGCCGTTGCTTGAGGCCGGCATCACGATCACCGATGTCGACGGGCTCACGGGCCTCGCCGAATATCGCAACGGCGGGCTGTTCATCGATGCCGGCGTGCTCGCCTTGCGCGATCCGGACCTTGCCCGCACGCCGCTACCCGTCGATTCCGAACTGGTGGTGGAATGGCGCGCGTTGACAGTCGCATTGCTTGATAAATTACTGCCGCTGGTGCGCGAGCGCCTCGGCGTCACCGCGCGCGACTTCCCGCTTGGCGCCTTGCTCGAAGGCGGCACCTGGGCCGCGGGGCGAAAGATCGCCAGAGAGAAACGTCCCGACGGCTCCCCGCCGCTGACCATTATCAGCGACGGCACGGTTTTCTAATCGCAAGAGGTTTTGGCCATGAATGGCGTGACGATTATCGATCATCCCCTCGTGCAACATAAATTGACGCTGCTGCGCGACAAGACGCGCTCGACCAAGGTATTCCGCGAGCTGTTCAACGAGATCGGCACCCTGCTCTGCTACGAGGTGACGCGCGATCTGCCGCTCGAAATGATCGATGTCGAAACGCCGCTCGCCACCATGAAATCGCCGGTGCTTGCCGGCAAGAAACTGGTATTGGCGCCGGTCGGCCGCGCCGGTAACGGCTTCCTGGAAGGCATGCTCAATCTGGTGCCGTCGGCGCGCGTCGCCCATGTCGGCGTCTACCGCGACCCGCGTACGCTGGTCGCCGTGGAATACTTCTTCAAGGCGCCAGACGACATGCCGGAGCGGCTCGCGCTGATCCTGCACCCGATGCTGGCGACCGGCAATTCGGCGGTGGCCGCCATCGAGCGCTTGAAGGAGAGCGGCGCCAAATCGGTGCGCATCGTCTGCCTGCTGGCGACACCGCAGGCGGTCGAGAAGGTGCGCGCCCATCATCCCGACGTGCACATCTGGACGGCCGCCATGGACGACACCATCAACGACGCCGGCTACATCCTGCCCGGCCTCGGCGACGTTGGCGACCGCATGTACGGCACGCGCTAGGCACCGGCCTTCACCCGCGCCGCGTCGAGCGAGCGCGCCAGCTGGTCCGCGAACACCGCCGTCGGTACCGGCAAATTGCGGCCGCGCAATTGGCCGAGCACGAGATTGGCGCGCGGCACGTCGCGGTCGTCAATGTCGCGCGTGACCATGCCGAGCTTGTTGTTGCTCGCCGGCGCGCCGATCTTGATCTGGAAGGAAATCAGCTCGCCGTAACTCACCAGGCCGCGCAATAATTCGAAGGAGTTCGACTCCGCGGCAACCCTGAAACGCGAACCGGTGCGCGCGCAGAACTCGTCGAGCAATTGTCGGCCGCCGAAGCCCCGCTCCGCCAAGGCGATCGGATATTGAGCGCAATCGCGCAAGCGCAGCGTTTTCTTGGCCGCGAGCGGATGGCGGGTATGCATGATGGCGACCAGGCGCTGCTCGAGCGTCATCAAGGGTTGGAAATTGGCGAGATAAGGCGGGCGGAACACCAGCAGCAGATCGACGTCGTAGCCGGCGAGCGCCGCCACTGCTTTTTCGTGGTCGAGCACTTTCACGTCGAAGCCGACCGACGAATATTGCTTGCGGAAGGCGGCGATCTCGCGCGGCAGAAAGTCGAGAGCCAGCGCCTGGCTGCAGGCGACGCGGACGGTGCCGCGGCGCAGACCTTTTAAGTCCTCGATCTGCGATTTCATCCGCTCGACGTCGCCGTCATGCTGGCGCAGGAAATTGATGAAGACCTCGCCCGCCGCCGTCAGCCGCACGCCGCGCGCGCGCCGCTCGAAGAGTTGGGCATCGAGTTCTTCCTCCAGATCGATGATGCGGCGGTTCACCGCCGAGGAGGTGACGTTGAGCTGCTCGGCAGCCTTGCGGATCGATCCACAGCGCGCGACCTCGTCCACATAGCGAAAAATCCGCAAGTGCTTCATTTGCCGAGCCCATTCCCCGAGTGATGCTATTTCGGCAGCACTCTAGCAAAAAATTAGCGGCAGATAGAGTCACTCCGGCCCGCTAGGTTTTGCCAGGAATTCATCCTCGGGGAGCCTCTCATGACGCCGTTTCGTACCGGTTTGCTGGCACTAGCCGCCGTTCTCGGCCTTTCAGCCCTCACTGCGCCGCCCGCGCTGGCGCAAACCAAGCTCAAAATGGTGCTCAACTGGAAATACCAGGGCCCGCAGGGCTGGTTCTTCCTGGCCGAAGACCGCGGCTACTTCAAAGCCGAAGGCCTCGAGGTCACCATGGATCAGGGCAACGGCTCCGGCGCCGGCGTGCCGCTGGTCGCCAACGGCACCTATGACGTCGCTTTCGGCGACGTGAACGCGCTGATCGAGCTCGCGGCCAAGCGGCCGGACGACGCGCCGATCGCGGTCTATGTGATGTACAACCGCCCGCCCTTCACCGTCGCGGTGAAGGCCGACAGCCCGATCAAGTCGCCCAAGGACTTCGAAGGCAAGACGCTCGGCGGCGCCGCCAATGACGGCGCGCTCAAATTGTTCCCGGCGCTGTGCAAGCTGACCAAGATCGACTGCAGCAAGGTCAACATCACCAACATGCAGCCGAATCTGCGCGAGCAGATGCTGATGCAGGGCCAAGTCGACGGCGTGTTCGGCTACGTTAACACCATCCGTTTCTCCGCCAAGCTGATCGGTGTCGATGACAGCAAGCTCCGCTACATCAACTACGGCGATTACGGCATGGATCTCTATTCCAACGCCATCATCGTCTCCAAGAAGCTGGTGAAGGAAAACCCGGCCGCCGTTAAGGGCTTGGTGCGCGCCATCAACAAGGGGCTCGCCGACGCGCTCAAGGATCCCACAGCGGCCGTCGCGGCCGTCGCCAAGCGCGAGCCGCTGATCAAGATCCCGGTCGAGCGCGAGCGTTTCGACGCCACGCTCACGGACGAGATGAACCACCCGGAGATCGCCAAGATCGGCCTCGGCAATGTCGATATGGAGCGGCTGAAGAAGTCGATCGACATCCTGGTCGCGGCCAACAACCTGCCGCGCACGCCGGCCGTCTCGGAAATCTTCACGCCGGCCTTCCTGCCGCCGGCGGCCGAACTGCCGCACAAGCTGTTCTAAGCAAGACTGGCGCTCCGCTGCCACGCGGCGGAGCGCCCCAACAGCATAAAGCCCGGGACGAAACCGACAATGAACCTGCAACTCAAAAACAAGGCCGGGATCATCACCGGCCCCGCCAAAGGGATGGGTGCCGCGATCAGCAAGGCCTTCGCCGCGGAAGGCGCGCGGTTGGCGCTGATCGGCCGCGATACAAGCGCGATCGAGCCCGTCGCTAAGGAAGTGCACGACACAGGCGCACAAGCCATCGTGATCCCTTGCGACCTCACCGACGCCAAGCAGTGCGATCTGGCCGCCGAGAAGACAAAATCGGCTTTCGGCCGCATCGACTTCCTCATCAACGTCGCCGGCGGCTCCGGCCCGATCGGCAAGACCGGCGTCGAGACCACGCCGGAAGAGTTCGACAACATCATCAAGATCAACATGAACGGCTGCTTCCACACCATGCGCAGCGTCCTGCCGAGCATGATGGAGCAGCGCTACGGCAAGATCGTCAATGTCGGCGGCACCTTCGGCATGCGCGGCCGCGCCGGCCGCATGGCCTATTCCGCCTCGAAATGGGGCCTGCGCGGCATCACCAAGAGCTTCGCGCTCGAGGTCGGTCAATACAACATCAACGTCAACTGCGTCGCGCCCGGCATGGTCGACGGTCCGCGCTTCCGCGACAAAGTCTGCGCCGACATGGCCAAGAAACTCGGCATCACCGTCGAGCAGGCCATGGAAAAACATGCCGCCGATTACGCGCTCAAGCGCGTCACCGTGGACGACGACGTCGCCAATGCCTGCCTGTTCCTGGCGAGCGACGTGTCGCGCCAGATCACCGGCGTCGATCTGCCGGTCGACGGCGGCTGGGCCATGTTGTGAGGGAGCCGGGCATGATCAACAGCGCCGATCTGGTCATTCACGGCGGCAAAGTCGTCACACCGGACGCCGTGTTCGACGCCAGCGTTGCCGTGCGCGGCGGCAAGATCCTCGCCGTCGGCAGCGCCGACGTCATGCCGAAGGCCTCAGAAACGCTCGATGCCGCCGGCCTGCACATCCTGCCCGGCGCCATCGACGTGCATGTGCACTTCCGCGATCCCGGCTATCCGCACAAGGAGGATTGGGCGAGCGGCACGGCGGCGGCGGCCTTCGGCGGCGTCACCACCGTGTTCGACATGCCGAACACCATCCCGCCGACCGGCACGCCCGAGATCCTCGCCGCCAAGCACGCCATCGCGTCCAGCAAGGCGCATGTCGATTACGGCCTCTACGGCCTGCTCGGTGAGGACACCATCGAGGCCGTACCGGCGCTCTGCGCCGGCGGCGTCGTCGGCTTCAAGTGCTACATGGGCAACACCTTCGGCAAGATCCCCTCGCCCTCCACAGGCGCGATGCTCGAAGCCTTCGAGGTCGTCGCCAAGACCGGCAAACGCATTTCGCTGCACGCCGAAACCAACTCGATCATGGAGCGGCGCGAGACGCAGCTGCGTGCCGCCGGCCGCACCGATCCGCTCGCGCATCTCGCCTCGCGTCCCGCCGTTGTTGCCATCGAGGCCGTCAGCCGCGCCGCGATCCTTGCCGAATGGACCGGCGCGCGCATTCACATCCTGCACATCTCATCGGCCGATGAGCTGCGGCCCTTGCGCGAGGCAAAAGCGCGCGGCGTCGACATCACCGGCGAGACCGGCCCGCATTATCTGATGCTGTCGGCGGACGACTACGCCAAATTCGCCGGCGTCATCCGCGTCAATCCGCCGGTGCGCGAAAAACACAACCAGGAACCGCTGTGGCAGGCGCTCATAGATGGCACCATCGACATGGTCGCCACCGACCACGCCCCGCATACGCCGGAAGAGAAAACGCGTAACGACATCTGGACCGTCGACTGCGGCTTCCCCGGCGTCGAATTGCAGATGCCGCTGATGCTCACCGCGGTGAACGAAGGCCGCCTGAGCATTTCCGACTACGTGCGCCTGAGCGCCGCCAATCCGGCGAAGACCTGGGGCCTTTATCCGCGTAAAGGCGCGATCCAGCCCGGCGCCGACGCCGATCTCGCTTTGGTCGATCTCGGCCAGGCCTGGACCATCGACGACGCCAAGCTTCAATCGCGCTCGAAGATCTCGCCCTGGCACGGCCGCCCGGTGACAGGTCTGCCGGTGCACACGCTGGTGCGCGGCAGGTTCGTCATGCGCGAGCGCACGCTGATGAGCGACGCGCGCGGCTGGGGCCGCTCCGTTCACGCCATCCAGGAAATGCCGCCGCCGGTGGTCCGCAACGCAGACCAAACCATGCAGGCGGTCGTCGGTAACCGGGACAGCATAAGAGGCCACGCCGCATGATGCATGCCCGTATCGAAGAGCCGGCCGCCACCGATCCGGCAGCCGATCCTTCCGCCGCCCAGCCCATCGTCCAACTCGAGGGCGTCACGCACACCTATGGTGTGGCGCGCGCGGTCACGGCGCTCGACAAGACCGACCTCAAGATATTCGAAGGTGATTTCGTCGCCCTCGTCGGCCCCTCCGGCTGCGGCAAGTCGACGATCCTCAAGCTGATTACCGGCCTGATCACGGCCTCCAGCGGCTACGTCTTCGTCGCCGGCCGCGAGGTCGGCGCAGCACCCGTGCGCGTCGGCATGGCGTTCCAGAACCCGACCATGCTGCCGTGGCTGACTTTGTGCGACAACGTCATGCTGCCGCTCAAGATCGTGCCGCCGTTCCGGCAGGAATACCGGCGCAAGCGCAAGGGCGAATTCCGCGACCGCGTCGAAGCGCTGCTTTCGCAGGTCGGCCTGGCCGGCTTCAGCGACAAATATCCCTGGCAGCTTTCCGGCGGCATGCTGCAGCGGGCGTCGCTGTGCCGCGCGCTCATCCACGAGCCGCAGCTCCTGATGCTCGACGAGCCCTTCGGCGCGCTCGATCAGTTCACCCGCGAGGAACTGTGGGGCGTGATGCAGGATCTCTGGCTGTCGCGCAAGCCAACCGTCGTGCTCGTCACGCACGACCTGAAGGAAGCCGCCTATCTGGCCAACCGCATCTGCGTGATGCAGGCCCGCCCCGGCCGCATCATCGACGACAATGAAGTGCCCTTTGCCCGCCCGCGCACCGTCGCAATGACCTACGAGCCGGGTTTCGTCACGCTGACGCAGCGCCTGCGCGAATTGATCGTGGCGGCAAGCCCCGCCAAGGAAACGACGCCATGACGATGCTCCGCCGCCGCGCCGGCTCGATCGCGCTCATCGTCGGCTTCTTCCTGTTCTGGGAACTCGCCTGCGTCGCCTTCGGCATCAAGGACCTGGTGCTGCCGCGCCCGTCGCAGATCATCGTCACGTTGATCGACCGCATCCCGGCGATCTGGCCGCACGCGGTGCAGACGCTCTACACCACGCTGGTCGGCTTTGCGCTCGGCATTCTGTTCGGCGTGCTGATCGGCGTCATCATCGGTTCCTCGCGGCTTGCTTACGACACCGCTTACCCGCTGCTGGTCGGCTTCTCCAGCATCCCAAAAGTCGCGGTGGTGCCGATCTTCGTCCTGTGGTTCGGCGCCGGCACCGTGCCGGCCGT
>Ga0255338_1001583_pt1 | contig 41442 bp, 51 predicted proteins | sample MeOH1_35cm_T4_19_FD_203715 | JGI IMG/M metagenome (GOLD analysis project Ga0255338, IMG submission 203715) | Sandy soil microbial communities from University of British Columbia, Vancouver, Canada - MeOH1_35cm_T4_195 | ecosystem: Engineered > Artificial ecosystem > Sand microcosm > Unclassified ... | reverse complement strand
GGGTTGCCTGTAGGTGTAGACATGCTCTGCGACTACAAGGTTTACTTCGATGATTTCCACGTATTCTGTAGGCAACTCAACGGTTCTTTCACAGGAACCGCAGTGGGTACTGCAGCAGACGTAGCTGCCGCAGCCTGCGCTGGGGGTGCTACTCCTACCGCAGCTCAGGTAGACACCGCAGTGGATTCACTGGAAGTCAGTACCAATTTGGCACTGAAAGAACTCCAGACTTTAATCAATGCAGGTTATCAGTACAACGTAGTTAAAGATACGGGTGCAAGCGTTGCAATTGATGCAGACGCTGAGAACGGGGTTCTCAAGCTTTCATCTTCCGCCACGACCGATAACGATGGTGTGCTTATTCAGAATCACCAAACTCAGTTCCTCGTCAAGAGTGCTAAAAAGCTCTGGTTCGAAGCCAGAGTTAAAGTGAGTGATGCTGACCAGTGCGATATGTTTATTGGGCTAGCGAATGAAGCTGCAACCGATCCTGAAAACGTAGTTGGTGCAACCTTAGAACGTATTGGATTTGAGTTGATCGACGGTTCTGCTGTCATCAAAAACTCGATTGGTAACGGCACTGCTGTGACTAATACGTCCACTGCTGTTTCCGCAGCCGATGACACATATGTGAAACTAGGTTTCAGAACGGATGGTGGATCTGTTCGATTCTACGTCAATAGGGCATTGGTGTTGACTGCAACTATACCTTCTGCGATTGCGGCTATCACTCTAGGACCTTCGTTTTTCAATCTATCAGGGGATGCCACAGGCACCCACACTGCTTCGATTGATTACATCTTGGCAGCTCAGGAGAGATAATGGCTATTACTAGGCAGGGGCAAGTCATCAGATCTACAGCTGACAATGACCAGTATGATTCTGGACTTAAGGGTTTGGACATCAAAGGGGTCAGGCTAGTTGCTGGATCAGGCGCTGATGCAACTGCACAGATCAGAGAGACTGATAGCAATGGTGGGATCGTTTACTCCTTAGCCGCAGTCCAAAAGACTGCGGATGAATGTGTAATCGAAGCCAAGATTGATTCAGGCAAGTTCTGGGTAGACATTTCAGGGGCAGGAGCAGAGGTCTTCGTGTACCTCGAATAAGGAGGCACGAGTGGCCATCAAGCTAAAGACTTTAAATGCTGTCACTGTCACTCAAGCTGGAGTAAGAAAGAGGCTCTCAGAGACCTCTATTCTTGTTTACGGCGTCTCTGTTCAATCTTCTCGTACCAACACAGGCTATCAGTATATGGGTGACGAGAATGTCACCTCATCCAATGGGTATGAATTCGGGCCTACTGACGTAGCCGAACTCCCTCCTCCTAATGGTTCAAAAGAACCTATGCAATTTGATATTAAAGACGTGTGGGTAGACTCCTCTACTGCAGGGGCTGAGTTTCGTATCTCAGCGTGGGTGAGAGTATGATCAGAATCCGTAAACACGGCACAGTCATAGCAAGTTTTGCAACCCCTCAAGAGATCGTCATCTCTCATGCAAATGACACGATACGTCTAGGCGATGGTACAGACCTCATGTCCTGGTCTGACGTAGGTGGGACCAAATGCATGCCTGTGGATGTCAAAGCCACCACAGGGGCGACTTCTGCCAATCAAACTAATGGCACCCAGAAGGTTCAAATCTGGGACCCTGGTGTTGCTGACGGAGGAACGGCAGAGGTTGACTTGGTGGGAGCTGAACGGGCTCTTAAAGTCTCGGTCATTTCTTCCGTGGGCGGAGGTGCTGCACCTGCATTCACAGACGATGCCGCCTTCACAGTAGGCTCTACTCAACTTACTCCTATCGGAGCCATGTTTGATGACGTGGCTACGGACTCTGTAGACGAGGGTGACGTAGGCGTTCTGCGAATGACTGCAGATCGTATGCTGAAGATTCAGTTAGCCAGCGTGCTTGCAGGCGTGGCCGTTCCCATCACTGACAATGCGGGTTCCCTGACTATAGACAATGCGAACCTTGATGTAGCTTTATCCACGCTCGCTACAGCAGCCAAGCAAGACACCCAAACTACTTCCTTACAGCTGATTGATGACGTAATTTTTACGGATGACGCAGCCTTCACCCCTGCTACATCAAAAGTAGCAATGATTGGTGCTCAGTGTGACGAAGCTGCCACAGACTCGGTAGATGAGGGCGACGCTGGAGCACTCAGAATGACGGCTGACAGGCAACTGTACGTCAAACTCGGGACGGCGTTGCCCGCAGGTACAAACAACATCGGAGATGTGGACGTACTTACACTCCCAGCTTTACCTGCTGGAACCAATAACATTGGAGACGTAGACGTACTCACTCTCCCCGCCCTTCCAGCGGGTACGAATAACATTGGGGATGTGGATGTGCTCACCCTTCCAGGAATCACAGGGGCCGCAGCGCATGACGCTGCTACCTCGGGTAATCCTGTTCTTATGGGGTATCAAGCTAGAACCACAGCACTTCCTACTGCTGTGTCTGCTGCAGGAGATGCTGCTAACGCCATTAGCGACGAATACGGAAGAGCACTCCATGCGGGGTTCTTTGCCCCAGGGATGATTGGTTATCAGGCTCCGAGTGCTATTACCAACACCACAGAGACTACGATCGTCACAGCAGACGCCAGCAATTGCTTAGACATTATTTCACTGATCATTACTAACAACTCAGATGTGCAGTCTCTTGCGACGTTGAAAGATTCAACAGCAGGTACAACGAGAGCCATCTTTTTAGTTCCTGCCCGTGGTGGTGTGGTTCACAATCCAAACACTCCTATGCCACAGGCTACGAAGAATAATAACTGGACATTGACTATGGGAACTACAGCCACATCTACCAACGTGTCTGTGATGTTCGGAAAGAGACCTACCTAATGGCACTCCTTTATTTCCGCGACGCAGAGAAGGCTAATGAGAGCGGCAAGGTCTGGATGGGGAAGGCTGCTGTCAGGAAGATCATTGATCAACGAGACGAAAAATACAAAGCTTTAGAAATTAAAGCTATAGGTTTAGAGGCTCAAATGATCATGGGGGAAGCATGTATAGCTGCAAACGAGGCTTACATAAAGGACTTAGAAAAGTTAAATAAGAAGTTTAAAATTGGCTTGGGGGTATCTATAGGTGTCAACGTTCTATCTGCCATCATCTGGTGCAGCAGCCATTTCGCCATCTTCCCATAGCTCATGGGACTTTGATAGCAGTGCATTCAGTAGGAAGGCTGCGGTAAGAGATACCCGTGGGTCAACTGCGATGACTACGGTTACTTCGGGTAACACGAGTTCTGCACTGTCTCAGTACGCAGGATATCAATGGGTTTATGGCCCTATCGGTGGTCAGACTATTTCAGGAGACGTAGAAGCAAGAGTACGAGGGAGAGACAATACCTTCACTAACTTACTGTCAGCGCGTATAGCTATATGGATAGCTAAACCTGATGCCACGCTGCGAGCTACGCTCTACGCTGCATCGAGTGCGTTTAATGCTACTCTCTGGGGAACTACTTATGCCAATTACTCAGCCACAGTTACAGTGACTTCGCAGACTGCCACCAACGGGGATTACCTAGTCATGGAAGTAGGCATGACCCGTGAAAACTTCGTAGACGTGACCACGTTTAGTATGGAAATAGGTGACACAAACGTTTCAAACTACATGTATTTTGCGTTCACGGACACTATCGTACTGGCTGCACCATCGAGCTTGACCTACACCAACAGCGGTCAAACGGTCAGTGCAGGAGCTGCCATGACAAACATGGTAGCATCTGTCACAGGTTCCGTTACAAGCTATGCCATCCAAACAGGTGCTTTACCTGCTGGGGTGAGTCTCAATACGACTAATGGTACAATCAGTGGGACCCCGAGTGTAGGTGGAAGTTATACTTGGACAGTAAGGGCGACAGGAGAAGGTGGAACAACTGACTCAAGTAGTCTGACAATGACTGTGAATGCGACAAGCAAGGCTTGGAGCTTTGATATTAGGTTGAGGTGATATGGCAAACGCTGCGCATAAAAATACGATCTTCGTAGACGCCACGGGAGACATCACAGTCTCTGCGGTGAAGCCTATCTTGATGGGCATCATCTTTACTCCGTCTGCGGATAACTCGCGTATCGTTATCAAGGAATCTTCGTCTTCTGGAACTACCAAAGTAGACTTAAAAATTGTAGCAACGGAGAGTCGCATGGCGGACTTCTCTAGTATGGGAGGCATTGAGTTAACCACGACGTTCAACATCACAACGCTGACCAACATTACTTCGATGATACTGGTGGGTAGTTTTTATCAGCCAGTAGGAAAGGCTAGATAATGAGCGTCACACTGGTTGATTACTCAGACATTTACACAGCGATTCTGGAAGAGTTGAAAGTACCTTCCACTGACGGTACTACGCTTGCACGTATCAAGCGTGACATCAACATGATCTACTTGAATCATGTCATCCCCTTCAATCCTCGTGCTTGGTGGTGGCTTGAGAAGAAGGAGGACATCGTAACCTATGCGAAAATCACTACTGGTACTGTTACTACTACCGTTAGTTCTACCACGATTACGTTCTCATCTGCGCCTGCAGCGAGTGTTGCGGGATATTACTTTAAAACAACGGGCGATCCCACCATCTACAAGATTAGTGCCCATACGGCAGCTTCGACGACCGCCACACTTGATACTGCTTGGCAGGATTCAACCACAGATGGTTCAGGACTCGGATACAAGCTATGGAGGGACTACGCCAGCTTAAGTTCCACTATGAAAGATGTCGTCGTAGTCACACACGATAGAAGATCGGGACCTCTTGAAATGATTTCTCATGCAACATTCACGGAAAGAAGAGCAAGGTATCCAGAGCTAGAAGGTTACCCGACTCAGGTCAATGTGTTTGACTTTGATAGCTCAGGCTACAAACAAATCAGGTGGTATCCCGCAGCATGGGATAAGAAGGTAATTCTTCACATCGAAGGAAGACAAGAGGCTACGGCTCTATCTGCTGACGCAGACGAACCTTTGATGCCAGTGGAAGATCGGATTTGTTTGTTCTATGGAGCCTGCTCTAGAGCATGGGCTCGTGAGCGGAATGAAAGCGAGGCCACCAAGAACTGGAATCTATTCACTATGAAGCTTGCAGAAATGGCAGGCAAGGGAGGCGAGGCCCCGCAGAAGACGGAGCTAACCCCTGACCCTGATTATATGGTCAACAAAAGGTATGCACGTTATTTCCGCAGAGGATACGGGCAGAGCTGGAATTCGAGTGACTAATGGCTAAACGAACCTCGCGCTACGTCATGCTGCCCTGGCTGAAAGGTCTGGATACAGATACTGACGAAGGTATCATGCAGTTCTTGAAGAAGGCTGACTACCTGACGGCTGCCACGAATATTGTGTTCTCTGTGGACGGGTCCAAGACTAAGCGTGAAGGTTTCTCTTACCATGATAGTGCTGCCATCACCAACAACCCCACTATCAAAGGTGGCTTTGATTATTGGGCCAACCTTTCTAACGTCAAGACTCAGAAGATTGTAGTCTTCGATGGACAAGCAACCTCCAAGGCTTGGTTTCAAGCCGCAGGAGGCGGAGCCTGGACAGAGCTTGCAAAGGATGCAACTGCTACTGCCCCAACGAATCTTAAACGTGTAGCGTTTGAAGTATTTAATGACGATTTAATCATGGCACTCACGGATGATCAAAGCGCAGGTCGCGCACCCGTGAAGTGGAATAATCAAGAAGCAGGTAATACATACAAGCCACTAGGTGGTACACCTCCTAACGTTAGGTACATCAGAAAACACCAGGGTCGGATCTGGGGAGCTGGGAACCCCGCCAATCCTGATCGACTTTATTTTACAAGCCCAGGGAATCATGAGGAGTGGAATGGTACAGGTGACTCAGGAGCTATTGACATTGATCCAGGGGATGGCGATAGCAGTGGTATTACCGCTATTTTCCCTTCTTTTCGTGGCATGCTTTTCGTGGCGAAGCAGAACGCTATTTACAAAGTATCTGGATCAACACCCGTTGACTACAAAGTCGAACCCGTCTCCTACGGACTTGGTTGCAACAGCCATAATTCTGCTGTGGCAGTTGACATGGATGATATCTATTTTCAGTCTGAGCGTGGTTTTCATTCTCTCGTACTTACCGAAAAGTTTGGCGACTTTGAAGGAGCTTTTCTAAGCAACACGATTCAAGGAGACTTCAACGCTCTTGATAAAACCATGGGCGTTTATGTTCAAGGCTGCTGGGTTCCTAGTTTAAATTCTTGTATGTGGTGTGTGTCAGTGGGTGGAGCCAGTATCATGGATACCTTCTGGCTATACGACGTAAGGTTCAAAGCTTGGTACAGATGGAACGGAGCAAACCCATGCGCTTTGTTCCGCGTGGAAGACTCTAGCACCAAGATCAAGAGAGCTTACTTTGGTGACAATGGTGGAAGGTTGTCGAAGACTCAGACCCAATCTGTTGGGGTGTCTGTGTACCACGATTACACTTCTACAGCTATTACACAAACATTAGAGACTCCTTTCATTTGGCCTGACAATGACCCTGCAACGATCAAAGGTTTTAAGAAGCTAGGTATTTGGTTAAAGATGCCATCGGGTGACACGCTTTCTGTGTCGGTCAGACTCGCTGGTGTGACAGAGCCTCAGAGCTTGACATTCACTTCTACTGCTTCGGGTACTCCAAAGCTAGATGTGGATTTCATCTTAGGGACTTCTGAATTAAACGCAGACCAGAGCTTGCGTATGACGCCTTACTCAATGCCGATTGATGGGTATGCTACTTCATTACAGCTTACCTTTACTCAAGCTACAGTAGATAAGTATTGCGCCATATTCGGATTCTGGATTGAGTGGGAGCCCGCTGGCGACTCCCAAGAAACGATTGGGTTCTAATGGCACTCTCAATTACAAAAGCATATTCAGCAGGAAACCCGCTCCTAGAAAGTCATCTGGACAATTTCAGAAGTGGTCTACAGACTTTCTTTACAGGTGGAATTACTTCAGCGTCGTTTGATGCAGGGATGACACTCACTGCTGCTAAGTTCACAGGAGGTCAAGTCACTACCAATGACAACGTGACGATTGACTTCGGTACAGGTTCTGCTGCGTCGATAGGACTAGACGCCTCTAAGAACTTTGTATTCAATACAGCAGCGTCCACCACTGAGATTCAATTCTACGCAGGGTCCACGTACTACATGGAGTTTTGGACTGACAAAGTCTATCTACCAGGAGACATCATCCTAGCAGATGAAGGCGGAAGTAATACTGTGCTCCAAGCTTTGTCTTCTTACAAGAAGCCAGTGCTTGAGTGGGCGGGGGCTGCTGACATTAGCCTGTCTTGCAATAGCTCTTCTTCGACTACTACTATTATTTATTTTCCGACATTTGTTTGTGCAGTAGATGAGACTGCAAATACAAGTTCCAAATACAGGCAAGCTTCTATCAATGTAACTGCCAATGGCTACGGCACTAGCGATACAGGTACAGCTAAGGGCGGCAGACGCTCTGGCGTCAGCCTCACTTCTAACTCTTGGTATGCAGTGTATGCATGTAAGGTAAGAAGCGGAACAAACTATAGTGCCACTGCTGGTAAATACGTCATCGTATTTGATGACACGTTACCTACTGCAGCCAACGATGCAACACTCGATAGTTACTATGGCAATGGATGTTGGGTTTACCTCGGGCTGATTCGTTATGGATTTGGTGCTGCAGGTAACACCGCCGCTATACCTAAGTTTAAATACTGTCGTAATGGGTGGTGTTACTTCTATGAGAACGATGGAGGTGCAGGAGGGGTGAATCTTGCCTACGCTGCCACCGATGCTGATGATTCAAGTTCAGCTTTCTATACCCTACTCTATGGTATGACTGGACAAAAAGTACCCGCCACGGTAGGAGCTGTGGCACTCAGCATCTCAAGACAGTATGTATCTGATTGGTATTTGAAAGACATATCAGGGGATATCATCTGGGCTGGAGGATGGCAGACAGATGACTCTACTCTTCCGCATGGGTTCTTACTTGAAATACCGTTCACCTATTCGGTGAACGATGGTACAACGGAATATAAGTTCTATCAGACTCGCAAAGGTAATGGTGCAGTTGCCAAGGTTATAGCACTGCAAGGGTTTTGTGATACGTTTATGGCGTTAAGAAGACAGGGGCCAGGAATCTAATGGGAACACTTGCAGTCACCAGAGCGCTGGTCAGTAATACAAATCCTACTGAAGCTCAGTTCGACACCATGCGTACTGACCTTCTTAATTTTTTCAATGCTGCAAGCATGAATCAAAATAACATTGCAACAGGTGGAATGACCTACGCTTCTCTTGCGTCTCCTGTGGCTAACAACGTCACCATTAAGTGGACTAGTTCACACGCCACGATTCAGTACGTGAGTGCTGATCCAAAGCTTAAGATTCAAAACACACAAGGCGATATCATTTGGGCTCACAGGACTGGATCTACAATCACGGAATTCCTTTCCTTACGCAGCTCAGACGGGGCGATTGAAGTCTGGGGTCAGATGACGATCAACGAGTCGGTTGGAAACCAGACCGTAGGTCTTCAGTGGTTGCTGTCCAGATACAGAAAGCCCCGACTCCTCTACTCTACTGATGACATCATCACTGTAGAAAGTAACGGACCTAACTCAGATGAATCACTCATCATGATGCGGGATCGGTTATGCAAGATTGTAGATACAACTTGCTCACTCGCAGTCGATGCCAATGGAGAGACAAGTGGTGACACAGGAGCTGCAGTAAGCGGGCGTGCGGCAGCGATAGCCCGTACTGCTAACAGGTGGTATTATATCTATGCTGTCCGTGTTCAATATGGAGATGACAACGGAGGAACTTATGCGATTTTGGTCGCGCACACTACCTCTCCAGAGACAAGTAACATCGCTACCCTCAATACTGCATTTGGCACTGGTGAATGGGTATACATGGGAGTCATTCGTAATGGATACAATGACGGGGTCAACACAAACATTATCGTCCCGTTTGTATACGACGAATGCGGCTATCTTCGCTTCACCCAAGGCACCTCTGCAGGTCAACCTGCTGGAGTCACCATGGCAACAGCCACGGATACTAGCAATCTCTCCTATGACCTTGTCATTGGAAATGCTGCAGCAGCAACGATCCCGCCTGTCGCAACAAGAGTTATCTTTGGTGGACATCGAGAGAGTCATGGGTTTGAACTTCACTACAGAGAAATAGCGAGCTTAGAAAATCACTTCATAACTTCTGGCTGTTATCACGTAACAGAACTTTCAACTCTTGCACCTGTTGTCTACATGGAAGTCCCTTTATTGTCAGGCTACCGCGTTGTTGTGGTCATCGGCAACGTTTCAACCACTAAGAGAATCACAGTCTTCGGACTACTGGATCATTACTTATGAGCGTTACACTTACTAAAAACTACGGTGACCTGACCCTCCTCTTTGTTTCCGACATCCATGGAATGTGGACTGAGCTTGAAACGAAGGTGAACACCACTGGCTTAGACTCTACTGACGTAGCATCAGGCTGGGCAACTTGGGCAATGGTTACACTAGAAAAAGATACTGACTACACTATGGGCCTGACCTCGTCAGGCATTGTGCGTTTCTATAGCACTGACAATACTTTTGTATTTGCTCACGATACAAACGCTAAAATTACTTACTTCAAAATCAACGGCACTGAGGTAGCGCAAGTCGATACTTCAGCTAACTTCAAAGTAAAGAAGGATGTCTTCTTCTATAACCGTTCTACTGTGTATGGTCTTTCATATCTAATTGGGTATGAAAAACCAGTGCTCGTTTATCTCACTTCAACTACGATTCAAGTAGAACAAAACACAAACACAGCACATAGAACTTTGATTGTATTTCCGTCTGGTCCTATCGCAGTCACTGAAGATATATCTGCAACACATAAATTTAGGAAGCTTGTCACGTCAGCTACTGCCAACGGCTATTCCACGTCTCATACTGGTGCTGCCGATAGCGGAATGAAATCAGGTGTAACACTCACCGCTAACACTTGGTACTTTGTTTATGCTGTAATCGTTCGTGGAGGAGATGACGTTGGAAACAACTATATCATGGTTGCTGATAGTGTTAATCCTACTCCTGGTAACTGGTCCACTCTGGATACTTCTTATGGTTCTGGCGGCTGGGTCTACCTTGGAATGTTTCGCTATGGACACGGCGGAGCCCAAACTACAACCATGGTTCCCTTTATCCAAGACCATCAAGGGTGGCTCACTTTTACAGGTCGTGCGGCTTCAGGTAACTTCTTCGGAATTCGAGTTGCTTCAACAACGATTAGCTCTACTTCGTACACTACACTTGAGACGTTCACAGCTGCAAACTCAGGCGATGCAGCCCCTGCCAATGTGTCCATCATCAAAGGAACCATTAGACCCGTCGGGGATGGGGACTCAGATTTTCACGGCGCGATACGTATCACGGATGGAAGTGATGTCACCCTTTGGGAACTCCCCTCTTTTGGATCTAACCTAAGTGACAATGAAGCCCATGGGTGGGAGTTCAAACTCCCTAACGTAGGGTTGAAACTGAAGGGTAGACGAGGGGTAAACGCCTCTGAGGATTGGGATGTCACTGCCTATATTTCCGCAGTGCTTGATGAGTGGGTATGATAAAGTGAGGAAGGGGTTATATGCTTAAAGAAGATTTGGAACTACAAGCAAAGCTCATGAAACAATCAGGAGGTGGACTCGCTGATGACCTAGGTGGTAGAGCTATGCAACCAGGGGAAAACATGGCCCCTGACCAAGCCGAGGCCGCAAGGACTATGGCGGTAGATTATGCCGCACAAGCTAACAACACTCTTGCTCAACACCTCAATGCAGTATCCAAAGTAGGAGCTGTTTCTCAGTATGCACAACAAGCTATGGAAGCTTCTCGAACTGTGTCAGACAGACTGGCTAACGGGCCAGGGGACGCTGGCCCTCCTATGCTCCCAGGATTTGTTTACCTAGGTCACCTCTTCAAGAGGACCCAAGCTCAAGCTAAGATGAAGAAACGTGAGAAAGGTACAGCAGGATCAGATGAAGTCAATATCTATACCGACCAGATGGAAGCTCTTAAGACTGCCCTTGGCGCTCTTGGTGTTTATTCAGATAAAAACCCTGGAGGTATGCCTATCGACTTACCCGAAGCTAAGAAGATTTGGTTTGGTTCGGAACCACCTGACGGAGTGAAGGAAGCAGAGTGGCGAACCCAGATCGAGATGGGCGATAGGAACATTGACCCCAAGAAGATTAGGAAGTTTGTCAACTATGATGGCTCCCAGACTTGGGAGATGCTGAACGAGGACAAGACTGTCATGTCTCGGTTTACAATGGGTGAGTACAAAGGCAAACGAATCTTTGCCCAAGGCGGGTACAACAAGTTTGCAGAGCTATTAAAGAAGGTACAGGGTGGCGACCCAGGACTAGGCTTTGATAATATGCGCGGCATGTTCGCAGGAGGCTAAAGATGGGTAAGGGTGGAGGCGGGAACCGCAAGTCACAGGCTGAAATTGATGCCGAAATGAAAATGAATCGGGAGAACCAGGCCGCGTATGAAAAGCAGGCCCAGGCTTCCATTGAAGCAGCACGTATTCAAGCCAATGCCTACAGCGAAGCTGCAAAGGCTCAGGCCAATGCACAGATCGAGGCTGCTAAGTCACAAAGCGAAGCTGCAATCAAGTCCTCTCAGAATGCTGCCGTAGGTGGTATCATTGGCGCAGCTCTAGGGGCTCACACTACACACGAAGAAATCAAACAGTGGCTACCCCACGAAGTGGGAGCCGCCACGATCCAAAGCTGGGAGATGGCCCAGAAGTGGAACAAGACCATGACCATGAAGGAGCAGGGCTATCAGGACGTAGCAATCAACTACGAACTGAGCGGAAAGAAAGGCTCTGCCTTATTTTCCGATGCGCAGTGGAACGCGCTTGAGATGGCCCGCCTCACCAAACAAGACATGCTGACCAACGCTAGGATCTTTGGTATCCAAAGTGCCAAGAACCCTGGCGGGATTCCCCTCACCCGCGAGGATTGGGTGGGCTTGAACTCTCTCAAAGATCCCTCCGAACTTTTGCAAGTTGACCCTCAAGTCAAAGCCCAAAGACAGGAAGCTTTTGCCAAGTGGGAACAAGAGATGAGGGCATCAGGTAAAGGAATCTTGGTAGACATTTATAAGAACCCCCAACTAGGTGGGTCATCTATTCTGACCATGAAAGGTAAAGATCCGCTGCTTGATCCGAGCATTGCACCGCTTCTTGGAAGCATTGCTGGAACTTCTGGAACAAGCGGCGGGACGAATTGGAATGATGCCATTGGAGCCCTCACCAAAGGTGAGAAGAACCCAATGACTGACCAGATTAATTGGGCAATGCAGAATGGTTTGATCGACAAATACGGGATGATCAACTCGGGCGTACTCCTCTCTTTTATTCCGCCACAGCTTAAGGAGGCTCCAGAGTTCAACTTCAAGAAGCCACTCGATGAACAGACTTTAGTCAGGCTTACTGACCAGTATGATCTTTACTCGAACATGGCCAATGATCCTAAGCTGATTCAAGAACAGAATGTAGGCTTCGGTGTAACCCGAAGGGTGAAACTGAATGCCGACGGAACCATTGCTGGAACGGCAATGGAAGGTTACATGACGGACATGATGGGTAACCCTGTGTTCGTTTCCATGCAGGGTAATAGACTCCAAGAGTTTTACGACAGACAGAGTATGATCGGTGGAATGGGTCCACTATTCCCAGGTATGCTTGCACCTGTTACAATGGATGATCTCTCTGGAAAATTTGAACCAGGGTTCTGGGGTCAAAACCAGTTGGCGAAACCCAATGGTGGTGTACCAGGACAGGCAGAGACTAGACAAATGGCTGCGCCCAAGATGGCTGCAGCAGCTCCCAAGACTGGAGGAGGAGCACCAGGATTGCAGAACCCATACCAAGTACCGACTGGGAAGGATGGGGAAACTAAAGCTTCTGAACCTGCAACGGCAGGAGGGCTTGCTAAATCGTTGGCTGGAAAGTCAGCTCCATCAGGGTATAGTGGTGCTCCACTAGCGGCGGGGGAATAGTATGAGTCACTGGGGTTCACCTACACCAAAGAAAAGAAAATACAATCGGTTCTGGGACAAGACCAGAACCATGACTGCCAGAGAGGAAATCAAAAACTATGGCATGGATTACGTCGTCCAAAAATATGGCCAAGAACGTGCTAATCAACTGGCACCGCAAGCTGAAAGGGATACTAGATCCCCAGGCAGGTCTGGTGGTGGAGGTTACACAACCTACATTCCAGGAATGGGTTACAGAAAGATTGGTTCGTCAGCAAGAAACGCACCGCCTCGTGCTAACTCCTCACGATACAATCCCACCAAAAACGTAATTGCGGGTGGACGATTTAGAGACGGTGGACCAGCGGCACCTAAGCCACCTGGACCTCCAGGCCCTCCTGCGCCTCCGCCTCCAGATCCATTTGGACCTAGGCTCAAGCTCAACTTAGACAATGATTTGAATCTGGCACAGGGTTACCAACATGAGTGGGCTCAACCTACTTCTATTTCAAGCACGATCACGGGTCTACTTCGTCAGGCTCAGAATGCTTCACCTAACTACTGGGAACAGTGGGCACTGGATAAACCAGGAAAGACCACTGTGACTCCACGTCCTGGTGGATCTTCTTTTGGTATGGATATGCAGTACAAACCAAAGACAGGAGCCTCTGCATCCCTTGCCACCTCCAATCCTTTCGGTGGCTTCGGGACCAACATGATCATGCAGCCTCAAGCTTACGAGCAGGGGTATATGTATGCGATGGGTCAGCCTGCTGATCCTCCTACAACTCCACCTCCTACTCAACCACCTTCCACACCTCCAGGTAATATTCCGCCAGGGAATACCGACAGCGGCCCTGTGCCTCCTGTGTACAGCACGGATGGTCCTATCGTCCCTGGTGACATCAATCCTCCCAAGCCTTCAGGAGTGTATAACCCCTGGAGCCGTGGCGAAGGGGGAGAAGTAAATGCTTATGGCCCTTCCCAGAACTACATGGGAAACGCTACGCTCCAAGCCATGAGCTTGGCGAATGCTTACTTCGCTCCGCAGCGAATGGAGTTGGCATATGAGCTAGGGGATATGGAAACCGACATGCGTCGTTTAGCCGTGAACCTGGGCCGACAAGTGGATGACCCTGTGCTGCAAGCCAAAATGTTCAAAGAAGCTACTCGCGCTGTAAGAACCTTGGATGTTCAACAGAACACTTTTGCTTTCCAAATGGCGGAACAAAGACGCAGGGAAGAGCTTCAGAACTTCCAGTTCTATGACCAACTAGGACAGGAAGAATACAGATTACGACTGGCTAACAGACAGTTCTATGAGCGTTTAGAACTCGACAGACGTTACTACAACCTCCAGAACTGGAACGTCATGCATCCACCTACCGCACCCACAGGTACTGGACCCAGCACGACACCTCCACAGGTCATACCTCCAGGCGGGAACCCCGCTCCTGGTATGTACCAAGGTCAGTTCGGAGGAATGCCACAGCCCGCGCAAGCACCTCCTAGCACGGCGGGAATGTATGCTGCTCAACTAGGAGCTACGAATCCTTATGTTCCGCAGCGTGCAGTAGGGCAGGGAAATATAACTCAGTCGGTGTATCCTTATTGAAGGGGGATGAATGGCGCTACCACAGCAACTCGTAGACTTTACTAGCCCAATCGTTGCCAATGCACTAAAGACTGGGGCTCGCGGTAAGACTGTGACCACCACTGACTACGGTGTCATTGGTGACGCGATGTTCAAGAAAGCTCAAATGGATTTGGGGATTGCCAATCTCCAAGGTCAGCTTGGAATGGAAGCGGCACGTCTTCAAGGTAACTTGGGGATGCAGCAAGCCTCTCTCTTGTCTGGTCTTGAGATGGACAAGTCTCGAATGAACTTTGACATGGCCAAGCACAGGATTGATACCAACCTTAAACTGCTGGACCTCAAGACCCAGCTCAGGGAGAACGAAGTTGGATTCTTTGAAGGACTCTTTGGTACGATTGCGGGCGCGGCTCAAGGCGCGATTGGTGGATTCATCGCTGGTGGACCCGTCGGAGCAGTTATCGGTGGAGCAGCAGGCGGAGTTGCAACAGGTGTGGGTTACGCTACTGAAGGACGCAGAGGCGGAGAAGCTGCTAAACAAATGCTTGGAACGGTTACGCAAGGAGCAGGACTGATTAAGCAGATGTCCCAGCAACAGCAGGGACAAGATGCATGGCAGACCTGGAGTGACCGAGCAGAAGTTCTCTCACGATTTGTAAATGGTGGACCTGATGTCAGCCCAGAGCAGCGCATGCAAGCCATGCAGATGCTCGACAACCATATGAAAAATGGTATGGGAGTTTTGACCAACGATCTAAAGATGAACCCGCAAGCTGCAGCAGAGACGATGCAAGGCGTGATGGGTGTGTACATGGGTAACGGAGGCGGAAGCGCTGGAGGTCGGTCCAACGATTGGAACATGAACACCATGCGTCAGGCTGTCGAAGCCAAGGCAGACTCACGCTTTGATGACCCAACTCAGTCACGACAAGCTCTCAAAGAATTTATTGCCAAGAGCCAGAAGAACTATGCAATGGCTCACGCAGGTAAGGAAATGCCTGATGAGTTGCTAGACGCAATGATTGTGGATGCAGGAATTGATAGGCGTAAGGGCGTCATGGAAATGACAAGTCCTAATGCACCTAAGCGTCAGCAACAACAATCATCTGTGGCTGAACAACCTGCACCACGAAGACCGAATGAACAGATTACAACGGGTGATTTGATCGAGACTGAATCTTCATCTCGACTACCGAACCCACGGAAAGGAAGAGCTAACCCCTCGCAACCTCCTGCAGCTTACAGAGAAGACAGACCTAAGGAAGCACCAGGCAGAGCTTGGCATCCTCCCATGGTTGCGGGTCCTGGAGTCCAGATGGACGACGGGTTACCTCCAGCATTTGCAGAGCAGCAACTTGCGAAACAAGGTGCTGAAACTGTCAAGGCATTGGACAAGAACGAGACCACTTACAGAGGTCCTGGTGGCATAGAGATGACTATGCAGGACGACAAGACGCAGCGTAATGGACGCGGAGTAAAAGGTTTCGGCCTAGACAAAGAAGGTTTCATTGCAAAGGCTGGGCGTGCTCTGAAAGAGCTTGATCAGAACCTGACCCCTGAGACCATCACTAAGGAGCTTGAACAGATTGCAAGCAAGATCCCATCCAGTCCTCTCAACAAACAAGGCGCGCAAGCTTCGGCACCTGTGGAAGAAGGACCAAAGGCAGCTCCACGAAACTGGGATGCAGAGATTGCACAGAAGCCTAAAGAGGATCAACCTTTCTTCCGAGAGAAGGACTCAAGGAAAATCCAAGCTGCATACGGTGCAGAAGGAAAGCATCTGGAGAAGGAAGATCGTGAGCGCCTTGCGGGTTCCACCGCTGCGGCAGCTCAGATGAACAAGCTGAGGGATGAACTCAAGGGCTTACACGATGTGAAAGGACTTGATCGAGAAGTATTGAAGGACTACCAGCTCTGGAAACAAGGTAGTATTGGCGATGAAGGGATGACTGGTAAGGGTGCTGGTGCAACTGCTGGAGGTTTCGGCGGATCGTGGCAGTCATTTGAAAAATCTGTGCGTCAATCCTTAGAAGGTAAAGGCGTTAAAGGTAAGGCTCAAGATGATGTCATCCAAAAACTGAAGTCTATTGATGCTAAAGTGGACCCACTCGCACAGTCTTTGGCTGTTGCCAAGCAAGGTTCTCGTCCATCTGATACTGACGTAGCTGCTTACAAGAGCAACCTTGTCAACCTGATGGACCCTAACCCAGACAATTCCATTGCGGGTCTGGTATCATTGCAGGATCTGATCTACGAAGATTTCAGATCATTTATGAACCTCGTTCCCTCACGCGGAAAATACTTGCAGAGGGAGAGGGAAGAGGGAGCCGCCCACCGAATGAGTGCAAGTGATATGGCAGCGAGACGCGAGGCCACATTGAGCGTCGAGAAGCCTAAGAAGAAAAGTTACTTTGAGAAGTTGAGAGATGGGGAAGATCTAAATGTCTATTAGAGTTGAGTTCTCAGACGGCAGGGTAGGGACTCTTGATGTTGCCAAGCTCATCGCAGAGGAGATGAACGGGGTAATCACGGGAGCCGCTGAAGGTCTTGTTCACTTCAAGACTGAGGACGGATCTATCCACGCCTTCAAACTAGGTGAGTGGGCTAACGAAAATCAAGCCACCATTGTACAGATGGAAGGCTTCAATGGTCCTGACACTGCTCTAGACATGCCTCCTACTGGCATGAACTACATGGACCAGTCTGTCTTTTATCAAGATGGTATGGACGTAGATGCCCTTAGGGAAATGTTCCCTCAGGCTACGAAGAGAGCCGATGGAAGAGTAGTTGTACTTGATTCCGATGGACTCTGGAAAACCATGTGGTCTCCTTACTTGGTAGCGCCACTGCCTCCTCCATCATTCCCTGAACAAGTCTCAATGAACATGATGCAAGACCCTCGTATGACGATGCGTCTTGCGGGTATCACTTTCCTTTATGCTCTGGCGGGTAAAGAACCCAAGAGCGATAACAAAGGACTCAAGATCAGTGGGCTTGTTGAGGTCTTAAAGATCATCAATCGCAACGCTCCTTATGAAAACAAGTTTCAAATTGGTAAGCTTGTCCATCAGACAATCGGTCTTGATCCATTTAAATTTTACAATGCACTTCTTTCCCCTGAAGAAACAGGAGAGTGGCTTAAGTCTGGCTTGAAGTTAAACTCATTTCAATACCGAATGAAGCAAGCTGACATGTCAGAGCTGATGGTGCATGGCCTTAAGGCCATGGCACAAAAAGAGTTTGCTTTCGGAATGAGAAATCTCATTAAGCTTCCAGAGACTAAGAAGCTTTTGATTAATCTCAAGGCATTATTTTCCGAGTTCATTCAGTTCATGGTGGGAATGGATCTACTCCGAGATATTTCTAAGACCACAGGACTTAACGAATGGATTGCACTCAATGAAGATCAAGCTTTCGACAAGAGCAAACTCCCGCCCATGCCTGAGTTTGTTGGTAAGTTTGTGCAGCTTCTGAAGTGGATGATGCCTATTGTACAAGAGAACACCTTGGCTTTTGCCAAAGGTAAGAATGGTTTCAAAGCCATCATCTCTCTCATGATCATGATTGATGAGTGCATCTACTCACTTGCTGGTGTGCCTGATTCTTCTGCCAAATACAAATGCTTCATGGCTTTGAAGAAGTTACAGACTCAGATCGAAACAAAACTTTCTTTTATCTATCACCCCAATCCAGAAGACAACAAGGACGGGATGAAAGAGAACCCTTTCATGCAAGCCAAAGCTTACTACTCTCAAAAGCGAGAGGAGCTTTACAAGATTTGCCAGCTACCTAAAGAGAGTTGGAATAATACTTTGCTTGCAAGCTTAAGACAGGTGCAGAACCTTGAGCAGTTCTACGACGGCATGCCACCTGTGATGAGCAACATGATGAAATCTTTTGCGGCAATGGACGCCGCATACGACATGCAGCCCTGGGTTGATGTGAACCATGCGCAAAGAACGCATGATCCCTTTTCACAGTACCAAGAATCTTTCGGGCTTCCCCCTCCCGAAGCTGGATACCTGGCGAAGAATTCGCCCAGGGCTGTACAAAATATTGCTGAAACTCTCATCGAAGGTGCGGGGATTATTTCTTCCGTATCTGAGCATGAGACTAAAGAATTGTTGCGTAACCCTTATCTACTTGCGAACCTGATTAAGACACTGATGGTTGCATCAGTGAACCGCGAGCTAGGAACTGTGGAAGTGTTGACCAAGTTTGGTATCACCCAACAGGATGATACCTTTGCTTCACCTGATGCACACCGTATCTGGGAAGATCCACAAGTCGTGCAGCAAGACATTGATAAGCAGGTCCAAGAGCTGATGGGATCAATGGCAATGGAAGCCATGATGCAACAGCAAGGACAAGAGCAGCAAGATCAACAGTCGCAAGCGATGGCCGAGCAAGCGCGGGATGGTGGGGAACCTCCGATGGCTGGGCCTGGACCTAATGGAGCACAGCAACGAGCCGTTCCCATGAGGAGGTAATGTGGAACCCGAGCCAAAGAAAAACGAGTTGCTGGCATACTTCATGGGCCAGACCAATGAACGTCTGGAATCTATTGAACAGAAATTGATTGAACTCATTGCTTTCCGTGCAGAGGTTGTAGCCTCTGCCAAAGCTACATCGATGAGCGTGTCTGTTATCATCGGTATACTGACAATCATCATGAACATAGTGCTTAAGAAGATGGGATACATGTGAGAGTTGCAAGGGACGTAGCGCAGCAGATCGGAAGATCAATACTGACTCCTCAACAGAGGCGTCAAGCAACGCTGCCCTACGTCCTTTCTCTATTCGGTGCTACGGGCTTGTCCGAATCTGAGCGCCTTGAAACAGCGTACATGCTTCAGAAGTTTATCGTCGAAGGATTCTTAAGAGGGATCAACGTACCTGAACTGATGAACCGCAGGGCACAGAGAGAGGGGATGTTGCACATCGGATTCAGTGACGGCCCCGTCCCCAATCGTAATACAATCCAGTTTGACCGTGAGTCTTGGCGCTCACGGCCTGACTCATTTCGTGCAACCGAATTCATGAACAAACTAGGAACCCGTTTGAGCGCGACACAAACTTACTCACCACCCCCTAGGATGAATAACGCATCGCGTCAATTCCAAGAGCGTCCTCGTAGTGGGGCTCTTCGCAGTGGGATGACTGAGCAAGCCATGCAAAAAGTCGCAAATCGCGTCATTTCGGCAGTTTCGCCATCTGCCATTTCTGGCGTTTTCGAAAATTTGTCAAAATTTCAACAAAATATCGGGGTCACGGCCCCCCAGCCCATGACCGCACCGCGTCATATCGGCGATATTCTCAAATCTCAGGCTCAGGTTGCCATGGTGGATAGGCAGGAATCGAACCTTTTCGAAACTAGACAGGAAATGGTCGAAAGAGGGATGGACCCGATGAGGCTCCAAGGGATGCCAGCACGATCTGGGATCGGTTCGCCTAGAAACACGGGTCCAGGGCTATCTGAGGGTTTGGCAGCATCAGGCAGACCTAACAGAATCGTCATTTACAGTGGTGCAGGCACTTGGGGTGAAGAAGTGAATGCGGCTGCCGCTGACGCTCGCGCCTTGGGTATCCAGGTAGATATCAAATCGTCACTTTCAGGTGTGGACTACAATCAGTACGGGGCAGTCATTGTGCCTGGGGGTAACAGTTTAGAGGAATTCAACGGAATTGGCTCATCTGAGATAGCACGCCTAAAACAGGCCATTAATGGTGGGCTCAATTTCATGGGGCACTGCGCTGGAGCGTTCCTAGCTGGAAGAATGGGCATTATCAGTGGAATGCCTGATTATCCATCCACAAACTATTATGGCGGCGGGGCACAAGTCACCGTCGATAACACCATCAAATGGGGTGGCGGTGGAACCCGTGACGTACTGTTTTATGGTGGTCCAGACCTAACAGGTTTCGGAAAAGAACTCGCAGAACACCCCAGTGGAGCTTCAACCGTAGTTTCTAACAATTATGGTCAAGGTCATTTGATTCTGACTGCTGGCCATTTTGCACTTCAAGGGCCTGATGACCGCGACGGACCCGATAACGATCTTTATAAGCAGCTTCTTCAAGCGATTGTAGCAGGTACTGACCCTGGCGGGGCGTCGCCCCCACCTCCAGGGGGGCCTCCGAGCCCTCCTGGTTCACCTCCTGGTACTCCACCTCAAACCCCTCCTGGTAGTGATATAACCGTAGGCAACACCAACAACGTTTACGACGTGAACCCTGTACAAGTGCAACCAGGCTCAAGCACTTCAGGTATGCCACTGGGAGGTAGGAAGAAAAGCGGAGCCCCTTTCAGAAAGACACCTGTGGCAGGGATGCTGAATCCAGAAGCCACAGGATCGACCTTTGCGGCTGGTCTGTCTGATATTATGAGACGAAGTGCCCCCATGCTGAATCAGATGGCTGGTGCACTCCAGGGGTTAAAATGAGTTTGATGTATTCTAATATGACACGTTCTGGACCTCTTAGAGGACGTATCGCGCCTTCTCAGCATCAACGAATAGCGAGCAGATACGCAAAATTTCGTGTTCCTCCTACCAGTGAGAGTGTTTTCGGAAAAATAGGTGAACGTTACTATGCTCGTTTTGGTAAGAGCATAGACACTGTGCGAAGGGACTTCCCTGAGCCCTCTCCTTTTATTCCGCAGTGGAAACCTTCTGATGAACAACAAGCCAGACGCATGCAAGGTACGCCACTTGAGCGCATCCTAGTATCTCCTGAAAGCATCGGTGGAGCTAACGCTAGACCTGGCGCACCTGCCGCTAATACTTTTAGCTATGTGCCAAATTTTCAACCTGAATGGGTTGATGATCGTAAATGGGGTTCAAAAACTTTAGCTGAACATGTGGGATCTGGAATGATCTCGCAAGCTCAACTTCAAAATGCTTCGATTGGCAACGTTTTAACTCTGTTCGATTTCAGAGGCGGCAGTGAAACTGACCGCCTCGAAATGGGCTATCTCATGCAAAGATTTATCATAGAGGGCTACATTCGAGGAGTAGACGTTTACAAATTCATGCAAGATACTGCACGTGCTGATGGCGCTCGTATGGTTGTCGGTCTCATGACTGAAGACGAGATGAAAAAACTTTACAACCCTGGTGGAGCAGCTGCTTTAGCAGGAGGTTCTGGAGTCAATGCCATATTGAATGGCTGGAGTGACAAAGCGAATTACACACTTTTTACTGATGGTTATTGGAGGGATTCTTCTGATCTTGAAAAATTTGGTATGTTTTTTCACGAATTTGGACATCAACTAGGACTTCCTCATGCAGGCGACGGAGGTTATAAGCCATCAGGTGGAGTTAACTTCATGGGATCTTCTCCTGAGTTTAATAATGAAGGCTTGGACCCAGGTCAACACATGCACTTTTCTGGAGAGGAGCCTTGGTATCCTTTTACAAAAAGATTCCAAACTCAAATGATAGATTCTTTATTCAAAGACGCAAGAAATCAAACAATGGGAGCCCCTTTAACTAGGTTTTCTCCTAAAGCAGATCAAGCTATACCTACAACACCCCCACAAGGATTTCCTCAGATTGGTGGAGCGGATCAGAACAATATTACTGTGGTTCAAAAAGAGAGGAACGTTTACAACATCAGACCCACCAGTATTTCACCTTCATCCCCTACCCCTATGGGGCTAGAATCAGGAGGTGTAGCGGATCTCTCCACACCTGAAGCGATGGATAAGACCCCTGTTGCTGGTATGCTACCTAATATGCCATCGGTCTCTTCGTTTGCAGCAGGAGTAGACGAAGTGATGAATCGAGCCTCACCTATGTTAAACAATATGGCTGGATCGATTTTGAGGCGGAAGGGGTAGACGATGAATCCATACATAGGCGCACCTAGAATGAAACAAAGACCCATGCAGATGAGAGCAATGCAGCTCATGGCGTCTCGTATTGCCAACATCGCCCTGCCTTCGGCGGGCTATAACGTTTTTTCGAAATTGCGTGAGAGACAATTCAAACGCTACGGAAATTTCGGGATGGCGAATGACCCTCGTACTATGAGGATGCCACCTGACCAATACATTTCTGGTAACCTCCCTAATCTTCCGACGACTGCGAGCATGGAGACGATCCACGAACGGAGCCAGTTCAACACTCGTCAAGAATCCATGCAAAGAGAAATGGGAATGACCTCACTTAACATGCCACTCCATCAGGATCTAGGAGCACCGCGTCAAGGTATTGCGAGTGCTCAAGTTGGTCCACAGCCCGCAGGTATGGCAGCAGGTAACCCTATGGTTGAAGATCAAGGATGGGGTGTGACACTTGGTCAAATCATCGGTTCTGGATTACTCTCACAACAACAGCTTCAATCAGCATCGTTTGCAAATATTTTGTCTATGGTCAGAGTCGATGGCGGAACGGAACAAGATCGCCAAGAAATGGCTTACTACCTACAACGCTATGTGCTTGAAGGAATGATTCGTGGAGTTGATTTGATCAGAGACATCAAGGAAGACTACGGCGGGTCCATTCGAATCCAGCTCACTGACGGAGCTGTGTGCGGTGACTACTCGACAGGTATCATTGGGTGTGGTGGCATGGGTTACACCCAGTTTAGAAAATCTTTTTGGAACAATGCAGGAGACGGAACAAAACTTGCGCTTTTTTACCATGAAGTAGGTCACGAAATGTTGAACCGTGGTCACAATTTTACGCCATCTTCTCTTATGGGTTATGACCGATTTAACAATAGCTGGCAGTCTAATGGGTCAACTTATACCTCTTTGATGGATGAGCTTTTTAGAAATGCAGTGAATGTAAGTCGGTTTACTCCCACTAGACAGACCCCACCACAATGGGCACCTGAGTGGTTCCCCTCTGTACCAGGTGGAACCTTACCCCCAGGGACTCCCCCAGGTTCACCTCCTGGTCCTCCACCTATTGGGCCTCCGCAGTCGCCTCCTGGTACGACGATTACCAACACGACCACGAACACCTATAATTTGACTCCTGTGGCGGTACAGCCTGGATCATCTTCCGTGGGTAATATTATGAGTTCAGGTGCTGGGATTAAGCCCGCTCAGGCGGATGATACGTCAAAAACGCCTGTTGCTGGTACACTACCAGACATGGCTGCGGTCCAGAGCTTCGCTGCTGGACTCGCCTCCAATGTGGTGAAAAGTTCAGGCATTGCCAATCTGAGCAACGCGCTATTGAGGTTTAAATCAGGATGAAACATCTTCTTCTCGGAATAGGTCTCCTATGTCATGTAGGGTGCAACTCTGCCAAATTGCCCGATCCCGTTCCTTCTTCGCAACCATCTCCTGTACCAACGGTGTCAACTGGTCCCACGAGTACGCCCACACCTTCGCCATCAGCTTCTCCCGATACTGGTGGTACTCAACCCACGCCTTCGCCCACAATCGGTCTTCGACCTGTATTGCTCTATACAGGCGGCGGGTCATGGGCACCCGAAATTGACGACATAAAGCGGCAGTTATCATCCTTACATATTCCTTTCTACGCTGTAACGTCCTTGAAGGGCGTGGAATACAATCGCTTCGCCGCCATCATTATGGGTGGTGGTAAGGCGAGCGTACAGAGTCAAGCTATCGGTAGTGGCGAACTCGCGAGGCTTCGCACAGCGGTTAACAATGGTCTCAATTACCTGGGCCACTGTGCAGGAGCTTTCCTTGTCGGAGATTATGGATCGTGGGGGCTCAAACTCGTTCCACTCGTCATCGACTACCCATCTTTCTATCCGAATATTTCCCTTGGGATAAGCTCCCACAAGATGAAGTGCTGTGGCCAAACGAGCCGTTATGTCCTTTATTATGGCGGTCCTGACCTCGACCCTGTTGGCGGAAGTATACTGGCAACTTATGCAAACGGAGCTGCTTCGATTGTCCAGCTCCGAGTGGGCAGGGGTCTCGTAGTCCTCACTGGCGGCCACCCTGAAGTCAGCGAGAACACAAAGCAAGCCCTTGGGGTAGTTGACCCCGATGGTGTCGATTCCGAACTTGAAATTAAGCTTATTAGAGCCGTCGTAGACGGCCTGGAGGTCCAATGAAAACCTATATATTGATTGCAATGATGTCCCTTTCTTTGTTGGCGGGGTGTAAAGAGGATGGTCCCGCCCCTGTTCCATCCCCTGATCCTGTTGTTACTCCGTCACCTGTGCCGAGCCCAGTGCCTTCCCCTGCACCAAGCCCGTCACCTGTGCCTTCACCATCGCCGTCACCGAGTCCAAGCCCCAGCCCTTCAGAACCCCCTCTGGATGTGGACGCCTTGTTTAAGGCCAGTGACTCAGTACGTGCGATTGTGAGGGACCACGTTCGTAAGTTCATTGTCGATGGTGAGTCCGTTGGACTCAACGTCGTGAAGATGATGAAGGAAAAACCAAAGTTAGAAATTCGCATCGCAAGTCTCGATGATTGGGGTGCTGGCGTCATCGGGCTTTGTCAGACTGAGCAAGGTAGTCGAATTCTGACCTTGGACCCTGACTATTACAACGCGGCTCAATCCGAGGCCCAGAAGAGAATCCTCTTCCACCACGAGATGGGTCACTGCGTGCTCTTCAGGGGTCACCGCACGGCGGTAGGTGAGATTCCAGACGGAACAGGGCACGAGCACGAACTTTCCGTGATGTACCCGACCATTATTGGAAAGGCGCAGTATGAACTTCACGAGCCTTATTACCTCCGAGAGTTGTTTGAACAACTCAGTAGTGATGAGACCCCTAAGGTCTACATCTGTAAGTAAACTTGGTGCCGACGGTGGGAATTGAACCCACGTATTCTCCCGTATGAAAGGAGAGCAACGCCTGTCGTCGGCATTCATGGTGGATCAGGCAGGACTTGAACCTGCACCCCTCTGGGTCGAAACCAGGGACTCTATCCATTAAGCTACTGATCCGTATGGGGTGACTAGAGGAATTCGAATCCTCCCCTCCTGACCCACAATCAGGCGTGCTTATTCCGCTAACACCATAGTCACAATTGGCGAGTGGGGAAGGGATCGAACCTTCGTCAGCAGGGTTAACGGCCCTGTGCTCAACCTCTGAGCTACCCACCCAAACTTTTTCTACTCGGAAGAGAATTCCCGCAGTGGTTACATGTCCTTTGCTTCTTGTATTGACAGTCGGCACATACTGCGTTGTACCATCTCTTCCCTTTTTCATCTCTATAAACCTTGTCCCCTCGTTTACTCATTGTGTCGAAGTTGTGAGCCTTGGCCAGCCCACAAACCCTACATGTCTTTCTTGCCACGTTTTATTCCTTATTTCAAGATAAAAAATCCCAGGACAAATCCAACTACTAGAGAAAGCCCTGGGATCAAATAAGATTGCTTTTTCTTCTCTGCTTCGAGGCTATCTTTGCAGATATAAAGCTGGCTGTTTTGGTTTTGAATGACCTTATCAGCTTCCGTCTTGTACTGTGTCAATAAGTGAACCCGCTGCTGGCAGATCTTTGAAAACTGGTTGCACTGGTTTAGCGTCTCCCACGACTTGACCTGTGGCGGTGTCAATGATTTTACCGTTTCTGGAGTCGGCAACGAGACTGGCTTGTCTTCCACTGGGGGTCGGTTTACCGATGTTGTCGAGCATGCTTGCAGGTACAGCATTAAGAGCAGCATCATACTCAGCTTGGTTTTCTTTAAGCCTTTGATTAAGTTCATCGAGGTTCACCCTACTTTTCGTAAGTTCGTGATCCGCTTCCGCCTTCAGGCGTCGCTCCCTCTCAGTGTACCATGCATAGGCCAAAGCCGCGAACAACAGAACTGCAATAATAGTTTGAATCATTTTGTACTCCCTACGTATCTTTCTTGAATGAATTTAACAGCTACTTCAAATGTAGTATGAGCGTGTCTGTCCTTTTGGTAATAAACCCCTCTGGTTCCACCATAACCAGCGTCACCCAGAGGGTCATAGCGTATCCAAGCACAGGTCATCCATAGATTATTATATTGGCTATACCAAATATTAATTTGTTCCGCGTCCTTCTTCATAATCGACCAAATCCTGATCCAAAAATATTTTTATACATTTCAACAACATCGTTAGCAGTTTGTTTCTGCTCTTTCTTATCAGTTCGATAAGTCAGCTTCTTCACCCGTGCATACATTTCTTTGAAGAGTGTGACATCATTTTCGATTTCCCCTTTTTTCCTTTCAAAGCCATGGAGGGTTTGGCCGAGGATCGCTTCGATGACTTCTTTTTCGCCGCCGAACCTTGAGAGCGCTTCGTTAACTGTTTTGATCGCATTTTCTACTTTTCCTTTCATTTCTTCAGCCGCAGCCAAAGCTGCGTCTAATTCATTCCGCATGATTTCAACCATGTCAGTGTATTTGACATCATGCTTTTGAATTGCTTTCACCACAAGCTCAGACAAATTCTGCATGAGCTTGGCTTGTGCATTATCTACATTCTCAACATCTTCACCATTGTCATATTTTTCCCGAGACTTCGTATCGGAAAGAATAGAGTAGGCAAACGCCACGGCCTTGAAAGCCGCAGCGTCTGAACCTTTACCCTTGTCGGGGTGCAATTTCTTAGCCAAGCGGTAGTACGCATTCCTTATCTGCTCTTTTGTTGCGTTCTTTCCGACGCCCAAGAGCTTGTACAAATCGGTCATGACACGACCTGAACTTCGTCATCATGTAAACCGTTAATCACTTCAAACGTCATCTGGTAGTCCGTCGTCCAGATCGGAATCTGGGCGTCTCTGACTCTACCGATTGTGTAGTTCTCATATCCTGCAATGTGGCCAAACATGCTATACCAACCAACGTTGCCAGGTAAAAGCACCACGTCGCCAGGTTTGCTATCAGGGGGGATGACTGTCCCATCTTCGTATGACTGACCAGGGCCGCAAGCAAGCACGAGCCCAAACTCAGTGACATCGTCAGCCATAGTCCCTTTGTGTGTACTCTTCGCTGTACCGTACACAAGGCCCGAAGGCATTTTAATTTCAATCGGCGGTAATTTTTCGACAAGGAGCATATCCCCTTTCAGGATTAAAAGTTGTCGGCTATGCTTTCTTTCGAAAGCTCTTAGTTTCTCAAATTTCTTCCAATAGCGTGACGCTTGAATAGCGTCACCATTAAAAAAGTCACTCATTGTCAGCCTCTACATTCATTGAAAACCCGCCGTAGTACCCATTGTGATCTACGTAATTAACTACCGTGAAAGTACCAGTAGAAGTCGTGATAATCAGAAACTGTGATTGACAGCTTTCTGGACCCCATTCATTCTTAGTTATTTTCTTATACTCGGTTTCGTCTACATCTCCACCATCACGAACTTCTGCATTTAGAAAAGTAGCACCTTCAAAATGATTCAACTCATCATCCGTATGCATCCACCTGGATTCACAACAGGACTGACCACCATCATAGATCTTCATCCCTGTACCGTCAGTGAATTTAAACTTCAGGTCATCATCTTTTAAAAATACTTTGGCAATCGTCTTGCCTAAAGACTTTTCCAAGACTGCACTACCCCTATCCGACATTTGATTAATCAATACCCCTAAACCTGGTTGCATTTACTTTGCTCCTTGTTGTGGTGCTCTTAATTGATTTAAGATCTGTACAATCTGACCTAGATTGGTTGCTTGTACTGCTAGTTTCTTTTCCATCTCATCCACTCGTGCAGCATGCACATTGTTTATTTCATCAATCTTTGCATGAACTTCTTCCATAGGATCTACTGGTTCCTCTGGAGGTCCTTCAAGAACCATCTGCACCTTTTTATCCATTTCCTCTAGCTTTTTCGAGATTGCCTCTAAGCCATTGATAGGCGAGGTGGTGCTGGAATCTGAGACTGCTGCTATCGCTGGTTGAGCTATCGACTTTCCCAAGCCTTGGTCTCCTGGAATAATGTCCTCTACAATCTGTCCCACTTTCGTTCCCTTCAGGAACTTCAGTGCATCTGCAAGATGTTCACCTACATTGCCAGTGACAAAGATTGCAACGATTGCGATCAATGAGCTGCGCATGTTGTCATCTAACCCACCACCAAACTTATCTAGTACCACTCCCACTATCAATGCGATCAGAGATACTAGAAGTTTCCTGTACCCCTGCGGAAATAAAGCATTCAGTAACTTTTCCATTATTTTCTCCTTACTTGTAATAACTACCTAATCTTACGAGTACCCAAGGTTTAACTGGGACCCCGTCTTCCACCTGACACCCGACGCAACAATGTTTCTGGAGGCTTTTTTCAGGAACCCAGAAAACATTGAGACAGACCCTGCACTTCCTTTGAATTAACTTGATGCCGTACCTGATCCGTTCTTGCATAGAGTTTACCTAGAACGGAACGTTACTTGGATCATATCCATCAGAAGGGTATGCATCGTTCTGTACATTCGGGCCAGCACCACCCGCATGTGAAACATGGGTTTGTGTCTGTACATGCTCCGAAGCCACAGTAGGACCAGACTGCTGAGTGCCCTGCGTCACAGGGCTTTGGGGCTGGGGGCGCATAGCCTGACGAGGCATCGTTTGCAGGTTCGGGTTAGGATGCGAAATCCTACCAACTCGCGCTTGATATTGGGGTTGCCCACCTCCCTGTGCCTGTCTGGGCGGATAGCTCCTACGCCCCCCACCCTGAAAGTTCCCGCGTCCTTGGCCCTGGAACCGTCCACCTTGTTGGAATCCATTCTGAGGTGGCTTCTGAGCATAGATAAGAATACCCATGCCATCGAAGACTTCGCCTGTTTGTTGATTCTGGCTCCTACGACAATACATCGAGATCCTGACCCCGCCTGTACCTGACTGATCTTGAGTTGCTGCTACAATTCGATTGATCAAATCCTGTGCCTTCTCGTAAGTCAGCGTGATAGAAATCTCCTCGGTGATATTAGGATCATATTCTGCACGCTCTTTACGAGGCTTGTTCGTCTGTGGATCAATCTCCTCGTTCATGTGATAAGTTTTCACTAAGCTACTACTTCGAAGGTAGTTAGCGGGTCCACGGTTACCCTGGTTCATGTTTCATCCTTTCATTCATCGAGGCAAGCTCTTGCTTGACCTCTTGCATTTTCATCGCTTCATGCTTCCTAGCTCGCGCATTCTGCGCTATACCCCTGATCACATCACCCAAGATTTGAAAGACTTCTTCAAATTCGAAAGCCTGAATGCCAGGTTGGAACTCCACCCCCCACACTTGCTTTCCTTGGACCTCATTCTCAGAGATAATAATCTTTTTCTTTTCCGTAATGCCAAGCGGCCTACCACTAGGACTGATTAGCATGATCTGTCTTCCCGAATAGTCTACTCCAGAAACTTGGACGCTGTGGAGGGGTGAGTTTATTGGTTTCCGTATCTACAGTGTAGCCAGTACGTTGAGCCAGCAACTCTCGTTGTGCCTCAAGGCCATGAGCATACTGAGCCATCTGCCTTGCATCTTCTGCATACTGGACTACTGCTTCTTCTGCAGCCTGAGCACGCTTCTCAGCAATACGAGTACGTTCCTTGAGATTGTTATGAAGCTTCAAGATATCTTCACGAGTCTTAAAACTCACCAGCATGGAACGATTCATATCTTTCAATGCCCTCTTGCGTCTCTTGTTCTTGTTAGTGGTGCGATCCAGAGTGAGCACCAAGTGTGCAATCTCCTCACGCAACTCCTGTGTGGTCATCTCTACCCAATTTTTCCCAGACTTAGATTTATAAGTACCGCTCACAGTGATTTCTCCAATTTGATTTTCAATTGTTCCAAGATTTCTTTCGACCTCTTGGCTTTGTTTACCCAATAAGATTTGGTTTGAATCTTATCAGTGAAGTCTTCTAACTTCGCCTTCTGGTAATTAGGAATAACTTGCTGATTAAATTTCTGCAAGTCATTTTCTACAAGTTTGAGTGTGAATTTCGCAGTCGCTCGGTCAAACTGTATCCTATAGGGTTCTTCCTTAGGAATTTCTTTCAACCGATTGAGGATTTCTTGCTTTGCAGAATCCTCCTCCACCAGCTCAAATGCCTCATCGAGGTCCGCCCTGAGATTAACAAGATTTAGACGCTCCTTCTCACCGATATCAAGCCGCTCCTTAATGTTTGCAGTCAAAGGTTCTAGTTCGGTCTTATACTTCTCAGCTTCGTCCACCATCTCTTGTTGTGCAGGTGTCACTGGGTCGGCGCGTAATACGCCGCCGCCATACTCTTGAATGACTCCTTTGGCTCTGTCCAACCCTGACAAGAGTTGGCGATACAACCATGTCAATTCCATCCGTGTAAGAATTACTGTAAATGATCTATTTTCCATAATCTCTATCCCTCAGTTTAATATAAGCGGTCCTAATTGCCTCATGCAGTGTCTTACCTTTGACATCAAAAAGAATTCGACCACTACCGATACACTGGCACTGTACAACCCAATATCGTCCATAGACACTTTCTACTTTGACATCAACAGTCTTAACCATCTTTTCAAGATCATCAATGAGACCCGCTCTTGATTCACGCTCACTAGCAGCATCCTCTGCCCAACTTGCACCAAAAAAGCTCATTTACTTAACCTCAGCTCATAATGTGGTTTAGGACTCTTTAAAAATTTTCTTTCGTAGATCAGTCCATCACTGGTCTGGATATGTGTCAAGTCTTTCGTTTGCATTTCTTGCAATACAGCTTCTTCGACCTTCGCAACAACGTGATGTTCCCTCTGAGCAGCACGCAAAGCATTCTCAAGCTGCTCTCCAAGTTGTCCAACGACTCGATCAGTTCGGGGTCGAGGTTCGTATTTTCCCCAACATCGTTCATTGTGGTCACAGAGACGACATCTTGAAGAACCAAGGCTGAACTCTTTATCAACCGCTTCTGGTCCTTTGGTATGCACCGTGTCATAGATGTACTGGAACTTTTCTTTCGCATAGTCTAATAACTCCTGCTTGGGTTCCCACCGCACCTCGTAATTAGCGCAGGTGTTTTTGTTTTCATAATAAAGAGCAACAAAGTCTACCTTCTCGTCCTGGGGAAGCCCGCACGCGTAGCTATTCAATTGGAGAAGGTAGTCAATGAAGAACTCATCCATGCTCATAATGTCAAACAGTGCCTTGGCATCTGTGATTAAAAAGCAATTGGGATGGATTTCTGTGACAAGCCCAGTGGCTCTGAGTTCCATAAAAAATTGGGAGATAGAATCCGAGAAGGCTGCGGAATAAAAAGCCCCCTTGCTCTTGAAGTCTAGGAGTACCCGCACCCCTTTAGGTGAGACGGCGATGCCGTCGATATTCCCCGTAATGGGTTTCTCAACTTGGGTAACAGGATGCTTCACATGGAAGAGGGTAACTAGCTTCTGACGCTCTAATACTTTAAGTGGGGTGACTCTTTCGATGTCTGCGATGAGGGCGTCTTCCAGCAAGTCGCCTCTTGCAAATATTCGTTTAGTTCGAGGCGCAAGGCTGTCCTTACTACGAGGGTAATCAGCAATACCTTCAAAATGAGCGAGATTCCGTGCCAAAGCCAATGCACATTTGCCGATTTGGGATGGACTAAGAGGATAACGGGTGAGTTCGGTTCGGGTGTTCCATTGTTCGACTTCAAGATCAATCTCCTTCTGGACACCGTCGTCCATCAATTTCACAATCGCAGGAAACTCGCTCGGGCTCATCATATAGTTCGCCCTCTTCCTGGTTTAGCTTCAACCCCTTTATCTTCCTCGTTTCGCTCTCGCTTCACTCGGTTGACTTCATCATCTTTTTCTTTCCGAAGCCTTCGTTCACTCTCTAGTTTTTCATTCACTATATCGTGCTTCTCTTGGCTTTTGGCCTCAAGACGAGCTTCGAGTAGTGCAATCTGTTTGTCTTTGGCGGCAAGACTAATACGCATCTTGTCCATATAAAGTTGCACCAAATACAAAGCATCTGTTTGAGTTGCAGAATCCTCTGGACTCATGAGAATAAGAATTTCTCTGACTTGTTGTTCAGGCGTCATTTGGAGTCTCCTTTTTGACTGACTTAGGCTTACGCTTCTTACTCATAGACTCGACGTTAGGTGGAAGTTCTACCTTCTCCCCGCCGCCTTCTACAACCTGCATATCTACAATCAGTTCTTTATCATGCACACAGCACCAATTCATCTCAGGGTAAAGCCTACCCCACACGACATCTGAATCAATAGGGTATCCCCTACGCTTCATGGGTACTAGGTGGTGACCTTGACTCTGAGCAATTTTATCTATAGATCTGCCTTGGTACTGGTTCACAAAGAAATCTTGAACAACGAAATACCTACCCTTCAGAGGTCCGTTTGCTATTTTTACTGGTTGTCCCGCTTTTGGGTGTTTTGCCATAATTTTCCTCTCTTACTATCGAGACATCCTTGGGAGCCTCAATGCCTATCCTTACGTTCTTACCCTTCACTTCCACTATCACTATCTTTATGTCTTTTCCGATATAGAACACCGTTCCTGGTGTACGTGTTATCACTAACATTATTTTCTGCCTTTCTTACTGCGTTTACTTCTAACATTAGTGCGAATGCGTCCTTTAACACAAGGCATTTTGCGTCTCTCATTCCATCTGTCGTCAACGCCATTCCCCGTGAGGTAGTATTCAAGCAAGAACATGATGCAACAGCCCGCATGGGCGAGGTGGACGATTCCCGTTTCGTCGTCGAGATCTTCGCCCCGCATGAAAGAGTTAATGTGTCCGCGTGCAGCTCTAAGCAACTTCGACCAAGGGAGTCCAAGTCTCCAGTTGTGAGCGGAGTATTTTTTAGCACCGAACGTAAGGACACGGGCAATTTCCTCTTCAGCAAGAGTCGAGATAAGATCGAGCCTAATCTTTCCATCATCATATTTTACTCCAGATCCTTTTTCCATATACGCCTCCCGTCGGCACGATAAGAACCACCTTGGGGCATCGCGTCACCAGCATGTATGATTTCATACTTCGATTCAAAATCAACTCGGTTCATTCGTCCAATATACCACCCATGTGTAAGAGACTCATGAATCTCAAAACACTCAAGCCAATCAAAAATGAGTTCTTCTTTTGTTTTAGGAAAGTGCATATCTGGAGGAGACCATTTATTGATTCGTTGTGATTTTACTTCTATTCGTTGCTCTTGACTCCAGAAATCAAAATGATACATGGAAGCAGTACCTTGCGTACTCTTAGCATCAAGATACATTTTCTTATACTGCATCTCACCTAAGATACCGATGGCGTTACGTCTACCTTCCATGAGCGATTGAGGAAGATTCCCCATCTTATCCGCCATCATCATTGCACTATTGACCATTTGCGGGTCTATTGCGAACTTCACTCGCATAGAAATCCTTTTCGTATTGACTCCTGATCTTCAGGAGCATCAGTAAATCTTCAGCTTCAATTGCTGCATAGAGTTTACTTTTATTCCGTCTAAACATTAAGACTGGCTGCCAGTCTTTCGAATTTGTTTCAGCCTGCGTAAGAGACTTCCATATGTTGATAGCCTCCACGTTTTTACATTCAATTGAGATCGGAAGTAACCCCCTGGCTCTTGCGGAAAGGATAAGGTCTTCCCCCGTTTGGCCCGACGATGCTACTATCACATCGTCCTCTGTTAGTTCGGGGAACATCCCCAGTATGAGGCTTTTGACTTCCTTCGCTGCTCTTCGACCTTTGTTCTTTGCGCTTGCTGTCTTCATCACCGATCTCCTGTACATAGAAACGACCAAATCTCGTCACATAGATAGCCCCCGCACCGTGATACGGAGGCTCTATTCGTGATATGCGACCGAATGTTACGAAGTTGTCTTGATCTTTTTCTTTGGGATCTGTGAACCACAGGTCAAAATACTTCGTCACCCTATGGTTCTTGTAAGAGTACCCGAAAAAGGTATCCCTCTCGTTGACGTAGATTTCGTCATCTGAGGGCGTAGGATAGGCGCGTTTTGGCTTGAGACTCAGTACAATCACCTTGTACTTGGTGAGCCTCGTTACTTTTGCCAGCATGATGCAAGATTCCCTTCGACATCCAATGGCACATTACCATGTGGTGTCTCAAGCTTATAGCAAGTCATTCGCTTGTCAACTAATTTTCTACAAAATTCGCTATGAGCCTTAGGGAACCGCCAAACCACCTCGTCATGGACCCATAGGAGAGGTTTTGCATCGATTCCCATTGCACAAAAGTCACGAAATGCCATGAGGCTAGCATGAAAAATCATTCGAGATGCCATCCCCTGCACAAAAGTATTGAACAAAGTCATATGAATGGAGGCATCATCACGGGCTTGTACTAGAAATCCAAACCGATCATGGATTCTTGTTCCGCCTTTGTACTGATTTTCAAGATTTTGTTTCCAACCAATGACGCCTTTCATTCCATCACGGAATGATTGCACCATCTCCTTGCATCGTTCGATGGGAATCGCCATTTCTTCGCGCAACAAAAGCATTGTCTGAAAAGTATATGCACCTGTGCCGTATATGATGGAGAGGTCTCCAGTCTTTGCAGTTCGTCTAAGACTAGGTTCACTCTTTTTAATATCCTGCTCTGGGATGACTCGCGTCTCCTCAAAGAATTTGTGTGTCGCATAGTTATGGTAGTCCCTTCCTTGGCGGAATAGTTCCACCATTTCTTGGTCGGCTGTTAGATAAGCAATTACTCTTGGTTCTATCTGGGAGGAGTCAACCGTGTAAATGTCATAGAGAGTCGGATCTGCGATGAGGAATGGCAGTCGTAAAGATCCTTTGACATTTTGGAGATTTGGTCCCGAAGAGCTGAGACGACCTGTTCTTGTTCCCACAATAGACAAGGTGCAGTGAATTCTGCCTCCCACAACAGCGTTGATGTACTGTTTAAGGTAGGAGACTTCAGTTTCTTTTTCTCGGTATTTGAGGAGCTTCGACGCGAATTCGTTCTTGGTGTAGACTTTGGCCCTTTTGAGTACGTATTTGTCTGTGCCTTCTTTTTCGATCCAGTTATTAGTTTCTTTGTCACGTTTTTCTACCGCCGTATCTATCCCTGCCCATTCAAGTATTCTTAAAACTTGCTGAGAGGATGCTAAGTTAAATTGTGTGGGAAGTTCTTTTTCAGCTTTCGTAAGAGCTTCTTTGTAGCGCTTTTTGACAGCTTTACTTTTACTCTTGTCTTTAAGACGAGTCTCAAGGTATCTCTCAAGCCGTGAGTTTGAATCAGATCGAAGATCATCAACAAGGGTATTACGGTATGCTCTAAAGCAGTCTCCAACCACTCCATGGATTTCTTCTTCAAGTGTGCGCAACTCTCGGGTCGCTTCTCCATACATGCTATGCAACATTTTTTCATCGATCAATACTCCTTCGTATTCGGCTTCTGCCAATAATTTCTGCCAAGGAACAAGGTAATCCTTGTAGAATTTGTATGTTCCATCTTGCTCAGTAAGTGCCACCAATTTCTCGTGCAGACGATAGGTGTACTCACAGTCTTTTCGGTTGTAGTTAGGATCATCGTGCGAGGTTGGATTCTCCCAGAACGGTTCCACACCAAGGTAGAAGGGGGCCATCGTTTTGAGGGTAAGTGGCGTGCCAACTCGATGACGTTGTTTGGGGGGTAAGGGTGCATTCAGTTCTTTCCTCTTCTCGTTATAAGCTTTAAGATATCCAGCAGGGATTTTATTGTGGACACAAGCTCCAAGAAGCTGGGTATCTCCAAAGACCGCTCGTGGATGTAATCTGGACCCTTTAGCTTTAAGCGTCTTATAGTCAAACTTAAATCCATGACCGACGATTCGAGCTTTAGTATTGTCCAGCCATTGATCGAATGCTTGTACCTCATTGAATTGAAAATAAGCTTGGCCATCCCATACCCCTATAATATCTATTTTATTCTGTTTAAAATGCACTGCATGTTCACATTTAGATGAATTGCTCAGACCAAAGCCTGGGCACTCAGTGACCCCGCACGAGGTCTCAATATCCACAGATGCAATCATTAGCGAGTCTCCGCATATACATTATCAATCAGTTCTTCACACTTAGGACATTTCCAAGCATAATGAGAACCGCAGTCTTCACAAGAGACTTCATGTATGTATACGTCATCATAATCTGCCTTAAACCAGTCGTTACATTCTATACAATAGACTTCTGTCATTTATATTCCCATTCCGTTAGGTGAATCCTAGAACGATCTGTGTCTAGGTGTAGTTTATTCTTACCAAACCCAATGCCCATAAGCTGAGTGGTATATTTCAAATCTCTAATCTGTTGCCTAAAACCTTTATCCGCCAGTTTTTCCGCCATTCCTTTCCAATAGAAATCAGCAGCAGTGCCCATCATATGGCGTGATAACTCAGCTCCACCTATTTTTGCATTGTGCTGGGGACAAGAGTATCCCCGCACAATGCTTACGGGTTCACCTGCTAGCGAGCGCACCCTTTCACACACAATGACCAATTCTGTATCTACGAGACAAATCCCGCAGGTACAGTGACACGTGAATTCATTGGAGTGAAAATTAGCAGACAATCTATTACCAGTATTTTTATTCAGCAAGTAAATCATAATTTCCTTCCGATTCGTGTTTGCATCCATCATTAATCGGTCCTAGAAAGCTGTCAAGTTTTTTGTATTCTTCAAATGTGATTGAGACAGTCAGCCATTCACGTACTGTACCTACCTTCTTTTGCTTCTCCATATCCCACCCAGTCGTGCGGGACATTGCTTCTAAGTCAATATGAGTAGGATTCTCTCGGATATAACACCAGCCATTAGGTTCAAACGCACGAATGGCCAGAACCCGATCAGAGTCCTGGCCATTACGTGTTACTTGTGCTTTATGACCTTGCCAGAGGAATCTTACCCACTGGCTCTCATCCATCCACCACATTCCCTGTACGTGCATCGTCCTGATGATCTTCCTCCTGAAGATTGGATATTCTCCTGGTGCTAACGCATACCACAGTTTCCCTTCCGTAGTAAGATAATCCATCTCAGGATCATCAAATTGCTGCGTCAAAAGCTGCAAAATAGTTCGCAACCTTATATTGTCTGACTTTTTTGAACTTCTCATGAGTCATAACTATGCTACAACCGACTGAGTTTGTGAAGTCGTTTTCTTCGAACTTTTCTTCTTACTTCTCTTTTTAGCCTTAACTGACTTTGTTTTGAGTAGTTTTTCCATACTACCGACAACACCTTGCAATTCATTCCACCCACCTTTATCCACAGGCCCTAACCATACTCGAATAGTTCTCGGAGTGAGACCTAGTGCGATAGCAGCTCGTTCCTTGATATTATCTGGGCTCGTTCTAGCGCACTCGGATAGTACGCGTTTAATCTCATTTGCCATGACGGTTCTGAGTGTACCGCCGCTTAAGTGCTTTTTAATGTGCATGTAATGCCTCCTTAAAGATACATGTACCTGTACATGTATCTTTCTGCAACTGAATATCCCTATATGTTGTAGCGCAGCCGCAGCCAGAGCGGAGGCGTAGCGGAAAGAAAAGCTAAAGCAGAAAAAGCTTGACACCCGAAATACCTGATGATTATAATTGTAATCTCTAGTGTAAGACAATTGCCCCAACGCCTGCGCTAATCACTGCGGCGAAGGGGCGTAACAATTGTTAACAAGTGTTACAACACTAATCTTACAATTGATAAACTATTGTCTTACAATTGTAAGAACATACAAACCCCGCCGAAATTAATGAAAAGGAAAGAAATGCCTTGACGAAGATCGGAACGTGAGTGAAGATCGAGGAACAAGGAGTCAACCCACGATGACTATATACGAATTACTCGATGCTCATTCCATTCCGTATGAGCGCAAAGAAAATGACAACGTCTACATCGATTGCGATGGCTGCGGTAAACAAAATTTAAGTATTAATGTGATTTCGGGGCTCTGGCATTGTTGGAATCCCGACTGCGAGGAGAAGGGATATCGTGGGAACTTTCCTTCCCTCGCAGCTAAATTAAATATCCCCGCCAATCAAATCACATGGGGCAAAAAGCCCCCAAAGAGGAACAAACCTCTTACTCAAAAAGATACAGATACCATCATTCATTCAAATTCAAACAAAGCTGAAGTCATAGAGTTCTGCGTCTCGCGGGGCCTTGATCCTTCCTACGCTTTATCACAGGGAGTCGGTTATGATCCATCCACGCGGGCCATCGTTTTTCCTTTCCGCAACTCGAAAGGTGTTCTCATTGGTGCGAAATTTAGGGGCCTCAATGGGGATCAATGGACCAAAGGGACTCACCCTAAGCTTTACATTCCAGATCCCTCAGATCTTAAAAAAGAAAAGATTGTTGTGGTGGAGGCGGAAATAGATGCGCTCACACTTAAACAATTTGGAATCCCTTGTGTGGCAACGCTGGGAGCGGGGAAAGATGAAGGTCTTGGACTCCTTGGAGCAGTTAGACAGGTTTATCTCGGATACGACATGGACCCCGCAGGAGAGGCAGGAGTTGATAAAGCAGCTGAGGCGCTTGGTCGATATCGCTGTAAACGAGTCGAATGGACAGCCAAAGACCCCAATGACATGATCGTCAAGCTGAAGCTTAAGAAAGAGGAACTACTCGCTTGCCTTAAAGAGGCTCGTGATTTCGATGTAGAGCTTAAGAGTCTCAATGCTTCAGATACTCTCAAGGAATACAATACCTCTCTTACTTCCGCACCTAAGAAGCGTATGTCATGGGGATTCCCCCGCCTCGATAGCTTTACTCAAGGGATAGGCGGAGGGATGTATATAGGCGTGCTGGCCGAGGCGGGAACAGGTAAGACTACGTTCATGCTCAATGCTGCCTCTAATATTGCACTACAAGGGATCAACGTAGGGATCGCATCACTCGAAGAGCATCCAATCAATGAGATTACACCCAAGCTCGGTGCAACAATAGTTGCTCGTAATCCAGGTGCAGGACAATTCACACAAGAAGAATTAGAACGAGCTAGCAAAGTCTTGAGCCGAGTATATCTATACGAAGGCGAGGAAGAATTAGATGAGCTGACTGAATGGATTAAAGAATGCTATTATGCACACAACGTTAAATGCATATTCATTGATTATCTTCAATGGCTCGTACCTGATGAGAAAGATACTGAGCTTCTTAAACGTATTGGTAAAACATTCAAAAAGATGGTCAAGCGCATGCCTGATCTATGTATTGTGATGATCATTCAACCTAAACAAGCCAATAAGGTATTTGATAAAGATGGAAAAGAAAAGAAAACAAAGCTCGATGGAAATGCTGCTCGTGGTGGCTCTACTATTAATCAGTCTGTGGATGCTATGCTTACCATTCGGGTTGTTGATGGACACCCTAATGTCACTCAATTCGAATATACTAAGATTAGGGGACATTTGAGAGTGTCTAAAAAGGATTGGCTCAACCAATTCACGCAATTGGAATATGATCATGGTACACTGAGACAATCTGAGTTAACACACATGATCTACGGAGGATAATTGGCTACAAGATTTTATTTTCAATCATCAGGCTCAACAGCAATATCGCCTACTGAGCGTACCTCATGGTGGTTAGCAGGTAAGGCTACAGGCTTTTTAAGAAGGCCAATGGCTATTACTAAGCAAAGTAGTACGATGACTACTACTAATTTTACAGGGCTTGCAACCAATGATTGGTATGTGTGTTTACAATTTGTATGTAATACACCACTCGCAGCACAAACAATTACTACTTCTGCAACACTGCAAGGTAACATTCGTTGTAAGGTTAATAGTGGTGGTGGTAGCGCATTTGCCTCATATGTGTTTCGTGTGATGAGTTCTGACGGCACCACGCAGCGAGGCGGAGGTGGTGACGATGGTGCATCACAGATTACAACTACACTCTCATCAAGAGCAAGTGGTGCAGCAGCAGACTTGGGTGCAGCTATTACTGTAACAGCAGGAGATTATGCAGTTGTAGAAATAGGGTTAGACGCTGGTAGTTCTGCTTCTAATGTAGATTTTTCTTATGGTGATGACAGTGCCTCTGATTTAGCTGCAAACACAGATGGTACAACAACTGCTGATAATCCATGGCTTGAGATATCTGAAACACTGACATTTCAATCCACTGGCGCTAAAACTTTGATGATGATGGGAATAGGTAAATAATGGCTAAAGTAATTGGTGGGAAAGATATCACTGATTTTGATAAGGCAGGACTACTTGCAGGATTACATGAGGACATAGCATGTCGTAATCTTATTGCCTATTATTATATTTATTTGGATAATCACGGTCAGACCATTACTAAATTAGAGGTTGCTCAATGGATGTGGGCCTTTCGTAATCAATTAGCACTCACACCCAAAGAGCAATCTCGCGTTCAAGCTGTATTAAACAGAATCTAAAGCTTTTTTCATTTGTTCAGGTGTTACTGAATAGGCTTTAATGAATTCTTGTTCATCAGCAATACCATTCATGACTTCATCATATTGTTTTTCACATTCTTTAGAACAAGTGGGTGACATCGATTTAAATTTATTATCTTTCTCATCCCAAGGGATGTAAAGATTACCACATACATCACACACTTGTTCACTAAATGCCCATTCTTTTACTTTACCCATTAAGCCACCTTCTTTTCTATTTCATCAATAGCTGTATCAAGGACTTGCTTGGCTTCTTCAATTCTAGCTTGCTTAACGATACGTGCTTGATGAAGCTCTTTATCAAATAGTTCTTGTGCTTTAATTCGTGCGTGTTCAAGAATTCTATCAGCCTCATTCTGTGCTTCAATCAGTATTTGTGATGCTGTTAAAGCTGCCTCAGTCATGATGCTTTTTTCTTTGAGCGCATTTTTCTTACTAACCAATATTTTGAGTCGCTTTTCCATAACTCTTCAAACTCCCTTTTTCTTTCTGGCCATACTAC
>Ga0255338_1001582_pt1 | contig 41445 bp, 45 predicted proteins | sample MeOH1_35cm_T4_19_FD_203715 | JGI IMG/M metagenome (GOLD analysis project Ga0255338, IMG submission 203715) | Sandy soil microbial communities from University of British Columbia, Vancouver, Canada - MeOH1_35cm_T4_195 | ecosystem: Engineered > Artificial ecosystem > Sand microcosm > Unclassified ... | reverse complement strand
GATCGCATCCGCGGCCGGGGCCAGCGGCAGGTCGGTCGAGACGGTCGGCACGATGGAGCTCGCCAGCGCCATGCAGCCGAACACGAGATAGGGCACGGCGCGAAACAGCGGCGACGCGTGCTCGGCGACCACCGAGTCCTTGTGGAACAGCTTGTGCAGCAGCTTGTAGGGCTGCAGCAGCCCGGGCGCGGACTTGTTCTGCAGGCGCGCGCGCCACTGGTTCACCCAGCCGGAAAGCAGCGGCGCCAGCGCGAGCGCCACGATGATCTCCAGGGCCTGGGCCAGCGCGCCGGACAGGTTCATCGCCGCACCACCAGCAGCATCAGGATCAGCGTGATGAAGCTGTAGAGAAGGTACACGGCGATGCGCCCCTGCTGCAGCAGGCCCACGATGCGGGCCAGGCGCGTCGCCAGCGCCACCAGCGGCAGGTAGAGCCAGCGCCAGAAGTGGTCCTCCACCACCACGCGGTAGCGCGGCTGCGTGTCGAACGGCGTCGGCAGCTCGCGCCGCATGACGAAGAAGGGTTCGAAGATCTGCCGGATCGGCTGGCCGAAGCCTTCGGCCGTGTCCTGCATGCGCGCCGTCTGCCAGGGATAGCCGCAGTCCCAGGCCGGCGCGCGGCGGATGCGCCCGTGGTAGAAGCCGCGCACCACCAGGAAGGCCAGCGCGAAGCTGGCGGCCACCCCGAGCAGGAAGATCACCGGCCCGTAGCTGGCGCGCTCCACGCTGGTGGGCGCCAGCAGCCAGCCGCTGCCGGCGGCGAGCTGCGGTCCCAGCCCGGCGCCCACGAGCTGCTGCGTCACGGCATCGATGAACTGGATGAACTGCACCGGCAGCAGGCCCAGCACCACGCAGCCGAGCGCCAGCCACAGCATGCCGACGCGCTCCCAGGCGCCGGCGTCGTGCGCCTGCGCCAGCTTCTCCTCGCGCGGCTGGCCGAGGAAGATCACGCCGAAGAACTTGACCATCGTGTAGCCGGCCAGCGCCGCCACCAGGGCGATCAGCGCCGCCACCACCGGGATCAGCATGTTCAGCAGCGCATCGGGCAGGCCGGGCGTGAACAGGAAGCTTTGCAGCAGCAGCCACTCGGAGACGAAGCCCGCCAGCGGCGGCAGGCCCGCACTGGCCAGCGTCCCGACCAGGGTGACCCAGGCCACGAAAGGCATGTAGCGGATCAGGCCGCCCAGCTTGCCGAGGCTGCGTTCGGCCGTCGCATGCAGCACGCAGCCGGTGCTCAGGAACAGCAGGCTCTTGAACAGGGCGTGGCTGGCCACGTGGTACAGCGTGGCCGTGAGCGCCAGGGCCGCCAGCGCCTTCATCTGGTAGGCCGCGAAGATGACCGCCAGCCCGATGCCCGCGAACACCAGGCCGATGTTCTCGATCGAGGAATAGGCCAGCAGCCGCTTCATGTCCACCTGCACGGCGGCGAAGACCACGCCGTACAAGGCGGTGGCCAGGCCCAGCGCCAGCAGCAGCCCGCCCCACCACCAAAGCTGCGTGGGCAGCAGGTCGAAGCTCACGCGCAGCACGCCGTAGATCGCGGTCTTGAGCATCACCGCGCTCATGAGCGCCGAGACCGGCGAAGGCGCGGCCGGGTGCGCCTCGGGCAGCCACACGTGCAGCGGCAGCAGGCCGGCCTTGGCGCCGAAGCCGAGCAGCGCCAGCAGGAAGGCCGTGGAGGCCCAGAACGGCGACAGCTGCTGCGCGCGCATGTTGGCGAAGGTGTAGTCGCCGGTGTTGGCCTGCAGCACGCCGAAGCAAAGCAGGATCGCCACCGCGCCGATGTGCGCCATCACGAGGTACAGGTAGCCGGCGCGGCGCACCTCGGGCACGCGGTGGTTGGCGGTGACGAGGAAATAGGAGGACAGCGCCATGGTCTCCCACATCACCATGAAGGCATAGGCGTCGTCGGCCAGCACCACCAGCGTCATGCTGGCCAGGAACAGGTGGTACTCCAGGCACAGCAGGCCCGGCGGCGTGCCTTCGGCGCGCCGGAAGTAGCCGGCCGCGAACACCGAGACGCCGGCCGACACGCCGCCGATCACCATCAGGAAGAAGGCGGCCAGGCCGTCGAGGCGCAGGTGGAAGGGCAGCGTGGGCAGGCCCACCGGCAGCACGCGGACCTGCGCGGGTGCGAACACCGAAGGCAGCGCGAGCGCCAGCAGCAGCAGCCCCAGCGCGCCGCCCAGGGGAAAGAGCACGCGGGCCACGAAGGTGAAGCGCCGCAGCGCGATGACGCCCGCCAGCCCGATCAGGAGCCAGGCGGCAACCAGCAGCAGCATCCAATCCAGCCGCGGCGTGTACCCGGCTTCGAGGCCCCATGACATTGCCTTGGATTCTCCACCCACAGGCGCGCGGCGCGAGGGCTTTGTAGGCTGCGGGCAACGCCGCAGATCAAGTAAGCAGCCGATGCCATGCGCGGCGTGCGGGAAAAGTAAGCCCCTGCCTACGTAAATCGGCATGCGCGTAAACTCCCCGGATGCGCAACCCGCCGCTCCTGCCCCTGTCCCGGCGCAGGCGCTTCATCACCCGGCTGCACCACTGCGGCCCTCCGGCAGCGAACGGAATGACTACGCATCCGTTCGACTCCCGGAGTTCTTCTTGATTTCCTTCGCTTTCCGTCCCCGCCTGCTGGACGCGCTGCGTGGCTATGACCGCGCCCGTTTCAGCCGCGACCTCGGCGCCGGCCTCACGGTCGGCATCGTCGCCCTCCCCCTCGCGATGGCCTTTGCCATCGCCTCCGGCCTCAAGCCCGAGTCCGGCCTGTGGACCGCCATCATCGCCGGCGTGCTGATTTCCGTCTTCGGCGGCTCCAGCGTGCAGATCGGCGGCCCCGCGGGCGCCTTCATCGTCATCGTCTACGGCATCCTGGAGCGCTACGGGCTCGCCAACCTGCTGATCGCCACCGCCTGCGCCGGCGTGCTGCTGTTCGCCATGGGCCTGCTGCGGCTCGGGCGCCTGGTGCGCTACGTGCCGGTGAGCATCGTCATCGGCTTCACCAACGGCATCGCGGTGCTGATCGCCGCCTCGCAGCTGAAGGACTGGATGGGCCTGTCCATCGCCAAGATGCCGGCCGACTTCTTCGCCCAGCTGCGCACGCTCGGCGCCCACCTCGACACCTTCAACCCGTTTGCCTTCTCGCTCGGCACCGCCTGCTTCGTCGGCCTGTTCCTGTGGCCGCGCCTGTGGCACGCCGAGTCGCCGGTGAAGAAGCTCGCCCAGCACGTGCCGGGCATGGAGGAGGCCAGCGAAGTCGGCGCCCGCATCCCGGGGCCGATCGTGGCGCTGGTCACGCTCACGGCGCTGGCCTGGTACTTCCGCTTCCCGGTGGAGACCATCGGCACCAAGTTCGGCAGCATCCCGCAGGGGCTGCCGGCCTTCCGGCTGCCCGACTTCAGCTGGGAGACGGTGAAGCTGCTGGTGACGCCCACGCTCACCATCGCGCTGCTGGGCGCCATCGAATCGCTGCTGTGCGCGCGGGTGGCCGACCAGGTTTCCAGCACGCCGCGGCACGATCCCAACCAGGAGCTGATGGCGCAGGGCATCGCCAACTTCGTGGTGCCCTTCTTCGGCGGCATGCCCGCCACCGGCACCATCGCCCGCACCGTCACCAACATCCGCGCCGGCGCCACCTCGCCGGTCGCCGGCATCATCCACGCCGCGGTGCTGGGCGTGATCGTGCTCGTGGCCGGGCCGCTGGCGCTGCTGGTGCCGCTGTCGGTGCTGGCCGGCATCCTGTGCTTCGTGGCCTGGAACATGGGCGAGTGGCGCGAGTTCGCGCACCTGAAGAAGTACAGCCTGCACTACCGCCTGCTGATGACGGGCACCTTCGCGCTGACCGTGGTGTTCGACCTCACGGTCGCCGTGCAGGTGGGCCTGGTCACCGCCTGCGTGCTGTTCATCCGCACCATGAGCTCGCTGTTCAGCGTGGAGCTGGTCCCCAGCGAGGACGGCTCGCTGCGCTATGCGCTGTACGGCTCGCTCTTCTTCGGCGCCACCGCCAAGATCGATCCGATCGTGCAGGCGGTGGAAAGCCTGCCGCCCGGATCGAACGTGGTGCTGGACGCCTCCCACCTGGTGCACCTGGACACCTCGGGGCTCGATGCGCTGCGCCAGCTGCACAAGGTGATCCTGCTGCGGCAGGGATCGCTGGCCATGGCCAACCTGCACGAGCAGCCCAAGGAGGTGATCGAGCGGGCCGGTTTCCTGACCGAGCTGGAGCAACACCTCGCCTCCGAGGAAGTGGCAGCCTGAGCACGGTCAAAGGGGCCGGGCGACCCCCCGGGTAAAATCGGTTCCATGGCCAGCCTCTTCCTCCGCATCTTCCGCCGCCCGGACTACAACTCGGACGTGACGCAGTTCATCGAGCAGCTGAAGGTCGACAAGCCCGATCTGGAGGCGCAGCAGCGAGCCGGCCGGGCGATCCTGTGGGACAAGCACGTCGACCGCGAGCTGAGCTCCGAGTGGAAGCTCGCCCGCGTGCCGGCCCGGGCCTACGCCTACTTCGAAGAGTTCCGCGGCCGCCGCTGACGGCGCGCCCTCGATGGACAGCAGCGAGACGAGCCTGCCGGCGCTGCCGGCACAGCCGCCCGTCGCCGGCGCCACGGGCCTGCCCGAGGTGGTGGACCAGGTCGCGCTCGCCCGCCTCTATGGCGAGCCGCTGTTCGCCCTGCCGCAGGACCTGTACATCCCGCCGGATGCGCTCGAGATCTTCCTGGAGGCCTTCGAGGGCCCGCTGGACCTGCTGCTGTACCTGATCCGCAAGCAGAACTTCAACATCCTCGACATCCCGATGGCGGCGGTGACCCGCCAGTACCTGCAGTACGTCGACGAGATCCGCGAGCGCAACCTCGAACTCGCGGCCGAATACCTGCTGATGGCGGCCATGCTGATCGAGATCAAGTCGCGCATGCTGCTGCCGCCGCGCAAGACGGCCGAGGGCGAGGAGGCCGAGGACCCGCGCGCCGAGCTGGTGCGCCGCCTGCTCGAATACGAGCAGATGAAGGCCGCCGCCTTCCGCCTGAACGAGATCCCGCAGCTCGGGCGCGACGTGCTGCGCGCCCAGGTCTACATCGAGCAGTCGCTGCAACCGCGCTTCCCCGACGTGGACATCGCCGACCTGCAGGAAGCCTGGCGCGACATCCTGCGGCGGGCCAAGCTGGTGCAGCACCACAAGATCACGCGCGAAGAGCTGTCGGTGCGCGAGCACATGAGCCTCGTGCTCAAGAAGCTGCAGGGCCGCAAGTTCGTCGAGTTCGAGCAGCTGTTCGACCCCGCCAAGGGCGTGCCGGTGCTGATCGTGACCTTCATCGCCACCCTGGAACTCGCCAAGGAAACCCTCATCGAGCTGACGCAGGCCGAGGCCTACGCGCCCATCTACGTCCGGCTCGCCTACCAACCGGCCTGAAAACCTCAAACGACATCACGGGAGACATCGTGAGCCAAGCCATCCCGCGCGACTTCGACATCCTGATCGTGGGCAGCGGCCTCGCCGGCCTGTCCGCGGCCCTGCACCTCGCGCCCACCAACCGCGTCGCCATCCTCACCAAGCGCGCCATGTCCGACGGCTCCAGCGGCTGGGCCCAGGGCGGCATCGCCGCCGTGATGGACCGCAACGACAGCTTCGACAGCCACGTGGACGACACGCTGGTCGCGGGCGCCGGCCTGTCCGACCCCGCCGCCACCCGCTTCGTGGTGGAGCACGCGCCCGAGAGCGTGGAGTGGCTGCGCAGCCTGGGCGTGCCCTTCTCCGAGGAAGACGGCCACCTGCACCTCACCCGCGAAGGCGGCCACAGCGCGCGGCGCATCGTGCACGTCACCGATGCCACCGGCGCCGCCGTGCAGCAGACGCTGATCGAGCGCGTCAAGCGCACGCCCAACATCACGGTGCTGGAAGACCACATGCTGGTCGACCTGATCTACGCCGCCAAGCTGGGGCAGCAGCCGAACCGCTGCCTGGGCCTGTACGCGCTCGACGAGCGCACCGACGAAGTGGTGACCTTCCGGGCGCCGCACACCATCCTGGCCACCGGCGGGGCCGGCAAGGTCTACCTGTACACGACCAACCCCGACACGGCCACCGGCGACGGCATCGCGGCGGCCTGGCGCGCCGGCTGCCGGGTGACGAACATGGAGTTCATCCAGTTCCACCCGACCTGCCTGTACCACCCCAACGTCAAGAACTTCCTGATCTCGGAAGCGGTGCGCGGCGAAGGCGGCCGCCTGATGCTGCCGGACGGCACGCGCTTCATGCCCAACCACGACCCGCGGCTGGAACTCGCGCCGCGCGACGTGGTGGCGCGCGCGATCGACTTCGAGATGAAGAAGCACGGCCTCGACTGCGTGCTGCTGGACATCTCGCACCAGCCGGCGGCCTTCGTGAAGGAGCACTTCCCGAACATCTACGCCCGCTGCCTGGAGCTGGGGATCGACATCACGCGCCAGCCGATCCCGGTGGTGCCGGCGGCCCACTACACCTGCGGCGGCGTGCACACCGATCTCTCCGGCCGCACCGACCTGGCGGGCCTGCACGCGATCGGCGAGACCGCCTACACCGGCCTGCACGGCGCCAACCGGCTGGCCAGCAACTCGCTGGTGGAGTGCATGGTGTTCGCCCGCTCCGCGGCCAACGACATCCTGGCCACGCCGCTGCCGGCGGCGCCGGCGGTGCCGGCCTGGGACGACAGCCGCGTGACCGACGCCGACGAGGCGGTGGTGATCTCGCACAACTGGGACGAGCTGCGCCGCTTCATGTGGGACTACGTGGGCATCGTGCGGACCAACAAGCGGCTGGAGCGTGCGGCCCACCGCATCGAGCTGCTGCAAGGCGAGATCCAGGAGTTCTACAGCGCCTTCCACGTCACGCGCGACCTGCTGGAGCTGCGCAACCTGGTGACGGTGGCCGACCTGATCGTGCGCTCGGCCCGCTCGCGGCACGAAAGCCGCGGCCTGCACTTCAGCCGCGACTATCCGCAGATGGCGCCCGAGGCCGTGCCGACCACGCTGAGCCCGGGCTACGAGCGGCCGGTGGCCTGAGGTCCCCGGCGGCCGCGGCGGCCGCCTGCTCCCGGCCGCGGCGGCGGGACCCCTGGCGCCCTCGGCGGGCGCTTGCTATAAGGGCGGCACCATGCGGTCGCAGCGTCCGTTCGCCGTCGCCCTGGCCTGGGCCCTTGCCCTGGGCCTTTGGGCGCCGGCGGCGCCCGCGATGGACTTCCACCTCGTCGACGGCGTGCTGGTGATGTCCGGCCCTGTCAGGGGCAACGAGCTGGTGCAGCTGCGCAACTTCCTCGCGGCCGGCCCGGTGCAGCTGGTGCTGCTGCATGAAAGCCCCGGCGGCGACCTCTGGAACGGCTACCAGGTGGGCCACCGGATCCGCTCGGAGGGGCTGCCCACGGCGGTCTCGGGCCGGTGCGAGTCGGCCTGCGGGCTGATCTTCCTGGGCGGCGCCGAGCGCTTCTTCTCCGACGGCCGTCCGATCGGGCTGACCATGGTGGGCCTGCATGGCGCCCACACGACGGACACGCACCAGCCGCTCACGCAGCTGGGTCCGCGCATGGCCTGGGTGATCCGCAGCCTCACGGACGGCAAGTACCCGGGCGAGCTGCTGCAGCGCACCGTGTACCCGCGCCACGCGGAGGACATCGTCTACTCCTTCCACCCGAGCCGCTTCCGCCAGGACGGCACGCCGCGCGGCGTGATCGAGTGCCTGAAGCAGCCGGACGCGGGCTTCGAGTGCGCCATGGTCGACGGCCTGGACGCGCTGGCGATCGGGGTGATCACCCAGCCGGAGGTGCTGGTGCTGCCGGAGGCGGTGAAGCGCCTGCTGGAATCGCTGCCGGCGGAGCCCTGACACTGCCGTTGGCGCAGGCTGGCGGTGACCGCCAGACTTCCTACGCGGCGCCGATGTTCGGCACCAGCGCGCCGGCCGGCTGCCCCGCCTTCAGCGCCGCCGTGAAGGCCAGCATGCGGTCGATCGGCACCCGCGCGCGGTCGACGATCGCCGCGTCCACGAACACCTCGTTGGCGCCGGTCTCCAGCACGTGCGCCAGCCCCGCCAGCCCGTTCATCGCCATCCAGGGGCAATGCGCGCAGCTCTTGCAGGTGGCGCTGTTGCCGGCCGTGGGCGCCTCGATGAACACCTTGTCGGGGTTGAGCGTGCGCAGCTTGTGCATCATGCCGTTGTCGGTGGCGACGATGAACTCGCGTGCATCCATCTCGCGCGCCGCCTTCAGGATCGCCGAAGTGGAGCCGACGGCATCGGCCAGCGCCACCACGTCGGCGGGCGACTCGGGGTGCACCAGCACCCGGGCATTCGGGTACTGCTTCTTCAGGTCCTCCAGCTCGAAGGCCTTGAACTCGTCGTGCACGATGCACGCGCCGTTCCAGAACACCATGTCGGCGCCGGTCTCGCGCTGGATGTATGCCCCGAGGTGCTTGTCGGGCGCCCACAGGATCTTGTGGCCCCTGGCCTTGAGCGCGCCCACGATGTCGAGCGCGCAGCTGGAGGTGACCAGCCAGTCCGAGCGCGCCTTCACGGCCGCACTGGTGTTGGCGTAGACCACCACGGTGCGATCCGGGTGCTGCTTGCAGAAGGCGTCGAATTCCTCCTCCGGGCAGCCCAGGTCCAGCGAGCAGGTCGCGTCCAGGTCGGGCATCAGCACGCGCTTTTCCGGCGACAGGATCTTGGCCGTCTCGCCCATGAACTTGACGCCGGAGACCACCAGCGTCTGCGCCGGATGGTCGCGGCCGAAGCGCGCCATCTCCAGCGAGTCGCTGACGATGCCGCCGGTTTCCTCCGCCAGGTCCTGCAGGTCCGGGTGCACGTAGTAGTGCGACACCATCACCGCGTTGCGCTCCTTCAGCAGGCGCCTGACCTGGTCCTTCAGCGCCGCCCGCTCGGCCGGCGCCGGCTCCTGCGGCACGCGGGCCCAGGCGTGCTTGGTGTCGCAGGTGTTGCCGGGCAGCGGGTGTTCGTATTCGACGTCCTTGATCGGAATCACCGCGCTCATGGCATTTCCTTCAGCCGCATGGAGAAATCGGTCGCCTTCACGTCCTTCGTCAGCGCCCCGATGGAGATGCGGTCGACGCCGGTTTCCGCCAGCGGCCGCAGCGTCTGCAGCGTCACGCCGCCGGAGATCTCCAGGATGGCGCGGCCGGCGTTGAGACGCACCGCCTCGCGCAGCGTGGGCAGGTCCATGTTGTCCAGCAGGATCATCTTCGCGCCGGCCTCCAGCGCCTCGTGCAGCTGCGCCAGCGTCTCCACCTCGATCTCGACGAAGCTCGCGTGTGCGGCCACGCGCTGCGCCGCCTGCAGCACCGGCACGATGCCGCCGGCAGCGGCGATGTGGTTTTCCTTGATCAGCACGGCGTCGTAGAGGCCGATGCGGTGGTTCAGGCCGCCGCCGGTCTTCACCGCGTACTTCTGCGCCAGCCGCAGCCCCGGCAGGGTCTTGCGGGTGTCCACGATGCGCGCCCGGGTGCCGCCCACCGCTTCGACGTAGCTGGCCGTCTTGGTCGCCACCGCGCTCAGCAGCTGGAGGAAATTCAAGGCCGTGCGCTCCGCGGTCAGCAGGGCGCGGGCCGAGCCCTCGACCTGCAGCACGACCTGGTCGGCCGCGCAGCGCTGGCCTTCGCCCACCAGCCATGCCACCTTGGCGCCGGGGTCCACCTGGCGCAGCACCGCCTCGGCCCAGGGGGCGCCGCAGATCACGGCGCTCTCGCGCGCCAGCACGCGGGCCTGCACCCGCCGGCCCTCGGGCACCAGCGCCGCCGTGAGGTCGCCCGCACCAACGTCCTCGGCCAGGGCCCGGGCGGCGTCGGCGCGCGCCAGTTCCGCGACGGCGGAGGATGAAAAATCGAACTCGCCACTCATGGGCCGAGCATAACCGCCGCCGCATGCCCCCACTGGCGGCCGGAGCGCTGCGCCACTGGCGGCCGGGGCGCCGGGCCGCTAGAGTGCGGCGCATGAACCTCGCCGAGATCCAGCAGATCCTGCAACCGCTCTTCCCCGGCCTCATGGGCGTGCAGCTCACCGAAGCGACGCCGGAACGCGTGGTCGCCACGATGCGCGTGCGGCCCGACCTGTGCACGGCCGGCGGCATCCTGCACGGCGGCGCCCACATGGCCTTCGCGGACACGCTGGGTGCGGTGGGCACGGTGCTGAACCTGCCGCACGGCAAGCGCACCACCACCACCGACTCCAGCACCAAGTTCATCGGCGCCGCCGCGGTGGACACGAGCGTCACCGGCGAATGCGTCGCCCTGCACCGCGGCCGCACCACCCTGGTGTGGCAGACCAGCATCCGCAACGCGCAAGGCAAGCTCTGCGCCGTGGTCACGCAGACGCAGCTGGTCCTGGATTAGGAAGCGGGCGGCAGCCCAGCGGACCGGGTGCCGTGCCGCTGCGCCGCGGCCGGCCCGGGTTTGCGCCTGCGGCATCCCACAGGGGGATGCGGGCGACGCTGACGGCAAGAGTGCCCGCCGGCCCGACAATGAACCCATGACTTCGACCTATGTCCCGAACGAGCCGGCGCGCGCGGAAGTGGATGCGTATCCCGGCGCGACGGTGCTGGACTTCGGCACCAACTGGTGCGGCTGGTGCCGCAACGCCCAGCCGCTGATTGCCGAGGCGCTGGCCTCGCAGCCGCAGCTGCGCCACCTGAAGGTGGAGGACGGCCCGGGCCGCCCGCTCGGGCGCAGCTTCCGCGTGAAGCTGTGGCCGACGCTGATCTTCCTGAAGGACGGCCAGGAGCTGGCGCGCGTCGTGCGCCCCTCCAGGGTGGAGGAGCTGCGCGACGCGCTGGCGAAGATCGTCGAAGCCGTGAAAGCCTGATCAGTTCACCGCGAAGCAGAACAGCCGGCCGTCGCCGCCGGTCGTCTTGAGCGCCTCCAGGCTGCAGCCGCGGCTGCCGTGCGAGGAGTTCCACGACTTGGAGGGCGCGTCGTCGCGCAGCCCCATGCGATCGTGGTGGCCCACGATGGCCGAGCCGTCGGCGCCGCCCTTCGTCCAGTTGCCGCAGGTCGTGTCCTCGCTGCCGGCCACCGCGCGGCCCTCCGGCGAGGAGCCGGTCAGGATGTCGTGCATGTTCACGGCGTCGCCGCGTCCCATGACCATCTCGCCGCGCTCCGTCAGGGCCGTCTGCTTGGTGAGGTGGTTGTTGCCATGCAGTTCGTCGACGTTGTTGGCGATCAGCTGGCCCTTGGCGTTGACCCAGGGCCCGCGGCCGATGCGGTCGCGCGCATTGACGCCGCCGGCGCCGGAAGTGCTCAGGTAGGCCTGCCAGGTCTTGCCGCCGGCGCCCGCCGCCGTGGCCAGCGCCTGGCAGTGGCGGTCGGCTCCCGGCAGCCCGCCCAGGTTGGCGCCGCCGCCCGGATTCACGCTGGTGACGAAGAAGCTCATGTTGGCGCCCTGGGCGAGCGCAGATCCGATCGGACCGATCAGGCCCACGCCCGCCACGACGACGGCGGCGGACGCGAGTGCAAGAACAAGGGGAAGTCGGCGCATGCTGGTCTCCGAGGTGTTGGGGACCGCAGTCTCGTGCAGCGGCCGATCCGCCAAGCTGCGGGAAGCTCCCTAGGTAACCAACGGAATAAAGCCCGGAGGACTAGATCCGCTCGGCCGCAGGATCGCGCCCCATCAGCGCGGCCACGGCCTCGGCCGGCGCCATGCGGCCGTCCAGCAGGTCCACCACGCCTTCGGCGATCGGCATCTCCACACCGAGCCGGCGGGCGCGCTCGACCACCGTGCGTGCGCTGTACACACCTTCGGCCACGTGCCCGAGCGAAGCCACCGCCTGCTGCAGGCTGCGGCCCTGCGCCAGCAGCAGGCCCACCCGCCGGTTGCGGCTCAGGTCGCCGGTGGCGGTAAGCACCAGGTCGCCGACGCCGGACAGGCCCATGAAGGTGTCGGGCCGGGCGCCGAGCGCGAGGCCCAGGCGCGTCATTTCGGCCAGGCCGCGCGTGATCAGCGCGGCGCGCGCATTGAGGCCCAGGGCCAGCCCGTCGCACAGGCCGGTGGCGATCGCCAGCACGTTCTTCACCGCGCCGCCGACCTCCACTCCGGGCAGGTCGTCGTTGACGTACACGCGCATGCTGGGGCTGTGGAAGGCGGCCACCAGCGCCGCGCGCACCGCCGCCGCATCGCTGGCCGCCACCAGCGCGGTGGGCTGGCCGGCGGCGACTTCCTGGGCGAAGCTGGGGCCGCTGAGCGCGCCGGCGGCCAGCTGCGGCGCGACTTCGGCGCGCACTTCGTGTCCGAGCAGGCCGTAGGGGCGCGCAACGGGCGCCTCGAAGCCCTTGCACAGCCAGGCGACCGGGCGCGCGCAATCGGCCACTTCGACGAGCATCTGGCGCAGCCCCGCCATCGGCGTGGCGATGATCACCAGATCGTGGCGCGGCGCCAGCGCCCGCGGCTCGCCCTCGGCGTGCGAGGCCACGCGCACGCCGGCCGGCAGCCGGTGGCCGGCGAGGTAATGGGCGTTCTCGCCGGTGCGCGCGATGGCGGCGGCCTGCGCCGCGTCGCGCGCCCACAGCGTCACCCGGTGCCGCTGGCCGGCGCTGATGGCCAGGGCGGTGCCCCAGGCGCCAGCCCCAAGCACGAGGATGTCCATGGGCCGGGTGCCCGCAGCCGCCTCAGGCGGAGGTGATGATGGGAGAGGACTGGCCGCCCTGCTGCGCCTGGGCCTGCTGCTGCTCGTACATCGCCTGGAAGTTGATCTCCGCCAGGTGCACGGGCGGGAAGCCGGCGCGGGTGATGATGTCCGACACGTTGGCGCGCAGGTAGGGGTAGACGATCTGCGGGCAGGCGCTGCCCATGATCGCCTGCATCTGCTCCGCGGGCACGTTGCGGATCTCGAAGATGCCGGCCTGCTTCACTTCGACCAGGAACACCGTCTTGTCCTTCAGCTTGGTGGTGACGGTGGCGGACACCGCCACTTCGTACACGCCGTCGGCCGCCTGCTGCGCCTCCACCCCGAGCTGGATGTCCACGGTGGGCTGCTCCTGCTCCAGCAGGATGGCCGGGCTGTTGGGCTGCTCCAGCGAAGCTTCCTTCATGTACACGCGCTGGATCTGGAACACGGGTTCGTTGTTGTCGGCCATCTCTTCGCCTCGGTTGCGGAATGAAAAAGCCCGCCGGGAGACGCTCCCGGCGGGCGCAGTTTGCGTCAGCCCGCCATTATCTCAGGCCGGCGAAGCGGCAGAAACAGCTCAGGCCGCCGCGCCCTTGAGCAAGGGCACCAGGCCCCCGCGCCCGTCCAGCGCGACCAGCTCGTCGCAGCCGCCCACGTGGGTGGCGCCGATGAAGATCTGCGGCACGGTGCGCCGGCCGGTGATCTCCATCATCTTCGCGCGCTCCTCGGGCTGCATGTCGACGCGGATCTCCTCGATCTGCTCGACGCCCTTGGACTTCAGGATCTGCTTGGCGCGGATGCAATAAGGGCAAACGGCCGTGGTGTACATCTTGACAGGCTGCATTCTCGTAAATTGGGGTTGCTTCAGGCTTTCTCCACCGGGAGATTAGCGTCCCGCCAGGCTTTCAGCCCTCCACCCAGCACGACAGCCTTGTCGTAACCCAGGCTTTTCGCCACGCCCTGTGCACGTTTGGCGCGGGCGCCGCTGGCGCACACGAGGATCAGCGGCACGGTCTTGTTCTTCGCCACTTCCGGCAGCCGCGCCTGCAGCTCGTTCACGGGCACGTTGCGGGCGCCGCGGATGTGGCCGGCGGCGAATTCGTCGTTCTCGCTCACGTCGATGACGATTGCCTTCTCCCGGTTCATCAGTTGCACCGCCCCGTCCGGCGTGAGGCCGCCGCCCGAGCCGGCGGCGATGCCGGGCCACAGCAGCAGCGTGCCGGAAACGAGGGCGATCAGCACCAGCGCCCAGTTATGAGTCAGAAACGGCAGGACATCCATACAGCTCTTTCCTTTCTTCGCACCGGTCAGGTTCCGGCCAACCCGCGATTCTAGAATGGCGGGTTTCCCCCCAGCTCCACTCCCCCTTCCCATGTACAAGCTCGTCCTGATCCGCCACGGCGAATCCACCTGGAACCTGGAAAACCGCTTCACCGGCTGGACCGATGTCGACCTGACGCCGCTGGGCCTGGAGCAGGCCGTGCAGGCCGGGCGCCTGCTGAAGCAGGAGGGCTACGACTTCGACCTGTGCTACACGAGCGTCCTCAAGCGCGCCACCCGCACGCTGTGGCACGTGCTGGACGAAATGGACCGCACCTGGCTGCCGGTGGCGCATTCCTGGCGCCTGAACGAGCGCCATTACGGCGCGCTGCAGGGCCTGAACAAGGCGGAGACGGCCAAGAAGTTCGGCGACGAGCAGGTCCTGGTCTGGCGCCGCAGCTACGACACTCCGCCGCCGGCGCTGACCGACGACGATCCGCGCTGGGAGCGCTCCGACCGCCGCTACGAGAAGGTGAAGGACGGCGAATTCCCCCGCACCGAATGCCTGAAGGACACGGTGGCACGGGTGCTGCCGTTCTGGAGCGAGTCGATGGCGCCGGCGATCAAGGCGGGCAAGCGGGTGCTGGTGGCCGCCCACGGCAACTCGATGCGGGCCCTGGTCAAGTACTTGGACGACATTTCGGACCAGGAGATCGTGGGCCTGAACATCCCCAACGGAATCCCGCTGGTTTACGAGCTGGACGCACAGCTCGCACCGATCCGCCACTACTATCTTGGAGACGCCGAGGCGGTGGCCAGGGCGGCCGCGGCGGTGGCCGCCCAGGGCCGCGCCGCCTGAGCCGGCGGCTGCCCGCGCCGCACGAGCCATTCACCGGTGTAGGACGGTTCCTGCGGCAATCCGCGTTTATTTCACACGGCGCCCGGCCCCCCCGGGAACCCCTGATACGAGGCGCGCATCAGAGAGGTTTCTCAGGTGTATATTGAAGTCAAGAGGACTAAAGACCGACCCATGAGCCACAAACTCAAGATCGCCGGCTGGATCACCGCAGGCGCCCTCGCCGGAGCGCTTACCACGGTCTCGCTGCAGACCGTCGCCCGTGGCTCGCTGGCGCCGCTGCCGCTGGAGGAACTGCAACAGCTGGCCGCCGTGTTCAGCATGATCAAGACCGACTACGTCGAGCCGGTCGACGAGAAGAAGCTGATCACCGATGCCATCTCCGGCATGGTGTCCAGCCTCGACCCGCATTCGCAGTACTTCGACAAGAAGTCCTTCAAGGAATTTCGCGAAGGCACGTCCGGCCGCTTCGTCGGCGTGGGCATCGAGATCTCGCAGGAAGACGGCCTGGTGAAGGTGGTGTCCCCGATCGAGGGCTCGCCCGCCTTCCGCGCCGGCCTCAAGAGCGGCGACCTGATCACCAAGATCGACGACACGGCCGTCAAGGGCCTGTCGCTGGCCGAGGCCGTCAAGCGCATGCGCGGCGAGCCGAGCACCAAGGTCATGCTCACGATCTACCGCAAGGACGAGAACCGCACCTTCCCGGTGACGATCACCCGCGAGGAGATCAAGACCCAGTCGGTCAAGGGCAAGGTCATGGAGCCGGGCTACGGCTGGATCCGCCTGTCGCAGTTCCAGGAGCGCACGGTCGAAGACTTCGTGCGCAAGGTCGACGAGCTGTACAAGCAGGAGCCCAACCTCAAGGGCATGGTCCTCGACCTGCGCAACGACCCCGGTGGCCTGCTGGATGCGGCGGTCGCGATCTCGGCGGCCTTCCTGCCCGAGAACGTGACGGTGGTGTCCACCAACGGCCAGCTGCCCGAAAGCAAGTTCGTCTACAAGGCCGCGCCCGAGTTCTACCAGCGCCGCGCCGGGGCCGACCCGCTGCGCCGCGTGCCCGCGCAGCTGAAGTCGGTGCCGCTGGTGGTGCTGGTCAACGAAGGCTCCGCCTCCGCGTCCGAGATCGTGGCCGGCGCCCTGCAGGACCACCATCGCGGCACCGTCCTGGGCAGCCAGACCTTCGGCAAGGGTTCCGTGCAGACCGTGCGTCCGCTGGGCCCCGACACCGGCCTGAAGCTGACCACGGCGCGCTACTACACGCCGAGCGGCCGCTCCATCCAGGCCAAGGGCATCGTGCCCGACGTGATGGTGGACGAGAGCGAAGAGGGCAACATCTTCTCCGTGCTGCGCACGCGGGAGGCCGACCTCGACAAGCACCTGCTGTCCGGCCAGGGCGCCGAGCTGAAGGACCCCGCGCGCGAGAAGGCCCGCGAGGACGCGCGCAAGCGCGCCGAGGAAGAGGCCAAGAAGGGGCCGAACGAGCGCAAGACGCCGGCCGAATTCGGCAGCGACAAGGACTTCCAGCTGGTCCAGGCGCTGAACCAGCTGAAGGGCCGGCCGGTGATCGTCTCCAAGACCCAGGTCGTGGAGAACAAGGAAGAGAAGAAGGAAAACTGACACCGCGCGCGATGTCGTTCCCGCCCCGGCGGGATCCGGAAAGCGGCCCTTGAGGGGCCGCTTTTTCCGTGGGCCGCCAGCGCCGCGGCAGCCACGGCGGCTGCCGCACAATCGAGCCATGACCGACGACCAGCTCCTGCGCTACTCGCGCCACATCCTGCTCGATGAACTGGGCGTGGAGGGACAGGAGCGCTTCCTGCAATCGCACGCCCTGGTCGTCGGCGCCGGCGGGCTCGGCTCGCCGGTGGCGCTGTACCTCGGCACCGCCGGCGTGGGCACGATCACGATCGTCGACCACGACGCCGTCGACCTGACCAACCTGCAGCGCCAGATCGCGCACAACCTCGAGCGCCTGGGCCGTCCCAAGGCGGAGTCGGTGCGCGAGGCCGTCGCCGCGATCAACCCCGAGGTGCTCGTGCGGCCGCTGGTGATGAAGGCCGACGCGCAGCTGCTCGACCAACTGGTGCCGGCCGCGGACGTGGTGATCGACTGCTGCGACAACTTCGCGACCCGGCAGGCGCTCAATCGGGCCTGCGTCGCGCACCGCAAGCCGCTGGTCTCGGGCGCGGCGATCCGCATGGACGGCCAGGTGAGCGTGTTCGATGCGCGCCGCCCGGACAGCCCCTGCTATGCCTGCGTGTTCCCGCCGGACCAGGAGTTCGAGGAGACGCGCTGCGCCACCATGGGCGTGTTCGCGCCGCTGGTGGGCATCATCGGCGCGATGGAGGCCTCCGAGGCCTTGCGCCTGCTGGCGGGGGTGGGAACGTCGCTCGCGGGCCGCCTGCAGATGCTGGACGGCCGCAGCATGGAATGGTCGGAGATGCGTGTGCGGCGCGACCCGCACTGCGCCGTGTGCGGCACGCGCGCGCAGGCCTAGCGCTTATTCGTCGAGACCGAGCAGGGCGACCACCGTCGCCGTCGAGGACTCGGTCTGCGCGGCCATCTGCACTTCGGCATTCCCGGGCTCGCCCAGCGCGACGAGGGCGGCGGCAAGCAGCGTGCCGAAGAAGACGATGGCGGATTGGACGAACAGCTTCATTTGACTTCACCCCGGGACGACAGTGAATGTCCCTGTCGGATGCAGTGTTCCAGCAGGTAAGCAACGCGTCGGTCGGCGTACTGCCGCGCAACGCGTCATCCCAAGCCTACAGCCGCCCCAGGTGCGGCCCCGGCCGCACGGCCAGGGCTCAGTCGATCAGCTTGTTCTTCAGCGCGTAGTAGGTCAGGTCGCTGTTGGAGGAGAGGTTCATCTTCTCCATCAGGCGCGTGCGGTAGGTGCTGACCGTCTTCACCGAAAGCGACAGCGCCTTGGCGATGTCGCCTGCCGTCTCGCCCTTGGCGAGCTTGAGGAACACCTGGAACTCGCGCTCCGACAACTGCTCGTGCGGCGCGCCGCCTTCCTTGCGATTGAGCTGCTGCGCGAGCAGTTCGGCCACCGCCGGCGAGATGTAGCGCCGGCCCAGCGCGATGGTGCGGATCGCGTTGACGATCTCCATCGGCTCGCATTCCTTGTTCAGGTAGCCGCTCGCGCCCTGGCGGATCAGGTTCATCGCATAGTGCTCTTCGGGATAGCCGGAGAGGATCAGGATGCCGACATCCGGCGCCTTTGCGCGGATCATGCCCAGTGCATCGATGCCGCTTTGCCCCGGCATGGAAAGATCCATGACGAGGACATCCATTTCCGTGGTGCGCACGAGGTCGATGGCTTCGCGGCCGCTCGCCGCTTCGCCGACGACGCGCAGATCCACCTGTTCGGAGAAGAACTGTTTGAGGCCCGACCGCACGATGGCGTGGTCGTCCACAATGCCCACTTTGATCATGCTTCACCTTCCACGTCAAGCGCGTTTCATTGTGCCCCACTTCCGGATGGAAATGGCCTACCCTTGAGTCATGACGTGCGCGGATTTTATGCACAACGCCGAGTGCTTAGGGTGAAACTGCCGGCATCTTTCAGCTCCCGCCGCGGCGCGATCAGCCTCGTCCTCGCAGCCCTCGCGGCTCTCGTGCTCATCGGTATCAACGAGACCGGGTACAAGGAATCCTCGGACGCGCTCGACCGCATCGAGCAGTACACGAAGACGCGCAACGCCGTGAACACGCTGCTGCAGCACGTGCTCGATGCCGAGACCGGCTCGCGCGGCTACCTGCTCACCGGCGACCCGCGCTACCTGGAGCCGTACAACGCCGCGGTGGCGCAGATCGGCGAGCACCTGGACCGCCTGCGCCTCGCCTACGCACCCGATTCGGCCGAGGCCGGCACGATGAACGCGCTCACGCTCAACGTGCAGCGCAAGCTCGCCGAGATGGACCTGTCGGTGCGCATGCGCAAGCAGGGCAACGAGGAGGCGTGGAAGTCGGTGCTCCTCACCGACGTGGGCAAGGAGCACATGGACGCGATCCGCGAGCAGGCGGCGCGGCTGATCGACAGTGCGAGCCGGCGCATGGCCCTGGCGCAGGACCAGGTGGAGCGCACCCTGCGGCTGGCGCGCGCCGGCATCGCGATCGTCGCCGTCGCCGCGCTGGTGGCCTTTGCGCTGTACCTGCGGCAGACCACGCGGCTGAAGCTCGCCGGCGAGCAGCAGCAGGCCGCGCTGCAGCAGGAGCGCGACCTGCTGGAGACGCAGGTGCGCGAGCGCACGGCCTCGCTGGCGCAGCTCGCCACCCACCTGCAGCAGGTGCGGGAAGAAGAGCGCGGCCACCTCGCGCGCGAGTTGCACGACGAGCTGGGCGCCCTGCTCACGGCGGCCAAGCTCGATGTGGCGCGGCTGAAGTCGAGGCTCGGCGCGCAGCAGCCGCCCGAGATCGGCGAGCGCCTGCAGCACCTGACCGAGGCACTCAACGGCGGGATCGCGCTGAAGCGCCGCATCATCGAGGACCTGCGGCCCTCCTCGCTCGCCAACCTCGGCTTGACCGCCGCGCTGGAGATCCTGGCGCGCGAATTCTCCGAGCGCTCCGGCATCGAGGTGGCGAGCAGCCTCGAGCCGGTGCAGCTCGACGAGTCGGCGCAGCTCACGGTCTACCGCATCGTGCAGGAATCGCTCACCAACGTGGGCAAGTACGCGGAGGCCGCTCAGGTCGACATCGGCCTGCGCGAGTACCCCAACCACATCGAGGTGGAGATCCGCGACGACGGCAAGGGCTTCGACGTGCGCAGCACCAAGCCCTCCACGCACGGGCTGGCGGGCATGCGCCACCGGGTGGAGGCCGCCGGCGGGCGCTTCACGGTGAGCTCGCAGCCCGGCCAGGGCACGCGCATCCGGGCCAGCCTGCCGCGGTCGGCGGCCCCCGCGCCCTCGGCGGTCCCGGAGACGGTGTGAACCTTCGGCCCAGCGGCCGTCGGCCCGCTCCTACATTGGTACCTACCGGCGCGATGACAGCCGGTCACGCTGCCCCCTGAACTCGGCGTCGGCGCGTATCCTTAAGCTAGCCGCAGGCACGAATCGCCTGCGTGCCCTGTGCTGAAGGCTTGCTCGGAGTCGCCCCGTGTTGCATTACGCCGTCGTCTTTCTGGTCATCGCGCTGATCGCGGCGGTGCTGGGTTTCGGCGGCATCGCGGCGGGAGCCGCCAGCATCGCGAAGTTGCTGTTCTTCGTCTTCGTGGTCCTCGCGCTCGTCGCCTTCGTCGCCAGCCGCAAGCGCAAGCCCTAGTCAGGCAGCCCCTAATCAAAAGAGAGGAATCCATGAACGATATGCATGCCACGCTGGACAGCACGCGCAAGATGGCGGCCGAGGCCCTGGACCGGGCCAGCGCCTCGATGAAGGACCTGCGCAGCGGCATGTCCGACCGCGCCTCCGCGGCGCAGCGCTACATGGGCGACTACGCCCGCACCGGCTCGCGCTACGTCACCGAGCATCCGCTGAAGTCGGCGCTGATCGCCGCGGCCGTCGGCGCCGCGGTGGCGGGCCTGATCGTCGCGATGCGCCATCGCGAAGACCGCGACAGCTGGTTCTGACAACGGCGGCGCGTCCCTCATGGTGCATCCGATCTTCTCGGTGCTGATCACCAAGCCGGAACTGGTGATGGAGCACGTCGCAGGCTATGCCTCGCTGATGCGCGAGGAAGCCTCCTCCGTGAGCAAGGAAGTGGCGAAGCGGGCCGTCGCATGGGCCGTGACGCTGTTCTCCCTGCTGGTGTTCCTGATCCTCGCCGGCGTGGCGGTCATGCTGGGGGCCACGCTCGCCGCATTCCACTGGTCGCTGGTGGTGGTGCCCGGCATCGCGCTCGCGCTCGCGGCCGCCGGCTTCTCGGTGGCCCGCAAGCCGCTGCCCGAGAAGGCCTTCACGGAGCTGAAGCACCAGCTCGATGCGGACGCGCAGGCCCTGCGCGCCATCAGCGCCAGGTCATGAGCGACGCAAGCGACAAGCTGGCACGCAGCCGCCAGGCCATCCTCGAACACATCGCGCGGCGCCAGCGCCGCCACGACCCGCGCGAGGAGCCGCCCGAGGGCTACGACGATCCGTACGCGGCCTTCGCCGCGGAGGACGACGAGCCTGGCGAGGGCGGCGGCTGGTTGGGGCGGCTGCAGCATGCCGTGCGCACCTGGTGGCGCTACCACCCGGCGCACATGGCGGTGGACCTCGCGACGCCGCTGCTGCGCAGCTACGCGCGGCGCAAGCCGGTGCAGCTGCTGGCGATCTCCGCGGCCGCGGGTGCGGCGCTCACCTTCGCCCGCCCGTGGCGGCTGGTCTCGCTGACCACGCTGGTCGTGGCCCTGCTGAAGTCCTCGCAGCTGTCGCACCTGCTGATGGCGGCGATGTCGGCGGCGGACTACCCCAGGGACAACGACCGGCCGCCGCCCTGAGTCAAGAATCCGCCGCGGGAGCAACCGGTGCGGCCGCCCGCGGATCCAGGTCCCCAGGCCGCGCCGCCAAAACATTCCTCGTCCAGGAAGGGAGTTCACATGAAGCAGACCCGCACCATCGCATTGGCGATCCTCACCGGGCTCACCCTCGTCACCAGCGGCTGCGCCGTCATGCGCGGCCAGACCACCGCGGGGCAGTACGTCGACGACCGCGCGATCACGACCGCCGTCAAGGCCAAGCTGATCGAGGACAAGACCACCGGTGGCCTCTCCATCAACGTCGACACGCTGAACGGCGAAGTGGCGCTGTCCGGCTTTGCCAAGTCGCAGGTCGAGAAGGACCAGGCCGGCCGCATCGCCGCCACCACCAAAGGCGTGCGCGTCGTGCGCAACAACCTCGTCGTGCGTCCTTGAACGCGGCGGGCGGCGGGCGCCAAGCCCGCCACGGGGGCAGGCCGCCGCAGGGTGCGCCTGCCTTTTTTGTCTGCCGGGGGAGCGCCGGATGAAGTCCTTCCATTGCCAGTTCTGCGGCCATCCCATCTTCTTCGAGAACGTGCAGTGCCTGCAGTGCGGCAGCGCCCTGGCCTTCCTGCCGGACCGCCTGAACATGGCCGCGATCGAGGAGGTGAAGGAGGGCGACGCCAGCCTGTGGCGGCCCCGCACGCGCGGGCGCAGGGCCTCGGGGCTGCGCTACCGCCTGTGCCACAACCACACCACCCAGAACGCCTGCAACTTCGCCGTGCCGGCGCAGGACCCCAACGCGCTGTGCGTGTCGTGCCGGCTCACGCGCGTGCTGCCGGACCTCTCGGTGCCCGAGAACCCGCTGCGCTGGTACCGGCTGGAGATGGCGAAGCGGCGCCTGTTCTACACGCTCGCGCGCCTGGGCCTGGTGAGCACCGCGCCGCCGGACGGCAGGGCGGACGGCCCCAGCTTCGAGTTCCTGGCCGACCTGCCGGGCCAGCCGGTGCTGACCGGCCACGCGCAGGGCGTGATCACCCTCAACGTCTCCGAGGCCGACGACGCGGAACGGGTGCGGCGGCGCGAGGAGATGCACGAGCCCTACCGCACGCTGCTCGGGCACTTCCGCCACGAGTCGGGCCACTACTACTGGGACCGCCTGATCGACGAGGGCGGCCGCACCGCGGGCTTCCGCCGGGTGTTCGGCGACGAACGCCAGGATTACCAGCAGGCGCTGCAGGCGCACTATGCGCGCGGGGGCACCGTGCCCGACTGGCAGGAGCGCTTCGTCAGCCAGTACGCCAGCTCGCATCCGTGGGAAGACTGGGCCGAGACCTGGGCCCACTACCTGCACATGGTGGACCTGCTGGAGACCGCGGCCTCCTACGACACGCGGCTGCGCATCGCGGGGCAGGAGCTGGAGATCGAGGAGGTGGTGACCCCGCGGGAGGCGGGGCACCCGGACTTCGACGCGCTGGTGGAGCAATGGGTGCCGGTCACCCTGCTGGTGAACAGCCTCAATCGCAGCCTGGGGCAGGAAGACGCCTATCCCTTCGCGCTCTCAGCGGGCGCGCTGGACAAGCTGCGCTACGTGCACAACGTGATCTGCGATACGCGCAGCGGCCACCCGGGCGTCAGCGCGAATTAGCGGTGTCGGGCGCGGAGCCCATGGCCACGGTGTCGTGCGCCACGCCTTGCGCGTCGCTCGGGTCCGCCGCACCCTTCATGCCCTGGCGGTTGATCTCCACGCTGGGGTGCAGTTCGGCCAGCGGCACCCCGGTGTTCTCCACCCCGTTGCCGCAGCCGCCCAGCGCCAGCAGGGCCAGCAGCGCCGATGCGGCCGCCGCCGTTCTGGTCCATCCTGTCTTCATTCGAAACTCCCGGACTGTCTGCCGTCACTCTACGCAGCGCGCGGCAATCGCGCGGTCAGGCTGAGGCGGCAGCGGCTGTAGGCAGAGCCCGTCTCAGGCGCCGACGTCGGCCTCCATGTCCCGCAGGATGCGCTCGAGCCGCGCGGCGAGCGTCTCGGTGCTGAGCTTCTCTCTGAAGCGTTCGACCATCAGCGGCAGGCTCATGGGGCTGGGATGGCGCAGCGGCGCGAAGGCGATCTCCTTCGTGCGCATGCGGTGCAGCGTTGCCGCCAGGCGCGAGAGTTCCAGCTCCTGGCCCAGCACTTCGGCTTGCGCCTGGTTCAACAGCAGGTTGCCGGCGTCGTACTTGCGGAACACCTCGTAGAACAGCGCACTCGAGGCCTGCAGCTGGCGCGCGCTCTTCGGCTGCCCCGGGTAGCCGGTGGAGACCAGGCCGGCGATGCGCGCGATCTCGCGGAAGCGCCGCTGCTTCAGCTCGCCCGAATTGAGCGAGGCGAGCACGTCGTGCAGCAGGTCCTGCTCCGAAAAGACCGCGTGGCTCGTCACCGGTTCGAGCTCGAACGGCGCCGCGCTCACCAGTTCCAGCCCGTAGTCGTTGATCGACATGCTGAAGGTGTTGGGCTGCTCGCGCGCCAGCCGCCACGCCAGCAGGCTTGCCAGCCCGAGATGCACGTTGCGGCCGGCGAAGGGATAGAGGTACAGGTGCTGGCCTTCGCGCGACTGGTAGCTTTCCACCAGCAGCGTGTCGGGCGTCGGGATCTTCGACAGGCGCTGCTGCGTCAGCAGCATGGGGCGCGCGGCCTGCAGCTCGGGATCGGGAAACTCGCCGCGCGCGGCGCCCTGCATCAGCTCCAGCACCGCCTCGCTCAGTTCCGCCGACAGGGCCATCTTGCTTCCCATCCAGGCCGGCACCGTGCCCTTGTTGCGCGTGGCCTTGCGCACGTAGGCCGCCATCTCGCGCACGCGCACGAACTCCAGCAGCTTGCCGGCGAAGAAGAAGCAGTCGCCGGGACGCAGCCGCGCGATGAAGCCCTCCTCGATGGTGCCGATGCTGGCGCCGGTGAGGTACTTCACGTGCATGGCCGCGTCGCTCACGATGGTGCCCACTCCCAGGCGGTGCCGCTTGGCCACGCCGCGGTCCGGCACGCGGTACACGCCCTGCGCGTCGGGCACGATGCGGTGGTATTCGGGATAGGCGCCCAGGCTGTCGCCGCCACGCTCGCAGAAGGCGACGACCCAGTCGAACTCGGCGCGCGTGAGTTCGCGGTAGGACCACGCACTCCTCACTTCCTCGAACAGGTCGCCGGCGCGGAAGCCGCCGCCCAGGGCCACGGTCACGACGTGCTGCACCAGCACGTCGAGCGGCTTGTCGGGCGCCGCGCGCTGTTCCACCCGCCCGGCGTGGGCGGCGCGGCGCGCGGCCGCCGCCTCCACGATCTCCATGGTGTTGGTCGGCACCAGGGTCACGCGGCTCGGCCGCCCGGGCGCGTGGCCGCTGCGCCCCGCGCGCTGCATCATGCGGGCCACGCCCTTGGCCGAGCCGATCTGCAGCACGCGCTCGACCGGCAGGAAGTCGACGCCGAGGTCCAGCGAGGAAGTGGCGACCACGGCGCGCAGGCTGCCCTCCTTCAGGCCCTGCTCCACCCACTCGCGCGTGCCCTTGTCCAGCGAACCGTGGTGCAGCGCGATGCTGCCGGCCCAGTCGGGGCGCGCCTGCAGCAGCAGCTGGTACCAGATCTCCGCCTGCGAACGCACGTTGGTGAAGACCAGGGTGGTGCCGGAACGCGCGATCTCCTCCACCACCGGCAGCTGCATGCCGGCGCCGAGGTGGCCGGCCCAGGTGTACTTGCCGGGGTTGGGCGGCAGCAGCGTGTCGATCAGGAGGGTCTTGTCGATCCGGCCGCGCACGAGCAGCGGCGGCGGATCCGCCGCCGGGCCGCACAGCACGTGCATCGCCTGCTCCAGGTTGCCCAGCGTCGCACTCAGCCCCCAGGTGACCAGGCCGGGATGGAAGCGCCGCAGCCGCGCCAGCGCGAGCTGCGCCTGCACCCCGCGCTTGCTGCCGATCAGCTCGTGCCATTCGTCGACGACCGCGTACTGCACGCCGGCCAGCACCTCGCGCGCGTTCTCGCGCGTGAGCATCAGCGTGAGCGACTCCGGCGTGGTCACCAGCACGGTGGGCATGCGCCGGTCCTGCTTGGCGCGCTCCGCGGTGGGCGTGTCGCCGGTGCGCAGGCCGATCGTCCAGTTCGGCGCCAGCTCGCGCAGCGGCTGCGCGAGCGCCTTGGCCGTATCCGACGCCAGCGCGCGCATCGGCGTGAGCCAGATCGCGCGCAGCGGCTCCGAATTGGGCTCCGAATTGGGGTCAGATTCCAATTTCCCTGCCGTCTCCGAATTGGGGTCAGATTCCAATTTCCGGCCGGCCTTCTTTCGCCGCAGCAGCGCATCGAGCATGCCGAGCCACACCGCATAGGTCTTGCCGGCCCCGGTGGTGGCATGCAGCATGCCGCTGCGGCCCTGCGCCACCGCCTGCCACACCTCGCGCTGGAACGCGAACGGCTCCCAGCCCCGCGCCGCCATCCAGGCGCAGGCATGGGAAGCGGAGGCTTCGGTTTCACCCATGCGTTATGGCAAAGTGGTCAGCGTGGCTGCAACGAGAGTGCAATGATGGCGCAACGCCCCAACGTGATCTTCATCCTCGCCGACGACCTCGGCTTCGCCGACCTGGGATGCTACGGCGGCCGCGCGGCGGAGTTCGGGCCGGTGTCGCCGCAGCTCGATGCGCTGGCGGCGAACGGACTGCGCTTCACGCAAGGCTATTCGAATTCGCCCGTGTGCTCGCCCACGCGCTTCGCGCTGATGACGGGCCGCTACCAGTACCGGCTGCGCGGCGCCGCCGAGGAGCCGATCAACAGCCGCAGCCGCGGCAGCCCCACGCTGGGCCTGTCGCCGGACCATCCCACCCTGCCTTCGCTGCTGAGGGGCTGCGGCTACCGCACGGCGCTGTTCGGCAAGTGGCACCTGGGCTACCCGCCGCACTTCGGCCCGCTGCGCTCCGGCTACGAGGAGTTCTTCGGCCCCATGTCGGGCGGCGTCGACTACTTCACGCATCGCGGCTTCACCGGCCAGCCCGACCTGTGGTTCGGCCAGGAGGAGCGGGCCGAGCAAGGCTACCTCACGGACCTGATCTCGCGCCGCGGGGTGGATTTCGTCGAGCGCATGGCGCAGGAGCGCGGGCAGCCCTTCTTCCTGAGCCTGCACTACACCGCGCCGCACTGGCCGTGGGAGACGCGCGACGATGCCGCGCTGGCGCAGGACGTGAAGGACAACCTGTTCCACCTGCACGGCGGCAACATCCATACCTACCGCCGCATGATCCACCACATGGACGAAGGCATAGGCTGGGTGATGCAGGCGCTGCGCCGCCTCGGGCTGGAGCGCGACACGCTGGTCGTCTTCACCAGCGACAACGGCGGCGAGCGCTTCTCCGACAACTGGCCCCTGGTGGGCGGCAAGATGGACCTCACCGAAGGCGGCATCCGCGTGCCCTGGATCGCGCACTGGCCGGCGGCGATCGCGCCCGGCGGGGTGAGCGTGCAGCAGTGCATGACCATGGACTGGTCCGCCACCCTCCTGGAGCTCGCCGGCGCGCAAGCCGATCCCGCCTACCCGCTCGATGGCGTCTCGCTCGCGCCGGTGCTGCGCCAGCCCGGGCGCACCTTCGCGCGCCCGCTGCACTGGCGCATGAAGCACCGCGGCCAGCGCGCGCTGCGCGACGGCGACTGGAAGTACCTGCGGGTGGACGGGCACGACTACCTGTTCGACCTTCCCGCCGACGAACGCGAGCGCGCCAACCTGGCGGGGCGCGAGCCGGCACGGCTGGCCGCCCTGCGCGACGCCTGGGAGGCGTGGAACGAAACGATGCCGCCGATTCCCGAGGATGCGACGGTGAGCCTGGGCTACTCTGCCCAGGACATGCCGCAGCGCTGACCGCGCCGTCCCCGCCATCCCCGCGCAGGCGGGGATCCCAGGGCGCGCCTCGCGCTGCCCGCGTGCTCCGGGCTCCCGCCTGCGCGGGGTGACGAGCGCGCGCGGGCATACTCATGCCCCTGATGTCCAAGCTGTCCCGTTGGCTCCCCTTCCTGAACTGGCCCCGCATCGATGCGCAGCTGCTGCGCAGCGAGGGCATCGCGGCGGTCACGGTCGCCGTCGTCATGATCCCGCAATCCGTGGCCTATGCCGGCCTCGCCGGCATGCCGCTGGTGACGGGGCTCTACGCCACTTTCCTGCCGGCGCTGTTCGCCGTCCTCTTCAGCGCCTCGACGCGCCTCTCGGTGGGCCCGTCGGCCCTGACCAGCGTGCTGGTCGGCGCCTCCCTGATCGGCATGGCGGAGCCGGCCAGCGCCAGCTGGGTGGGGCTGGCCGTGTGGCTCGCCCTGCTGGCCGGCGGCCTGCAGGTCCTGGTCGGCGCCACGCGCTCGGCGTGGGTGCTCAATCTGGTGAGCTCGCCGGTGCTGGCCGGCTTCAGCCAGGCCGCGGCGCTGCTGATCATCGCTTCGCAGCTGCCGGCGCTGATCGGCCTGGAAGGCTCGCTCGGGCAATTGCTGCACTCGCCGCGCATCGACCTGCAGGCGCTCGCGTACGGCGTGGTGAGCCTCGCGCTGTTCATCGCCGCGCGCCGCCTCGCGCCACGCCTGCCGATCATGCTGATCGTGCTGGCGGCCGCGGGCCTGCTGGCCTGGCTGACCGGCTATTCGAAGGGCGGCGCGGTCGTCGGCCCGCTGCCCCAAGGCCTGCCCGCCCTCTACTGGCCCGGCTGGCTCGGCTGGGATCAGTTCTCCACGCTGCTGCCCGCCGCCCTCGTGCTCACCCTGGTCAGCTCGCTGGAAATGGCTGCCAGCGCCAAGATCGAGAGCCAGCGTGACGGCAAGCGCTGGGACGCCAACCAGGACCTGATCGGCCAGGGCGCCGGCAAGCTCGCCTCCGCCTTCTCGGGCGCCTTCGCCACCAGCACCTCGTTCTCGCGCTCGGCGCTCACGCTCTACGCGGGCGCGCGCACGGGCTGGGCCACCGTGATCGCCACCGGCTTCGTGCTGCTGGTGCTGCTGCTGCTCACGCCGGCGCTGTCGCACGTGCCCCGCGCGGTGCTGGCGGCGGTAGTGGTGGCCGCCGTCTCCAGCCTGTTCAAGCCCAGCGTGTTCGCCAAGCTGTGGCGCATCGACAAGGTGGAGGGCGCCACGGCGGGCGCGACCTTCGCGGTGACCGTGCTCTCGGCGCCGCGCATCTACTGGGGCGTGCTCACGGGCGTGCTGATCGGCCTGGCCTACTTCCTCTACCTGCGGCTGCACCCGCGCATCATCGAGGTCGGCCTGCATCCGGACGGCAGCCTGCGCGACCGCCACCTGTGGAAGCTGCCGCCGCTGGCGCCGCAGCTCTACGCCCTGCGCATGGACGCGGAGCTGGACTTCGCATCGGCCACCGACATGGAGCGCGCGATCGTGGAGCACCTGGCCGCGCATCCGCAAGTGCGCGACCTGTGCCTGTTCGCCCATCCGATCAACCGCGTCGACGCCACCGGCGTGGAGATGTTCGGCCAGCTGCGCAGGACGCTGAAGGAACGCGGCGTCACGCTGCACATCAGCGGCATGAAGCTGCCGGTGGAACGCGTGCTGGAGCGCGCCGGCGTGCTCGCGCCCGGCCCGCTTCTGAAGCTGTATCGCACCGACACCGAGGCGCTGCACGCCTTCGGCGCGCTGCACAACGGCGAGGTGCTGGCCGAGCCTATTTCGGACGAGGATGTGCGAGATTCCGCCCAGGCGCGCTGAGGCGGCCCTGCCGTAGTTCGGCCACCGCCTGCGCCAGCGCCCGCGCCGCGTTGCGCACCTCCTCCTGGAAAGCCTCGTCGCGGTCCAGCGCCGCGTGGCTGGTGGCATACGGCTCGTAGTAGCCGACGTAGCGATCGAGCCGGCTCGTGGGGCCGGCATCGATGAGGCCCATCCAATCGAGCTGGTCGCACAGGATGCGGCGCGCGCCGGCTATGCCGGCCACGTCGCCGTGCACCACCACGCCGTAGGCGCGGCCGGCCAGGTGCTTCGGGTAGTCCCAGCCTTTGAGCTCCAGCGCCTTGGCCTTGGCCGGGTCCTTGCCGCCGGTGGCGGTCGGGTCGGGGTTGCCGCCGTCGGCGCAGACCAGGCGGTCCAGCATCAGCTTGATCGGACTGGAGGTGGCGTACCAGTGCGTGGGCGTCACCAGCAGCACGCCATGGGCGGAGGTCCAGTGCTCGTAGATCTCCGCCATCCAGTCGTTGACCTGCTGCGTCGCGTGGTTCGGATAGCAGCTGCAGGGCCAGTGGCACAAGGGCATGGCGGTCGACACGCAGCCCTTGCAGGGGTGGATGTGGCGGTCGAAGTCGGAGGCGAGCTGGCTCAGGTCCAGCAGGTCCACCTCGGGGCCCTCGGCGCGCAGCGCCTCCTGCGCGATGCGCGCGAGGCGGAAGGTCTTGGACATCTCGCCGGGGCAGGTGCCGTCGTTGCGGCCGGCGCCGGAGATCACCAGCACGCGCGAGGGCGTGGCGGGATCCTCCCAGCGCGCCTGGGCCGCCAGCAGGCGGTTGCGCGTGTCGTACCACTCCACCGACAGGTCGTAGTCGGGGTCCTGGAATTCGCGGCCCGCCTTGCGCGTGACCGGGCTCTTGCGGCCCTGGCTGTAAGCCTCCCAGGCGACCGCCTCCAGCCGCGCGATGGCCTCGTCCTCGCCGCGGTAGGCCGGGTCGAAGAAGCGGGCCCGGAAGCGGGCGCGGAACTCCTCGCGCGGGTGCAGGCCCGACCATTCCCCCTTGCGCACCTCGGGCGACTCGCTGTCCATGGCAGCTCCTGGAGTGTGGATGCGGCAAGCCTAGCGGAAAGCGCTGGGCCCCGGGGGCGGCGCCTGGGGGCCCTCGCCGGCGCGCAGGGGCTCAGGCGCCCAGGCCTCGGTGCCCGGTGCCCGGTGCCCGGTGCTCAGGCGCTCAGGCGCTCACGATCCAGCCTTCCAGCGGATCGAGGTCTTCCGGCAGCCCGTAGCGCGGGGCGCCGTGGCGCGCGGCCCAGGCCGCCTGCACCAGGCAGAGCACGGCGTCGAGGCTGTCGCCGCTGGCGTCCTCGGCCAGCGCGTCGCGCTGGGCGTGCGTGAGCTTCAGCCGCAGGCCCAGGCGCGAGCGCCCCTGTTCCAGCGCGGTGATCAGGTCCTTGCGGGCGATCAGGCGATCGGCCGTCTGCCTGGCCTTCTCGTCGCTCTTGTAGCTGCGCCGCGCGATCAGCTCGCGCGCCAGCAGGCCCGGATAAGCCTCCAGGGCCACCCGCTGCGCATCGCCGTCGTGCAGCCCCGGAATGTGCACGCCCGCCTGCAGCAGCAGCGGCACCGCGGCGTGCAGCATGTAGGCCACCGGCGGGTTCACCCACTTCATCGAGGGGCTCGAGCCCGCGAGCTTGTCGAAACGCCGATGCGCGAACTTCGAACCGGCCGGACGCGCGGCGCAGTAGGCCGCGAAGGTCGCGCGGATCTGCGGCCGCGTGAGGCCGGCATAGTGCCGCATGCATTCGCGCCAGTCGGTGGGCCAGCCCAGGTGTTCGACCAGGGCTCGCGGCAGGCCGAAGGGAAAGTCGAAGCCGCCGATCCAGGCCTGCGGCCGGCCCAGCCAGTCGCCGAAGGCGGCGAGCGACTCGAGCCGCTCGATGCGCGCCAGCTGCACGCGCCCGCCCGCTTCCTCGCCGAGCGCCAGCAGGATCGGCTTGCGCCGGCTGGGAGTGCTGGAGAAATCGCAGCCGAGCAGGAGCACTCAGAAGCTGTGAATGACTTGCAGCTTCTCAGCTGCGGCCGCAGATCGCGGCGGTGGCCGCCAGGTCCTCCAGCAGCGACATCGAGGCCTTGCCCGAGACGGCGTACGGATCCAGTTCGGGCTTGGCGGAGTACTTCAGCAGCGTGCTGGAATTGAGCTTGGAGATGTTCACCTGCCCCATGCTCCAGCCGCCGAAGCGGCGCTCGAGGATCTCCTCGTAGTGCAGCAGCGCGACCTCCTTGTGCCGGGGGTCCTTCTGGATGGTGGCGAACAGCTCGCTCACCTCCAGCCGGCCGCCCTCGATGCACTGCAGGAACACGCCGCTGCCGTAGCACAGGATGCCCGTGATGCCGCAGGCCTGGTTGTGCTCCCGCCCTTCGCGCAGGATCGCCTCGATGGCCTGCTCGCTGGCATCCACCGCACGGCTGCAGTACAGGAGTCGCACCAGCATCCCGATCAGCCTCGGCCGAGCCGCCTCAAGGAGGCTGAAGCCCCCTCGGGGGGCAGCGACCCACACGGAGTGGGGGAGCGTGGGGGCATCATGTCTTCCCTAATCCTTATGCGGGATCAGCGCGAGGAATTCGCGGCGCAGCGTGGGGTCCTTCAGGAAGGCGCCGCGCATCACCGAGTTGATCATCTTGCTGTCCAGGTCCTTCACGCCGCGCCAGGCCATGCAGTAATGGCGCGCTTCCATCACCAGCGCCAGGCCATCGGGCTGGGTCTTTTCCATGATCAGGTCCGCCAGCTGCACCACGGCCTCTTCCTGGATCTGGGGCCGGCCCATGATCCACTCGGCCAGCCGGGCGTACTTGGACAGGCCGATCACGTTGGTGTGCTCGTTGGGCATCACGCCGATCCACAGCTTGCCGACCACCGGGCACAGGTGGTGGCTGCAGGCGGAGCGCACCGTGATCGGGCCGACGATCATCAGCTCGTTGAGGTGCTCCGCGTTGGGGAATTCGGTGATCGGCGGCTGCTTGACATAGCGGCCCCTGAACACCTCGTTGAGGTACATCTTCGCCACGCGGCGCGCGGTGTTGCCGGTGTTGTGGTCGTTGGTGGTGTCGATGACCATGCTGTCCAGCACGGCCTGCATCTTCTCCTCGACTTCGTCGAGCAGCTGTTCCAGCTCGCCCGGCTCGATGAAATCGGCGATGTTGTCGTTGGAATGGAAACGCTTGCGCGCCGCCAGGACGCGCTCGCGGATCTTCACAGAGACCGGCGTGCCCTCGTCGGGCGCGATCTGGCTCAGCTGGCTGGACGGATCGGCTTTCATCAACATGGCTGACTTTAACACCGGGTGGTTGGCGACCCCCCATAGATGCTACGAGGCCAGCAGGCGTTCCAGGTCCTGCAGGGTATTGGCCTCGTGCAGCGGCTTGTCGTGCCGGATGCGCAGCATGCGCGGGAAGCGCACCGCGATCCCGCTGCGGTGGCGGCCGCTGCGCTGGATGCCTTCGAATCCCAGCTCGAACACCAGGGACGGCTTGAGGCTGCGCACCGGGCCGAATTTCTCGATGGTGCTGCGGCGGATCAGGGCGTCGACCTGGCGGAACTCCTCGTCGGTGAGGCCCGAATAGGCCTTGGCGAAGGGCACCAGCTGCAGCTCGCCGGGCTGGGGCGGCTCCTTGCGGGCCATCTTCTGCACCGTTTCCTCGGCCTCCTGGCGGCCGGCGGGCGCGCGGTTCCAGACCGCGAAGGTGTAGTCGGTGTGCACCGAGGAGCGGCGGCCATGCCCCGGCTGCGCGTAGACCAGCACGCAGTCGATGGTCATGGGATCGATCTTCCACTTCCACCACAGGCCTTCGGCCTTGGTGCGGCCGGTGCCGTAGGCGGCGTCCAGGCGCTTGAGCATGAAGCCCTCGACGCCGCGTTCGCGCGACTGGGCGCGCTTGCGGGCGAAAGCCAGCCAGGAGTCCTCCTGCTCCACCGGCGAGACGCGAATCGGCGTGCCGGCCAGCAGCGCTTCGAGCCGGGCGCGGCGCTCGCGCTGCGGCAACGAGCGAAGATCCTGCCCGTCCTGCTCCAGCAGGTCGTAAGCCATGAAGCTGACCGGCGCCTCGGCGAGGATCTTCTTCGTGAGGTTCTTGCGGCCGATGCGCTGCTGCAGCAGGGCGAACGGGGCGGGGCGGCCCGCGCTCCGGCCCGCCGCCGGATCGCTCTCGTCCTTCCAGACCAGGATCTCGCCATCGAGCACCGTGCCATCGGGCAGCGTGCTTGCCAGGGCCACGATCTCGGGGAAGCGCTCGGTCACGAGCTCCTCGCCGCGCGACCAGACCCACACCTGGCCGCCGCGCCTGATCACCTGGCCGCGGATGCCGTCGTACTTCCATTCGACCATCCAGTCGCCGACCGGCCCGAGGCGCGCCGCGAACACTTCCGGCGGCGCATCGAGCTGGTGGGCGAGGAAGAAGGGATAGGGCTGGCCCGCATCGGGCTGTTCCGTCGCGCCCTCCTGCGCCGCCGCGACCAGGGCCTCGTAGCGCTCCGGTGAAGGCACCGTCTTGCCGTCGGTGTAGCCCATCATGCGCTGCGCGACCCGCCTGGCGTCGATGCCGGCGTGCGCGGCCAGCGCGCGCTGCACCAGCAGCTTGCTCACGCCGACGCGAAAGCCGCCGCCCACCAGCTTCGTGAGCAGGAAGCGGCCGAGCGCGTCGAGTTCCCACCACCAGGCGCCGACCCGCTTCGCGACCTCCTCCTCGGGCAGGCCGCGCAGGGGCAGCAGGCGCTCCTCCACCCACTCGGCGAGGCCCACGTCGGACGGTTCGTTGCCGCGCGGCAGCACCAGCGCGATGGTCTCCGCCAGGTCGCCGACCTGCTGGTAGCACTCGTCGAAGAGCCAGTCCTCGATCTGCGCCAGCTGGCAGGCCAGGCTCACCAGCGAGGCCGTCTTCACCACCTGCCGCGGCTTGCCGCCGGCCAGGAAGTACACCGCCCAGGCGGCGTCGCGCGCCGGCGCCTCGTCGAAGTAGCGCGCAAGCGCCTCCACCTTCTCGTTGGTCGACGTGGTGGCGTCGAGTTCGCTGAAGAGCCGGGCGAAGCGCTTCATGGGGTGCGGACAACCGAACGCAAAGGACGCAAAGCAAGCGCAAAGAACGCAAAGGAAGCCCCTTCAAAGATGCAACTCCTTTTCGCGTCCTTTGCGGAACCTTTGCGTCCTTTGCGTTCGGTTGTTCTTGCCTTCACGGCAGATCCTCCGCCGGCTGCAGGTCGGCCTCGACCACGTCGTCGCCGTATTCGGTGGCGAAGGCTTGCGCCTGCAGGCCTTGTTCGCGCAGGTGGCGCACCATGGCGGGGGCGCTGCCGTGCGTCACGATCACGCGCTGCGCGCCGGTGGCGGCGATGGCTTCGTGCAGGCCCGGCCAGTCGGCATGGTCGGAGACGACGAAACCGCGGTCGTAGCCGCCGCGGCGGCGGTTGCCGCGCACCTGCATCCAGCCGCTCGCGAACGCGGTGCGCGCATCGCCGAAGCGGCGCAGCCACGGGCTGGCGGCGGCGCCGGGCGGGCAGATCACGAGGCAGCGCCGCAGGTCGGCCTTGTCCTTCACCTCGCCGACCATCAGCGTGTCCGGCAGCGCCACGCCGGCGGCGCGATACACCTCGTTGAGCGGCCGCACGGCGCCGTGCACGACGATCGGCGCGATCGACGGATCGATGCCGGCGAGCAGCCGCTGCGCCTTGCCGAAGCTGTAGCAGGCGAGCACGCTGGCGCGGCCGTGGTCCACGTTGCGCGCCCACCAGGTGTTGATGTCCGCGAACACCTCCTCGTCGGGACACCAGCGGTAGATCGGCAGCCCGAAGGTCGATTCGGTGATGAAGACGTCGCAGCGCACCGGCTCGAAGGGCGTGCAGGTCGGATCGGGCGCGACCTTGTAGTCGCCGCTGGCCACCCAGACCTGGCCGCCATGTTCCAGGCGCACCTGGGCGGACCCGAGCACGTGGCCGGCGGGATGCAGCGACAGCGTCACGCCGTGGTGCCGCACCGTCTCGCCGTAGGCCACGGCCTGCAGCGATATCCCGCCCAGCCGCGCGCGCAGCACGCCTTCGCCCGGCGCGGCGGCGAGGTAGTGGCCGTTGCCGGGGCGCGCATGGTCGGAGTGGGCGTGCGTGACCACGGCGCGCGCCACCGGCCGCCACGGATCGATGTAGAAATCGCCCGGCGGGCAGTACAGGCCCTCCGGCCGCTGCACGATCAGCTCGCCGCTCACAGGTACTTCTTTCCCTGGATGGCGAGCAGCACCCGCATCACGACCAGCGCCAGCCGCTCCTTCAGGCGCTGCAGCGGCGGGCGCCGCTCGTAGGCCGCCGGGTCCATGCGGTGCCCCTCGTCGCGCATCGCGGCCACGAGCCGCTCGCGCAGGCGGGCGGCGAAGCCGCGGTCCTCCACCACCACGTTGGCCTCGCGCGCCAGCAGCAGGCTCAGCGGATCGAGGTTGGACGAGCCCACCGTCGCCCAGCGGCGGTCGATCACGGCCACCTTGGCATGCAGGAAGCTCGGCGCGTATTCGTGGATCTCCACGCCGGCACGCAGCAGCGCCCCGAACACCGGCCGGGCGGCGTAGTACTGCATGAAGTACTCGTAGCGCCCCTGCAGCAGCAGGCACACCCGCACGCCGCGGCGCGCGGCGTTCACCAGCGCGCGGCGCATGCGCCCGCCGGGCACGAAGTAGGCGTTGGCGATGATGATCTCCTCGCGCGCCCGACCGATCGCGCGCAGGTAGGCGCGCTCGATGCTCGCGCGCCGGCGCAGGTTGTCGCGCAGCAGCAGCGCGGCGCGCACGTTCCGGTGCTCCGTGCCGCGCGCCGCGCGCCGGGCGGGCAGGCGCGCCGTGGCGCTGCGCAGCAGCTCGAGGGCGCCGCTCCAGTGCGCCTGCCGCAGCTCGCCCAGGGCCTCGATGCGCGACCACTGGCGCTCGATGGTGGCCTGCATCTCCGGCACCAGCGGGCCGGCGACGCGCAGCGAGAAGTCGAAGCGCGGCGACGCGAGCGCACCGTGATTCGGATCGTGGAAGTCGTCCAGGATGTTGATGCCGCCGCAGAAACCGACGGTTCCGTCCACCACGCACAGCTTGCGGTGCAGCCGCCGCCACTGGCCCGGCCACAGCAGGCCGAAGCGCCCCACCGGCGAATACACCACCCATTGCACCGGCGCCTGCTCGAAGCGGTCGCGCCAGAAGGGCGGCATGCCAGGCGTGCCGACGCCGTCCACGATCAGCCGCACCAGCACGCCGCGCCGGCCCGCGCGCTCCAGCGCATAGGCCACCTCGGCGCCGCTGCCGGTGAAGTCGAAGATGTAGGTCTCCAGCAGCACCTCGGTGCGCGCCGCGTCGATCGCCGCCACCAGCGCCGGAAAGAATTCGCGGCTGCCCTCTAGCAACTGGATGTGGTGGCCGGGGCGCAGGGGCGGGACTGCGTGCGCCATGCGTCAGAACTTGAACTCGGCGATCAGGGGCAGGTGGTCCGACATGCGCCACCAGATCCGCCCGCGCGGGATGTGGACGCCCGCCGGCTTCATGCCGCGCGCATAGACGAAATCGAGCTGGGTGATGGGCAGCCGCGAGGGATAGGTGTGCACCCGTTCGCCGGCGAAATCGCGCAGGCCCAGCGTGTTCATCAGCGGGCGCAGCTTGGCGCCCCAGTCGTTCAGGTCGCCGGCCACCACCAGCGGCGCCTTGCGCGGCACCTCGCGCTCGATGTAGCGACCGAGCTGCTCGATCTGGCGCACCCGGCTGCCGGCGATCAGGCCCAGGTGCAGCACGATCACGTGGACCTGGCGCCGCTTCACTTCCACCTGCACGTGCAGCAGGCCGCGCTGCTCGAAGCGGTGGTCCGACATGTCCTCGTGCCCCTGCGACACCACCGGCCAGCGCGAAAGCAGCGCGTTGCCGTGCTCGCCGTGCCGGGTGCGCGCGTTGGTCTGGTAGACGGGGAAGTAGCCCTCGGGGCACAGGAACTCGGCCTGCGGCAGCTCGGGCCACTGGGTGAAGTAGCGCTCCTCGCGCCGGTGCACCTTGCGCACCTCCTGCAGGCACACGATGTCGGCGTCGAGCTGTTCGACCGCATGCCCGAGGTTGTGGATCTCGAGCCGCCGCACCGGGCCCAGGCCCTGCACGCCCTTGTGGATGTTGTAGGTGGCGATGCGCAGGACGCTCATTCGGGGCGGCTCATCGGCTGAAGTCCGGCAGCATCAGGATCGCCTCGGCGTTCGAGGGCGAGAAGCAGGCGTCGGCCGCCTCGCGGTACGGCAGCCAGCGGTAGGCCGTGTGCTCGCGCGGGTTCAAGGTCACCGGCGTGCCGGCCGGCACGCACAGGCCGAACACGTGTTCCCGGTTGCGCGTGATGCCCGGCGCGTAGCGGTGCAGGTAGTGCGGATAGATGTCGTAGACGTTCTCGAGGCCCCAGTCGGTGAGGGTGCAGTGGGCGCACTCGATGCCCGTTTCCTCGCGCACCTCGCGGATGGCGGCCGCCTCGAAGGGTTCGTCCTCGCTGTCCTTGGAGCCGGTGACCGACTGCCAGTAGCCGGGCGAATCGGTGCGGTTGATCAGGAGCACGTCGAGGACGGGGGTGTGGATCACGACCAGGACGGACTGGGGGATCTTGAAGGGGCGTGGCGTCATACGCCGCTCATCACCGCATCGAAGGCGTCGCAGATCTGGAACTGCTGGTCGCGGGCGCTCACCAGACCCGGTATTCCTCGCCGAAAACGCCGAACTCGTCCACGATGCGGTGTTGTTCGGCGATCCAGCGGCGGTACCGCTCCTTGAACGCCTTCTTCCGGCGCACCAGGGATTTCTTGGGCATGAGGGCTCCTCGTGATGGCGATTCTAGCCAGGGCCAAAAGAAGAGGTTCCTGCCGAAGTCCGGCGAAGCGCGGTGAGGCTTCTCCGCCCCGGCGCGGCAGGGGCGGTTGTGCGCTGCGCCTCCGGTGGCCTCCGGGCCGGACCAGGACGGGCGCCTGTCGCGACGTACCCCGCGCGTGGCAGAGGGCACAGAGTTTCCGGATGCCCCCTGAAGTCGGTGAAGAACCAAAGGGACGCTCCCGAGCGCCCCCACCCCAGCCCTCCCCCGGCGGGGGAGGGGGTGAAGGCGTCAGCCTTGGGCGGCTGCCGGGTTGCGCAGGCGGATGTGCAGTTCGCGCAGCTGCTTTTCGTCCACCGGGCTCGGCGCCTGCGTCAGCAGGTCCTGCGCGCGCTGGGTCTTGGGGAAGGCGATCACGTCGCGCAGCGACTCGGCGCCGGTCATCAGCATCACGAAGCGGTCCAGGCCGATCGCGATGCCGCCGTGCGGGGGCGCACCGTACTGCAGCGCGTCCAGCAGGAAACCGAATTTCGCCTTCGCTTCCTCCTCGCCGATCTTGAGCGCGCGGAACACCTTGCTCTGGACTTCCTCGCGGTGGATCCGCACCGAGCCGCCACCGAGCTCGATGCCATTGAGCACCGCGTCGTAGGCCTTGGCCACACAGCGGCCGGGGTCGGTCTCGAGCCAGTCCTCGTGGCCGTCCTTGGGCGAGGTGAAGGGGTGGTGCACCGCGTTCCAGCGCTGCGCCTCCTCGTCGAACTCGAACATCGGGAAGTCCACCACCCACAGCGGCTGCCACTGGCCCTCGACGAGGCCGTGCGACTTGCCGAACTCGCTGTGACCCACCTTCACGCGCAACGCGCCGATGGCGTCGTTGACGACCTTGGCCTTGTCGGCGCCGAAGAAGACGAGGTCGCCGTTCTGCGCGCCGGTGCGCGCCAGGATCTCGGCGATGGCGCGGTCATGCAGGTTCTTCACGACCGGCGACTGCAGTCCGTCGCGACCCGCCGCCATGTCGTTGACCTTGATCCACGCCAGCCCCTTGGCGCCGTAGATCTTCACGAACTCGGTGTAGCCGTCGATCTCGCCGCGGCTCATGCCGCTGCCGCCCGGCACCCGCAGGCCCACCACGCGGCCGTCCTCGGCGTTCGCCGGGCCGGAGAAGACCTTGAAGTCGACGTCCTTCATCACGTCGGTGAGTTCGGTGAACTCCAGCTTCACGCGCAGGTCCGGCTTGTCCGAGCCGTACAGGCGCATCGCGTCGGCATGCTTCATCACCGGGAACGGCGGCAGGTCGACGTCGATGACGTTCTTGAAGGTGCTGCGGATCATGCCCTCGAACATCGCGCGGATCTCCTCCTCGGTGAGGAAGGAGGTCTCGACGTCGATCTGGGTGAACTCGGGCTGGCGGTCCGCGCGCAGGTCCTCGTCGCGGAAGCACTTGGTGATCTGGTAGTAGCGGTCGAAGCCGGACACCATCAGCAGCTGCTTGAACAGCTGCGGCGACTGCGGCAGCGCGAAGAACATGCCGTCGTGCACGCGCGAGGGCACCAGGTAGTCGCGCGCGCCTTCCGGCGTGCTCTTGGTCAGCATCGGCGTCTCGATGTCGATGAAGCCGTTGGCGTCCATGAACTTGCGCACTTCCATGGTCACCCGGTAGCGCAGCATCAGATTGTTCTGCATGTACGGGCGGCGCAGGTCCAGCACCCGGTGCATCAGGCGCGTGGTCTCCGACAGGTTCTCGTCATCGAGCTGGAAGGGCGGCGTGACCGAGGGATTCAGCACCGTCAGCTCCTGGCACAGCACCTCGATCTTGCCGCTCTTGAGGTTTTCGTTCACGGTGCCCGCAGGGCGCGCGCGCACCACGCCCTTGACCTGCACGCAGAATTCGTTGCGCAGGCTTTCGGCCGTCTTGAACATCTCGGGCCGGTCGGGATCGCACACCACCTGCACGTAGCCCTCGCGGTCGCGCAGGTCGACGAAGATCACGCCGCCGTGGTCGCGGCGGCGGTTCACCCAGCCGCACAGCGTGACGGTCTGGCCCAGCAGGGCCTCGGTCACCAGGCCGCAATAGGTGGTACGCATGGATTGAGCAGCAGTCACGGACTTCACGCGCCCGCCTTGCGGCAGCGCGTCCTTCTACGGGTTCAGGTGGAGATTCTGGGGGAGACGACGCCCATGGAGACGACGTACTTGAGCGCCTCGTCGACGCTCATCTTCAGTTCGATGCAGTCGCTCTTGCGCAGCATCACGAAATAGCCGCCGGTGGGGTTCGGCGTGGTGGGGACGTAGACGCTGACGTACTCGTCCCCGCGCAGGTAGGTGGTGACGTCGCCGCCGGGCGCGCCGGTGACGAAGGCGATGGTCCACACGTCCTGGCGCGGCCACTGCACCAGCACCGCGGTGCGGAAGGCGTTGCCGCTCTCGGAGAACAGCGTGTCGGAGACCTGCTTGACGCTGGAATAGATGCCGCGCACCACCGGGATGCGGGCGACGACGCGGTCACCGAAGCCGACCAGCTTCTTGCCGATGAAGTTGCTGGCGGCGGCGCCCACCAGCAGCAGGATGGCCAGCGTGAGCAGCACGCCGAGGCCCGGGATGTGGATCCCGAGCACGTGGTCGGGGCGCCAGGACTCGGGCAGGATCAGCAGCGTCTGGTCGAGCGTGTCGATGATCCAGCGCAGCACCGCGACCGTGACGGCCACCGGCACGATGACGAGCAGCCCCGCCAGCAGCCACTTGCGCAGGGCGTGCATTCAGCCTCCGCCGAGCCGCCTCAAGGAGGCTGAGGCCCCCCCGGGGGGCAGCGACCCACACGAAGTGGGGGAGCGTGGGGGCACCATTGCTCCTCCGCCGAGCCGCCTCAAGGAGGCTGAGGCCCCCTCGGGGGGCAGCGACCCACACGAAGTGGGGGAGCGTGGGGGCACCATTGCTCTCAGTGGCAGGCGCAGGAGCCGCCGCAGCCGCCGGCCGCCGCGCTCGGCGCGTCCGATTTGGGCGCGGCCGGGGTGCTCTCGCTCTTGCTGCCGCTGTCGGCGGCCTTGTCCTCGGACTTGGAGGCAGCGGCCGAACCGTTGCCGCCGCTGCGGAAATCGGTCGCGTACCAGCCCGAGCCCTTGAGCTGGAAGCCCGCCGCCGTGACCTGCTTGGAGAAGGCGTCGGCGCCGCAGGAAGGGCAGGTTCTCAGGGCCGGATCGGAAATCTTCTGCAGAACGTCCTTGGCATGGCCGCAGGAGCCGCACTTGTACGCGTAGATGGGCATGGGGCTTGGGTCAGGAGGTCTGGTGCAAAGCCCTCAATTATAGTCGGCAGGACAAAAACCAAGCCCGCAGCCGGCCTCCGGCCCCGGATTACTGCGCCGAGGCCGCCGGCAGGCCGGCCACGTGCTTGACGGCCTCGTGCCGGTTGCGCAGCTTCTGCGGCGCCAGCGAGCCGGCGATCATCCCGACGAAGGCGGCCAGCAGGCCCGCCAGCTGGCCCGGGAAGACCTGGCTCAGGTGTTCGCCGCCCAGCTGCGGGAAGAACAGGATCCAGACCCCCACGCCGAGGGCGATCGAGCAGATCGCCCCCTGGGTGGTCGAGCGCTTCCAGTACAGGCCCATCACCAGCGGCACGAAGGCGCCGACCAGCGTCACCTGGTAGGCCGCGGAAACCAGGTCGTAGATCGAGGTGCCCTTCATGGCGATGGCGTAGGCCAGCACCATGGCGGTGAAGGTGACGATGGTGGCGCGCATGGCGAACAGCTGCTGCCGGTCGCTCATGCCGGGCCGCAGGTTCTTCAGGATGTTCTCGACGAAGCTGGTGGAAGGCGCCAGCAGCGTCGCCGAGGACGTGCTCT
>Ga0255338_1001581_pt1 | contig 41455 bp, 32 predicted proteins | sample MeOH1_35cm_T4_19_FD_203715 | JGI IMG/M metagenome (GOLD analysis project Ga0255338, IMG submission 203715) | Sandy soil microbial communities from University of British Columbia, Vancouver, Canada - MeOH1_35cm_T4_195 | ecosystem: Engineered > Artificial ecosystem > Sand microcosm > Unclassified ... | reverse complement strand
ATTTTCCGGTGGCTATATCGGAGGGGTCACACCCGTTCCCATCCCGAACACGGAAGTTAAGCCCTCCAGAGCCGATGGTACTCCGCGGGAAACCGCGTGGGAGAGTAGGTCGCTGCCGGATTTTTTTTCTATGCGCCCCTGGCGCCCTTCATTGGGCCCCAGGGGCGTTTTTTTTTGCCCTCAGCGCAGTGTTCGCGCCTCGCCAGGTGCGATTCATTGTCTGGCGGCTGGCTCTGGGGCCTGCTTGAGTGGCGGCTCCCTCGCATCCCAGGAGCCATCGCAATGAAACGACTGCGTCCCTGCCTCGGCGGTCTCCTCGCGGTTGGTCTGTTTCTCGTTCCCGTCTCCTCCGAGGCCGCCAGCATCCGGCTCGGATTGGGCGCGGACTACTGGTTCGATGAAGGCGCCGCCTTCCAGTTCAACCTCGGCGTCGAGACGCACCTGGCCGGGCCCCTCCACATTGGCGGCCGGTTCGGCGTAGCCCTCCTCCCGAAGCTCGACACGCTGGGCATCCCCATCGATTTGGTGCTGAGGGCAGATATTGCCCGCCAGTTCTATCTCGAGGGGCTCGTCGGGCCCTGGCTCGTCATCGACTCGGGAGAGACGCTGCGCGCCCACGCTGCTTTTGGCTTCGGCATCAAGAGTGGCGCGCTCAGCTTCGGCCTCGAGGTGGGCTATGCCAGCCCCGAACCCATCCTGGGGGTCCGGCTCGGGTATCGCTTCTGAGGCCCAGGGCCTTCAGTAATGGGGTGGACGCTCCTGCTGCTTCGCGTCCACCAGCCCCGGCTCTCCCTCCAGCTTGCGCTTCAGGAGGTCTACCTCCACCCTGAGCGCGGCCAGCTCCTGCTGCTGCGCGTACATCACGTCGTTGAGCTGCTGCAGGAGCTCTGCCTGCTGCATGTACCGGAGTTCCAGCTCGATGAAGCGCGCCTCGTCCATAGGGCCAGGGATACCTCATTCCGCCCACGCTCGTCCCGCCCTCGCCTCCGGACAGGTCACCTCGGAGCCTCCTCATGAAGACCCTCGAACACATGCAGCGCGCGCGTGAGCTGCTCGCCCGAGGTCAGGACGAGCTCGCCGAGTCCGCTCTCAGTGACGCCGTGGACGCCGCCGTGGCCGCAGAGAACCTCGTGCTCCTCACGCAGGCCCGCCTGGCGCTCGGGGAGCTGATGCTCGAGCAGGGCCGGCAGGAGGAGGCTCTCCCTTTCCTCCAGGCTGTCGTCCGGACCGAGATCGCCGATGGTTCTGTCGACCTCGAGGTCAAACGCGCCGCGCACCTGCTCCGCCAGATTCGTGGCATCGAACCCTGAAGGCCAGGGGAGGAGTCAGGGGTCCGCCCGGCAGGCGTCCTGGATGAGCTCGGCCTGCTCCTGGAAGCGGCGCTCCAGATCCATCTTCGTCACGCGCGCTGCTTCGCTCAGGCCTGCCTTCATCTGCATCGCGCACAGCGCCGCCAGCGGCTGCGGGTTCGAGACGTCCAGGCGATCCGCCTCGCGCAGCTCCTCCTCGGCTGAGTCCAGGTCTCCCAACCGGAAGTGCGCCCTCCCCAGGTAGAAGTGCGCCACTGCTGACTGAGGGCCCTCCCCCACCGCTTGCGCAAAGAATCGCCGCGCGTCCTCGTTCCGGCCTTCTCGCTCCCGCAGCAGTCCCAGCTCCAGGTACAGCCGCTGAGGCGACAGCTTCGAAGCCGAGGCCCGGATCGCCGCCTCCGCCTCTCCAGAGCGGCCCAACGCGCTCAACAGCCGCGAGTACCGGAGCAGCACCGCCGGCTCGTCCGGCGCCTTCTTGCGCGCCCGATCCACCGCCTCCAATGCCCCCTCCAGGTCTCCGTCCCCCTCACGCATGTCCGCCTGGAGCAGGTCTGGCCGGGCGTCTCCCGGCGCCAGCCGCGCCGCCCGCTCGAAGGACTCCTGCACGCAGCGCTCCATCCGTTCCACCCGGCAGATCCGTGCCCGTAGCAGCTGCGTCTCCAGGGCGTTCGGTTCCCGGCGATCCGCTTCCTCCAGCAGCTCTCGCGCCTCCGCCGGCGCTCCCTCCAACAGCAGCGCCGCCGCCTCGCGCAGCTCCGCTCCCGTTGCCTTCGGGTGCTGCTTCAACGGCTTCAACAGCCGTACCCGGTTCTGCGGCTCCGCTGTCACTCGGGCGATCGCCAGCTCCTGCTCTGGCATGTTCCTCGGCAGGAACAGCGGGATCAGGTGCACCAGTGACGCCACGCCGCACACCGCCAATGCGGTCCGCATTGCCTGGCTCATTCGCCGCCGCCGGGACGGCTCGGCTCCGGGTGCTGCCGTCTCCTCCACGCGCTCCTCCACTCCTGCTGCTTCCTTACTCCACCGCTGCGGCCGTGGGGCATCCACCCCTGAGCGTGATCGGCGCCGGGCCTCATGGAGATCCCTAGCCGCCCGCGGACCCACTCGCCAGCCTTCCCGGCGCCCACCGGCCGCCAGGCCACACTGCTCCCTGCTTTGTAACTCCTGGGAGCTCGGGGCGCCTGCCGGGGCTCAGGGCAGCGCCCGGAGCCGTGGGCGCAGCGTGGACGGGAGCTCCAGACCGCAGCTCCAGCACAGCTCGAAGTTGCCCGGGTTCTCCTCGTGGCAGCGCGGGCATTGAACTTCCCTGCTCGCCGCCTCGCGGTTCTCCTCCAGCTCCGCGATGAGCTGCCGCGCCGCCTCCTGCTCGTGGGGCCACAGCCACAGCTCGATCCACGTCTCCGTGCTCGGAAGCTCCCCGCTCAATGGGGACAGCGCCTCTCCGCGCACCTCCACGGACAGACCCGCCGCCTCCAGCACCCCCGCCTGCAGCCGCGCCTCGCCCACCATGCGATGGACGGCGAACCGAACTCGCTTCATGCCTCTTCTCTGTCACGCTCAAGCCCGCCCAGCAACAGGGCCTTGCTGGAGCCACCTGAGGCTACTCCTCGGTCCGCAGCATGTGCGGCAGGATGGCGTGCGCGTGCCGCGGCGCTCTCGTGTGCAGCTCCTCGGTCAGCAGGGCGTCCAGCTCCGCCAGCAGCTCATCGTAGGGAGAGCCCGCTCCCGTGGCCGGGAGCCGCTTGGCTGCCAGCCGCACCCGAGGCACCTCCTCATCTTCGAAGGCCAGGCTCACCACCAGCCCGTTCGGTCCCCCAGCGGCCGGCGCCATCACCACCGGGGCAGGCTTCCTCGCCACTTCCTCCATCAGCGGGGCCAGCCGATCCACCTCCTCCCGTGTCAGCTCTCGCTCGCTGACCTCCTCGCCTTGCTCCAGCACTCGGAGGTGGTGCAGCCCCTCTACTCGCACCGCCTGCGCCCCCGTGTTCGTTCGCCCGCTGCGCTCGTAGGTTACCGTTCGCACCCGCTCTTCCTCCCTCCTGCTTAGCTATGCACGGACGGGCAGGTTGCACACACCCCTCGCTGACTGGGCGACACCCTCCTGCCCTCCCAAGCGCCTGCACCCCTCGGACGCAGGGCCTACGTTGCTCATGCAGGGACCTCTTTCCAATCCCAGCCAGGAGATGAACGCCATGCCCAAGGACAGGGGTAGTCCTGGACGCCAAGCGCACGGCGCGGCGGCCTAGTCATCTTCCTCCGAACATGCAAGGCGCACGTTCTGGCCACCCTCCTGTCCTCGGCTGACGCGCTGCGTGCACATTCCCTGCGCGCGCGCCGCAACGGCCATTAGACTCCTCCTCGTGCGTCATGAATCCGCTGCCCTCGTTCGCACCCCTTCCGAGCAGGAACTCCCGCCGCCGCCGCCCGCCCGCGCCGAGCGCCTCCGCGCCCTCGCGTCCGAGGCCTTCGATGTCTTGATCATCGGCGGCGGCGTCACCGGTGCCGGCACTGCGCGCGATGCCGCCCTGCGCGGCCTGCGCGTGGCCCTCGTGGAGCGAGACGACTTCGCCAGTGGCACCTCCAGCCGCTCCTCCCGCCTCATCCACGGCGGCGTGCGCTACCTGGAGCACGGCCACCTCGGCCTCGTCTTCGAGTCCAGCATCGAGCGCATGCGCCTGCTGCGCCTCGCGCCCCACCTCGTCCGCCCGCTCGCCTTCACCTGGCCCGTCTACAAGGGCGCCCGCATCCCCCGCTGGAAGCTCAACGCCGGCCTCATGCTCTATGACGCCCTGGCCCTCTTCCGGAACGTCAAGGCCCACCGCAGCCTCAATGCCCGCCAAGTGCTCGCCACCGAGCCCCAGCTGCGTCCCGATGGCCTCAAGGGCGGTGCCTGCTACTACGACGCCGCCACCGATGACGCGCGCCTCACCTTCGCCAACGCCCTGGGCGCCTCCGAGGCTGGCGCCGTCGTCCTCAACCACGCCTCCGTGCGCCAGCTCTTCATCGAGGAGGGCAAGGCCCGCGGCGCCGTCGTCGTGGACCACCTCTCCGGTCAGGAGATCACCGTCCACGCCCGCGCCCTCGTCAACGCCACCGGCCCCTGGAGCGACGAGATCCGCAAGCTCGATACCCCACGGGAGACGCCCGCCGTCCGCGGCAGCAAGGGTGTCCACATCGCCGTGCCTCGCGAGCGGCTCGGCAACCGCGAGGCCCTCACGCTCCTGTCCCCCGTGGATGGGCGCGTCATGTTCGTGCTCCCCGCCGACAAGCACACCATCATCGGCACCACGGAGACCTCCACCCGCGCTCACCCCGCCGAGGTCCGCGCCAGCGAGGCGGATGTCGAGTACCTGCTCGCCTCCGCCAACGCCTTCTTCCCCGAGGCCAAGCTCGTGCGCGCCGACGTCGTCAGCGCCTGGGCCGGCATCCGCCCCCTCGTGGCCAGCGGCTACACCCAGGCCGGAGGCGCCGGCAGCGCCAGCCGTGAGCACGTCATCGACTTCAGCCCCTCCGGCGTCATCGCCATCAGCGGAGGCAAGCTCACCACCTACCGCGTCATGGCTCGCGATGTGGTCAACGCCGTGGAGCGTCAGCTCGACGTGTCCCACCGCAAGCCCGTCACCGAGACGCTGCCTCTGCCCGGGGGCGACCTGCGCTCCGTCGACGCGGAGCTGGAGGCCGCGCTCCCCGAGGTCGGCCACGCGGACATGGCCCTCCACCTCGTGCGCGCGTATGGCAACCGCTGGCGCCAGGTGTGGCGCCTCGCCCACGAGGAGGTCTCCCTGGCCCGCCCGCTCGTCCAGGGCCTGCCCTACCTGCGCGCCGAGGCCGCCCACGGCGTCTCCCACGAGTTCGTCCACACCCTGGCCGACCTGCTCATCCGCCGCCTCAAGGTCGCCTTCGAGACTCGCGACCAGGGCGCCGAGGCCGCCCGCGCCGCCGCCGAAGTCATGGCCCCCCTGCTGGGCTGGGACAGCGCGGAGACGCAGCGGCAGCTCGAGGCCTACACCCACGACGCGGGCCGCATCTTCAACGTCGACCCGGCGGATGGTTGACAGCTCGCTCCCCGTATCGTTCGTCGGCGCACGCCTCGCCTCTGAAGTTGTGTGCGCCCCTGTATGTGTCCACCTCCTCTGCGGGCGGCCGGCCAAGCGCCGTGATTAAGTTCCGAGGGGAACGCGGTTGCCCGTCCGCCCGTTCTCCCCGGCTGGCACGGAGCCGGTAAGTGGTACCACCCACAAGAGGGGCAAAAGAGGTGCATATGAAGCGTTGGGTTTGGCTGGGACTCGTAGGTCTGCTCGCCGCCTGCAAGGACAAGGAGGAGCCGGAGCCGGAGCCTCCTCCCGTGACGACCCCTCAGGACTGCACCACCACCGGTGAGCAGGGGCTGACCTCCGAGGGCCTGGGCTCCGAAGAGCTCGACGCGAAGGATGGCCGCCAGTCCTTCCTCATCCGCTACCGCCGCACTGTGTCCGCCATGGCTGCCCGTGCGGCCGAGGACTCCGTGAAGCGCGCGGGCGGCAAGGTGACGGCGAGCTGGGAGCGCCTGGGTGCCGTGGCTGCGCGGCTGACACCTGAGCAGCGCGCGGCCCTGGCCCAGGATCCGGACGTGCTCACCCTGGAGCCGGACCGCGTGGTGCGAGCCTTCGGGCGGCAGGCGCTGACCACCGCTGGCTCCGTGGGCGAGTACACCGACGGGCTGAAGCTGGTGCAGGCCCCCCTGGTGTGGGACGCCAACAATGACGGCACCCTGGACACCTCCGCGCCCAACGGCACCGGAATCAGGGTGTGTGTCATCGACAGTGGCTGGGACAACCGGCACCCCGAGCTGCAGGCGGCCTATGCCGGTGGCAAGGACTTCGTCGACGACGATCTCGAGCCGCTCGACTTCGAGACGAACACCGGCCAGTGGGGCGGCGGCCACGGCACGCACACGGCGGCCACCATCGTCGCGCAGCTGGGTGCGCACGGCACCGTCTTCCCCGGCGAGGAGCCAAATGGCGTGGTCGGCGTGGCACCCGGCGTGGAGCTGTACGTGGCGCGCGTGCTCAACACCCGGGGCAACGGCAGCACCGCGGACATCGTCTCCGCCCTGGAGTGGTGCCAGCAGCAGGGGGTGAAGATCGTCTCCCTGTCGCTCGGCGCTCCGGACTCCAGCGTCACCGAGGAGGCCGCCTTCAAGGCCGCCGTCGCGGCGGGGATTCTCCCCATCGCCGCCACCGGCAACAGTGGCACCGGCGACCCGGCCACCGAGCCGGGCGTGGCCTACCCGGCCGCCTATGACGGTGTGCTCGCCGTGGGAGCGGTGAACTTCAAGAGCGAGCGCGCCACCTTCTCGCAGGTGGGCCCGCAGGTCGCCCTGGTGGCCCCCGGGGTGGATGTCGTCTCCGCCATGATCCTCGGCGCCGAGTCCTACTCGCAGGTCCAGGTGGACGGCACGACGTACGAGTCCCGCTCGCTCGCCTTCGCTCCCGTGGGTGAGTACATCGGCAAGATGCTCACGTGCGGCCTGGGCGACTCGCTGACCGCCTGCGGCGCAGAGGCCACGTGCGCCGGCTTCGTCGCCTATGTGGATCGCGGCGGGCTGGATGCCGAGGGCAACGGCCTCACCTTCGCGAAGAAGGTGACCTATATGCGCCGGGCTGGCGCCAAGGCCGTCCTCATCGGCAACAACGATCCGGGCGATGGCATTGGCAACTTCACCCTCGGCACCGAGGGCACGTGGCTGCCTACCGCCTCCGTCTCCTTCGCGGACGGCTCCAACCTCAAGGGGCTCAAGGGCCGGGATGCCAAGGTGAAGCTGGTCGGCGTGGACTACGCGCGCCTGTCCGGTACCTCCATGGCGACGCCTCACGTGAGCGGCGTGGCCGCGCTGGTGTGGAGCGCGCGCCCCACGCTCACCGCCGAGCAGGTGCGAGGGCTCCTGCAGGACTCCGCCACGGACCTGGGCACTCCGCAGCGTGACAACATCTACGGCTTCGGGCTGGTGCAGGCCAAGAAGGCCCTGGACCTGCTGCAGACGCGCTACCCCTGAGTCGCGGCGAGCCCCGGCGGGGTGAGGGGATGGCACGCCCTCACCCTGCCTGCTCCCGGTAGGAGCGCCTCAGCGCTGCAGCTCCGCGTCGATCGTCTGAGCGAAGACGTGCAGCGGCTGCGCGCCGATGATGGCCTTGCCGTTGACGAAGAACGTTGGTGTGCCGCTGATGCCGCGGCGCTGGGCCTCCGCCACCTCCGTCTCCACGTAGTTGTTCCAGGTGCTCGAGTCGAGCGCCCGGCGGAAGCGCTCCAGGTCCAGGTTCAGCTTGCCCGCCAGCGCCTCCAGCGAAGCGCGGTCCAGAGCACCCTGGTTGGCGAAGAGCGCGTCGTGGAACTCCCAGAAGCGGCCCTGCTCGTGCGCGGCCATGGAGGCCGCCGCCGCCAGACGTGCCTGCCCATGCATCGGCAGGGGCTGCTGACGGAAGACGAGCCGCACCTGATCCCCGTACTTCTCCCGCAGCTGCTTCGTCGTGGCGGCGCCCCGCGCGCAGAACGGGCACTGGAAGTCCGACCACACCTCCACTGTCACCTTCGCGTCCGCGGGCCCCAGGGAGGGGGCCTCCGCGCGCGGAGTGGCGGGGAGGGGCTGGCTGTCGGCTTGCTGGTGCGGACAGTCCTTGTTGCACCCCTCGTCGGGGTGCGAGGGAGACGGCGAGCTGGCGATGGCGAGCGCGGACACACCCAGCAGCACGGCGACAGCCGCGCCGGCGGACAGGAACACCTTCATGACGGACCTCATGGTGGAGTGGAAGACGCCGCTCCAGGGACGGAGCTGGCGGCGCGGCTTCGTGTGCTTCGCCGCGCACCCAGGAGTGTCACCCGCCGTGCGCGAGTTTCAGCGCGGGCTCAATCCGCAGGCCACGCGGGCGAGGCGATGAGGCACGCGCTGAAGCGATCCTCGAGGGCCGCTACCGCCTCGCCGCTCGGATCCACACAGACCTGCACCAGTCCCGAGGCGAGCACCTCCTGGCTCCACAGCTCCTCGGGAGAGTTCACGGGGCGCACCTGCACCACGCCGAAGAAGATGAACGCCACGGCGGCCGCGGCCCCCAGCGCCATCACCCCTCGGTAGGACCAATCACTCCGGCGCGGGGTGGCCCGCTCCGAGTGGCGCGCCACGGCCACCGGAGCCGCCGCCAGCCGGGCCTCCAATGCGTCGAAGCTCAGCGCCGGGCGCGCGGGCCCGCGGCGGGCGCGCTGGGTCATCCACCCGCGCTCCAGCTTCAGCCACGCCAGCGCGTGGGTGCACGCGGCACAGCTCTCGGTGTGCGCACGCACGCGCTCCGCGTCCGCGGGGGCCAGCTCCCCGGCCAGCAGCGCATCCAGCTCTTGCTCGCGGCAGGCGAGGCTCATGGGCGACCTCCAACATGCGGGGCCAGCCGCTCGCGGAGCTGCAACCGCGCGCGGTGGATTTCGTTCTTCACCTTGGGCAGCGACCACCCCATCACCTGGGCGATCTCCTCGTAGGGCAGGCCGTGGTCGATCCGCAGCAGCAGCGCCGAGCGCCGCTCCTCGCGCAGGTGGCCGAGTGCCTCCGCCAGCAGCGCCTCCGTCTCGCGATCCAACAGCAGATCCTCCGGAGTGGGCGTGGGCAGCACCGCCTCCACCAGCCCCTCGTTCTCCTCGCCAGCCACATCCAGGTGGACGCCCCGCGCCCGGCGCGTCTCCAGGAACACCAGGCGCGCAATGCCCAGCAGCCACGAGGCCAGCCGATCCTCGTCCCTCAACGTCGCGAGCCGCCCGTGGGCGCGGACGAACGTCTCCTGGGTGGCCTCGTCCGCGGCGGACTCGTCCCGGAAGGTGTCCTTCAAGAAGCGCCAGACGGCAGGGGAGTGGCGCTCGAAGAGGAGCCGGAAGGCGACGGGATCCCCGGTGCGGGCGCGCCGCAGCAGGGTGCGCTCCCCATCCTGGGCCTCAGGGGCGTCGTCTCGGGCGGCGAACATTCGCAAGGCAAGCAGGGGAGCCACGGACTCTCAGTGACACGAGCCGGCCGGTGGTTTCAGGGCTCCCTCCCTTTCTTCCCGGGGCTCGGTGCTCCGCCAGAGTGCCCCAAGTGCGCCTGGAGCGGAATCACACTTACTCCCACCCCCGGAGGGCTGGGGAGGAAGGGAGGGCCAGGTGTCATGACTGGGGCTGCTCCGCCGCTCCGAACCCACCTTCTGCGGTGAGGAAGAGCGAGGAGCGACACATGCGAAGAGGAGTCTGGGTGGTACTCGGCCTCGTGGGGCTGGCTCCCGTGGGGGCCCTGGCACAGCAGCAACCGCGGCAGCCGCCTGCCGAGCAGGCGCGAGCCCCCGCAGAGGTCTCCAATGAGGCCCTCCAGCAGCAGATCGCCGAGCTGTGGCAGGGCTTCCGCCAGCTTCAAGGAGAGGTGGCCCAGCTGCGTGAGCAGGTCGGAGGCCGTTCTCAGGCCCCTGCCGTCGGGGGCTCGGGGCAGTCCGGCATGGCCCCCGGGGTGGGAGGCAGCGGGCAGGGGAGTTCGAGCCGGGTGGGCACTGGCACCGACGAGGCCGTGGACGAGACGTCGCGGCCGATCATCGTCGAGATGCCCGCGAGAGGTGAGCGGCGCGCGAGCGACCAGGCCTCTGGACAGGCCGGGGCGAGCCGGCCCAGTCCCGGTCCGGCCACCGGAGGCAGCGGAGTGAGCCCGAGCCCACCGCCTCGGGCCGGTACGCCGAACGAGGAGGTCTTCCAGGGGACGCTGAGGTCCGTGACCGGAGACCGGCTGTGGATGGCCGACGCGAGTGGCCGTGTCTACGAGTTCGGCCTCGGTGATCAGGCGCGGATCATCGGCCCGGACGGGGCGGCCCTGTCGCGGCAGGCGCTGCGGGAGGGAATGCCGGTGAGGACCGTGACCCAGCCGGGAGCCGCCGAGAACGAGGTGCTCACCCTCCAGGTCTTCGGGCCGGCCCCGGTGCCATCCCGGTGAGCGCGCGGCTCAGTCCGCTCCGGTGAGCTGCCCATCGGGGCGGACGAGCGGCCGCGGGGCCACCCACAGAGCCGTGGGCTGGCGGTAGCCGAGCTCGAAGGACTGGAGGATCGCAGGCCAGCGCTCCGAGAAGAGGGCCCAGTTGTACTCGGTGGCCTTGGAGGTGAGCAGGCGCCCATCCCGATCCCGCTGGGTGCACGCGTAGTCAGTGAACTTCCACTCCACGGGCCCCATCTCCAGGCAGAGCACCGGGGTCAGGGCCTGCATCAGCTCGAGGCGCGACACCTCGTCCGGACGGCGCGCCGGCGGACTGAAGGCCGGCTGCACCGCGTGGAACTGCTCGCGGTACGCGAGGTAGTTGTTGGCCACTCCGATGAGCGCGTCCCGCACCAGCGGGCTCGGGGCCTGTCGAGACTGCTCGTAGAGGGCGAAGGCCGCGACCACCAGGCTCTCCGACGAGAGGCCCGGCAGCAGGCGCCCGAAGTCCGAAGGGCGCGGCACCTCCTGGGCGTGCTCCAGCGCGAAGGTGTAGGCGCGCTGGACTTCGTCGGGCCGGGAGGTGGGGCGGGAGAACTCGGCCAGGACGCGCGCGGCGGGGACCGGTCCCACCGTCTGCCGCCACGAGAGGTATGCGTCCGCCGCTCCGCCGATGTCCGAGAAGATCAGGACATTGCCCTCATTGAGGGTGCGCCTCAGGGTGACGACCACGGCCTCGGCCTTGGCGAGCGGATCCGCGCCCGGCGCTTCCAGATAGAGCTTTGCGAAGCGCTCCGCGGTGGTCGCCAGGGTCCGCGGATCGATCAGGGCCTCGAGGTTCATCGCGCCCTGGAGCGAGGCCAGCGCGGCGGCCACGTCGCGCGGCAGGCCATACCAGCTCAGGGCGTGGGAGAGGGCCGCCACGGTGATGCGACGGGCCCCCGGGTGCCCCGCCCGTTCCAGCGCGTGCTCCAGGGAGGAGGCGGGCTCGCCCTGGGCCGCGTCGATGATGCGGTCGGCGATCTCCGCGCCCAGGATGCCCTTGCCGGCCTCCTGCGAGGCATGGGGGGCGAAGGCGAACCAGTTGGGCATCATGCTGCTGGTGCCACCCGGCTGGAAGCTGGAGTCGACGATCGCCTGCATCGCGTGGGCGATGCGCAGATAGCCCTGGGTGATGAGCCGGTTCTGCTCCAGCGGCGGCAGCTGGCCCGGGACTGCCGAGAAGAGCTCGGGCGCCGGCGCGCGGAGCGTGTTGGGCCCGGGGCTGGCGTCCTTCTCCTGATCGTGCGGGGTGGACTGAGAGGAGGGGCTGGGTGGTTGACGGGTCTCCACGCGGGCGCTCACAGGAGGGGTGGGGCGGAATGCCGAGGACCTGAGCCTACGCCGAGCGCGCGACGGGGTGGAGTGCCTCACAGACCCCCTGACTCAGAAGTGAGCAGATGGGCGAGCGACGGACGGATCCCGCGCCTCTCCCGCCCCACTGTTGCCCCCGAGCGTTCAACCGCCAACCTTGTGTGGAGAAGGGGAGGCGCCGCAAATGCGCAACGTGACGTTGACTGTGTTGGGGCTCGCGGGGTTGTCGCTGCTCCTGTGCGGTTCGGGCGAAGTGCTGGCACAGACCGACACGACAGCCGTGGGGTCCTCCGGGACGGCCTCGCCGGGGACGCAGGCAGGAGGGACTTCGAGCACGGGAGGCGCTGGGGCCCAGGCTGCTGGCGCCTCGGGCACGGGCGGCGCGGGGACCCTCGCTACCGGGACAGGGCAGACGACTGGCGGAGCGGACGCCAGCGCGGTGGAGCTGCGGCAGTCTGTCCTGCAGCTCCAGAGCGAGGTGGCGCAGCTGCGTCAGGATCTGGCGCGGGTGCGCGCGGAGCTGGCCAACGTCACGGCGAGCACCGGTCAAGCGACCGCGAGCACCGGTGTTGGGGGCTCGGGTCAGGCCGGCCTGGCGCCCTCGGCAGCGCCCCCGGGCCCTCCCGCGAGCCAGGACACGTCGCGCGGCGACACCGCGGCGCAGGGGGCAGTGTCAGGCGGGACGACGACTCAGGGGACGGCGCCACGCGGGAGCACGGCCCAGAGCGGCACAGCGACTCCCCGGAGTGCGCCGGCGCGAGACCCGAGGGACCCGGGCGCGGCCGTGGTGGACGCCATCTACACGGGCACGGTGAGTTCGGTGTCGGCCGGGCGGCTCGTGCTGCTGGATGAGGCCGGGCAGCCCTTCACGGTGGAGCTGGGAGACAAGACCCGGGTGCTCCGCAATGGCCAGCGCATCTCGGCTCAGGAGCTCAAGAAGGGGACGCGCGTGCGCGCCACGGTGGACATGCTCTCGGGGCACAACCAGGCCACGGAGGTCACCACCCTGCCCGCGAAGTGAGGGCTCAGGTGCGTGCCCGGGCCCGCCACATGGCGTTCGTGTAGTCCATGACGGCCGCGACCGCGAGCACCCCCGCGACGGCCACGAGAGGCCGGACGAGCACGGGCAGCACCAGCGCCGCGAGCAACGTCAACGTCTGCACCACCGTGGTGGCCTTGCCGAGCATCCGCGCCTTGACCTCCACCGGGCGGAGCGTGGGCACCACGCGCGCGACGACGAAGCCCACCGCCGTGGCCACGTCCCGCAGCAACAGCAGGCACACCTGCAGCGGCGTGAGCAGCCCGTCGAGCAGGAGCGCGAGGATGGCGGTGACGGCGAAGCCCCGGTCCGCCACGGGGTCGATGAGCGCGCCCAGGCGCGTGGTCAGCCGGGCGTGGCGGGCGATCCAGCCGTCGAGCACATCCGTCACGCCCGAGAGCACGATGAGGCCCGCGCGCAGCCACAGGCCCGAGGTCATCAGGAAGATCGCCGCGAGCCCCAGCCGGGAGAGCGAGAGCGTGTGCAGGGCCACGAGCTGGACACGCCTGCGCGCCAGGGGCGCGCGGATCCGGGGCTTCGCTGGCTCAAGGGTAGACCGGCCAGAGACGTCAGCGGGGCTGAGAAGGGGCTCTCGGCGCATGGTGGCTCTTGGACTGTGCCTTCAAGATAAGGAGGAGCTTCGCCATGACATGGTGTGGAAAGACTCCTTCCTCGCAGGGCAGACGGAGCGCCAGACGGCCGGTTGCCCGCAGGCTCCTCACAGGTGCTCGGAGCCCAGGGCCCGCGAACCGGATCAGTGACATCCCAGGGCTAGTAGCGCGTCGGGGGCTTGGTGTCCGGACCGCTCGTGCGAGGCGCCTCCTTCTCCACCTCCTCGTCCACGCTCAGCGGATCCCACCCCGGGCCCGCAGCGCGGCGCTCCACCAGCGGTGGCTCGTGCGGCAGCGGGAAGTACTGGGCCTCGGGATCCGTGAAGGCCGGCTGCGTCTCCTCCTCCGCCGTGCGCTCCGTCACGTCCGTGACGGGCGTGGAGCCGCCCGTGGGCTGCAGGTAGTACTTCCCGTGGTCCTGGAACTTGGCGCTGTCCATCCGCGCCTCGGTGAGATCCGTCGGCCCCAGCCCCAGCCCTCCCTGGGGAGGTGGCGCGGCGTACCCGGCCACTCCGACCGTGCCGCGTGCGGTGCCCACGTGTGTCTCCGTGTCCGAGTCCGCGCGCCGCAGGTCCGCGTGATCCCTCAGCAGGGTGATCTCATCCCCTCGCACCAGGGAGATGTCCGCGAAGGACAACCGGAAGTCCTTGAGGAAGAACTGACCCTTCTCGATGATGATGCTGTCCGGGGTCACGTCGATGACGCGGCCCATCTGCACGCCGTCACGGCTCATGACGGCCATGCCTCTCCGGATGTTCGTGCGCTGGTACATGGCTCGCTCCTTCAATCACTCGTCGGACCCGAAAGATGGGGACGGCGAGCTCCGGGAGCAGAGGAACGGCCGGTGACGCGGACGGCTCCATGGCCGCCTGCTCAGCGGCCCTGCAATGCCTCCAGCCGCTGCCGAGCACCCTGGTTCTGCGGCGCGAAGCGGACCGCGTCCTCCAGCCGGTCTCTCGCCTGAGCCACGTTGCCCTGCGCGACATAGAGGTCCGCCAGCATCACCAGCAGGTCCGCGTAGTACGGCTGCAGATCCAGGGCTCGCTCGAACTCCCGCGTCGCCTGCGGGAAGTCCTTCTTGCGCAGCGCCAGGTGCCCGAGCATCGCGTGGGGCGCCACCAGGCCCGAGCTCTCCGGCTGGCGCGCCAGCGCTTCGAGCGCCGGCACGGCCCGAGGGTCCCCGAGCTGCGCCAGCGTGACGGCTGCCGCCTGGCGGACCCAGAGGGAGGAGTCATTCAGCAGCGCGGCGATCTCCCCGGCCGCTTCCCGGGCCTTCGCCGTCCCGAGCGCCTCGATGAGCTGGGAGCGCAGCAGCGAGTCCTTCGCCCCGGCGAGCGCGGCGCGCAGCGGGCCAATGGCCTCCACGCGGAAGCGGCGGGCCAGGAACTGGGCCGCGGCGCCTCGGAGCTCCGAGGCCTCTTCCGGATCCGCGAGCACGGCCTCCAGGAAGGGACGGCTCTGCTGGGCGGTCTTGTCGGCGAAGGCGTCCGCCAGCCGCAGCCGCCGCTGCTGCCGCGGCTTCGCCTCCGGCCACCAGCGCTCGAGCGCCTGCGCCATCACCTCGGGCTTCTGCTTCTCGTGGGTGTGGCACGCGTTGCACGCGTTGGGGATGTCATGCTTCACGGTGTTCTCGGGCACCGGCAGGCTCATGGAGTGGTCCGGGAGCTTGTCCAGCACCCCCGAGACGACGGGCGGCATGTGGCAGGCCAGGCAGTCCTGGGCCGCGGCCGAGCTGTGGTGCGTGTGGCGCTTGCCCTGGGCGAAGACGTCTGCGTGGCAGCCCTGGCATGTCGCCGTGCCCGCGGACACCCGCGCTGACGCGTCCTTGGGGCGCTGGATCTCGTTGGGCGCGTGCGACTCGTGAGGCGCGGTGTGGCAGGACAGGCACGTGGCGCCGCCCTTCATGTAGCAGAGCGACTGCGTGAGGGCCTGGTACTCGAAGCTGGAGGTGCTCGGGCGTCCGTCCTCGAAGTAGTCCCCGGAGAGATCATTGCCCACCAGCAGCACCATGGGCTGGTAGGAGTCCTCGTAGCGTTGGCCCGGCTGGAAGCGGTGCGCCGCGTCCAGCATGGGGAAGAGCGTCCGTCGCGGCCCGTGGCACTGCCCGCACACGGCCAGCCCCAGCTCGGGCGCCAGGTGCTTCGGCTGGACGATGTCCTTCGGCTCTTGCGTCTCGGCGTGGCGCGCGCCGGGCCCGTGGCAGCTCTCGCACGCGACCCCCGCGTCCGCGAAGGTGGTGTTCCACCGGTGGGCCCCGCGGTCGTACCGCACATCCAGGCCGCTGGTGTGGCAGTCCAGGCAGGCGTGCTGGGCGCTGCGCGCGAAGTTGGCCCAGAAGAATGGGTGGTCCGGGCTCAGCTTGCCCTGCCGCTTCTCCGAGTAGTCCACCCACGCGCTCTTGCCGGTGACGTGGAAGTAGACGGGGAGCACCTGCCAGCGGCCGTCCTCCAGCAGCGTCACCGGATCCTGCATGCGCTTGCCGCCGACGACCCACTGGACGGGGTACTCGCCCAGCTCCCCCGTGGGCCCCTGGGTGCGCATGAAGAAGTGGTCCTCGCGCCGGGACATCCACGCCTCGCTGGAGTCCCCCTTGAAGTGGGTGCCACGGAAGTTGCCCACCACGAACTTGGGTGTGGCCTGGGAGAGCGCTCGCGAGTGCCAGTCCTGGCGCCAGGCGGCGTGCTCATCTTCATGGCACTCGCTGCAGCGCTCCGAGCCCGCGAAGGCGCTGGTGGAGGGCAGGGACGTGTCACCCGGCGCGGCGGGCGGGGCCTTTGCGGGAGCGCTGTCCTGGGCGGCGGTCGCCGTCGCGGGCTTGGAGGGAGCAGCCGGGGGAGCAGCCGGTGCAGCAGCCGGGGGCTCCGACTGGCGCGAGCAGCCGGTACTCGCGGCCATTCCGAGCGCGACGAGGACAGTGAGGGACAGGACAAGGCGGGGCTGGAGCATGAGGCCGTGCCGGGATGCTCCCCCGGACGGGAGGCCCAGCACAAGCGGCGCGCTCATGCCCCTTGGGACAGGAAGAGGAAGTGCTCGGGCTGGCGCTGGCAACGGAACAGGTAGCCCCGCCCGCTGTCCCCGAAGTCCAGCCCGAACGGCATCGCCGACAGCTGCGCCACGAAGCGCGCCGGCTCGCCGCAGCACTGGAGCATCGCGTCCCCGTTCAGCCACACCGCCACCCCGCCCACCTTGCTCTCCGGTGCGTCCTCCGCCGCCCGATCCAAGGCCCGCAGCTGCTCGCCCGTGGCCTCGTTCACATCCACCGAGAGCGCCGCCGTGTCCTCCTCCGCCGGCCCGAAGCCCAGGGTCCACACGTTGTAGGGAGTTCCCTTGGGCCGCTCGCCCTCCACCTTCGGCTCGCCCGCGCGCACCGGCACCGCCGCATTCGCCCCCTCGTCCGGCATCGAGCGGTAGCAGGCCGTGTCCGGGTTCTCGCACTGGAACACGTACACCGCCGCGAACGGAGACAGGTCCACCTTCCCAGGCACATGCGGGAGCTGGAACAGGAAGCGCATCGGTGTGCCGCACATGCGGCAGGTGGGCCAGCGCAGGGGACCCACGGGCTCGGGCTCGCCGCCTACCTTCGCGAGCGGCACGCCCTGGCCCCCTGGCACCAGCGCCCAGAGCGGAGCGGGAGAGGTCATCCCTCGGCACTCTAGATGAAGACGGAGCACCGGGTGCGGTGAGTCATCTCGAACCCAGGTGCCCCCTGGCGGCAACGAAATCCGGGCGAGGACTGGGCGCCCGCGACCCACCCTGGTCAAAATGGGGGTGATGCGATGCCTTCCTGTATTCCTGAGCCTGGGGCTCTGTCTGGCTGCAGCGTCCGTCCTCGCCGAGCCGGATACCTTTGTCCTGGGCAATGGGCAGCATGGCGCCCTGCGCGTGCTGCAGATGGACACCGCGATCAACATCGCCACCGCGCTCACCGCCACCACCGCCGCGGAGAGCAAGACGCTCTCCGTCAAGGACTCGACGGGCTTCGCCGCCGGGGAGCTCGTCCTCGTCCTCCAGGTCTACTCCGAGGGCCCCGCACCCGAGCCGGGCACGCCCGGGCCCATCGAGCTGGACACCTCCTCGGGGGCGGGCCGCTGGGAGTTCGCGCGCCTGGAGTCCGTGGGCGTTGGCGTGCTGAACCTCACCGCGCCGCTCACCTCCGCCTTCCTGGCCCCGGGCTCCCAGGTGGTCCGCGTGCCCGAATACACCAGCGTGCACGTGTTGCCCTCGTTTTCGCTCGTGGCACCGCCGTGGGATGGGCGCAGCGGCGGCGTGCTCATCTTCCTCGCCACCGACTTCGTCCTCAACCAGGGCACGATCAGCGCGGACAGCGTCGGCTTCCGCGGAGGAACCTTCGTGGTCAGCCCTACCCGGGTCACCGGGTGCACGGAGCTGAACCAGTCCGAGGCCACGGGTGGAGCCCAGAAGGGCGAGGGTGTCTTCAGCGCGGCCGTCGCGGCGCCCACCCATGGCTATGGGGCCATCGCCAATGGGGCCGGGGGCGGCAACTGCGAAGATGGCGGTGGAGGCGGAGGCGGCCACGGCGGCGTGGGTGGAAAGGGTGGGTACACCACGTCCACGGATGGAGCGCGCGACGTGGGCGGCCGTGGAGGCCTGGCGCTGCGCTACTCCCCGCTGAAGCGGCTGAGCTTCGGCGGTGGCGGAGGTGCGGGCGCGGGCAACACCTCGGCGGGGGGCGGCAAAGGCGGCACCTCCGGCGGCGCGGGGGGCGGCATCATCTACATCCGCGCCCGGGACTTTCAGGGCAGCCAGGGCGTCATCCGCGCCAACGGCCAGGCCGCGGCCGACTCTACCAGCGAAGGGGCGGGAGGCGGCGGCGCGGGCGGCCACATCACGCTGCGCATGGAGGACCGGCTCGACTGCGCGGGCGTCGAAGCCAGAGGCGGCACGGGTGGCAGCAACACGGCAGCAGAGCCGCATGGGCCCGGCGGCGGCGGCGCGGGCGGGGTGGTGCTGCTGCAGGGGGCGATGATCACCTGCTCCTCCGGGGTGGCCGCCGGGGTGGCGGGGACCGCATCGGCGGCGCCGACCGGGGGCTCTTATGGAGCAACGCCCAGCGCGGACGTGCAGACCGAGAACCAAGGTACGACGACCTCGGTGGCCGAGCCCTTCGCCTTGCCCGCCGTGCCCACCTGGGTCGTCCCCGCCGAGGGCGAGACGACGGGTCCGCGGCCCCAGCTCCAGGGCACGGCCCAGCCGGGCAGCACCGTCGCCGTGCTCCTCAATGGCCAGCTGCTCGGGAGCGCCGTCACCGCCGAGGACGGGACCTTCACGCTCCAGCCTCCCCAGGAGCTGCCCTTGGGGCCCTATGAGTTGCGCGCGTCGGCCGAGCGGCTCGGCCTGCGCAGCGCCGTCTCGGATCCCCGGGCCTTCACGGTGGGGACGCTCTCGCCCACGGCGCTGCAGGTGGGCTGTGGCTGCGGGGCCACGTCCGCTGCCGGGAGTGGGGCGTTCCTGCTGCTGGGGGGGCTCCTGGCCGGGCTCTCCCGCCGCCGGGCCGGCCGGCTGGCAGCAGGGCAGGCGGCACTGGCGGGAGAGGGCTGTCCTGGCGTACACCTTTCTCCCCAGTATCCGGCAGGGCTTCCTGGAAGCCGTGGCACCGCCGAGCGGGCCGGTAGAAGGAGGTAACGGGTGTCCGCGCTGCGCGTCCTCATCGTGGAAGACTCGGTGATGGTCCGCCGGCGCCTGGCGGATGCCTTCGCCGAGGATCCCACCTTCACGGTGGTGGGCGAGGCGGGCGATGGCATGCGCGCCCTGGAGCTGTGCCAGCGCCTGCGCCCGGACGTGGTGACGCTGGACCTCATGCTGCCGGGGATGAACGGCGTGGAGGTGACCCGGCGCATCATGACCCACTGCCCCACGCCCATCGTCGTGTTCTCCGGGATGGAGAACCGGACCATGGGGCTCTACCTGCTGGACGCGCTGACGGCGGGCGCGGTGGATGCGGTGGAGAAGCCGACCCGCTTCGTGTCCTCGGAGTGGGCGGGGGAGCTGCTGTCGCGGGTGAAGCAGGCCGCGCGCTCACCCTCGGCGCAGGTGCCCGAGCACCTGAAGCCCGAGCCCGTGTGGCCCATGTTCCCGCCGCGCCTGGTGGCCATGGGCGCGTCCACCGGAGGCCCCGCGGCCGTGCGCACCATCGTGCAGCAGCTGCCCCCGGACTTCCCCCTGCCCATCCTCCTGGTGATGCACCTGTCCGAGAAGTTCGAGGCCTCCATGGTGGAGTGGCTGAGCAAGAACTCCTCCATCCCCGTGCGCCACGCGGTGGACGGGGAGCCGCTGCCGCCGGTGGGACGTCCCCAGCTGGTGATGGCGCGGGCCAACCGGCACCTGGTCGTGCGCGACAGCCGGCTGTGGCTGACGGCCGATGACGAGCGGCACTCGAGCCGCCCTTCGGTGGACGTGCTCTTCGAGTCCCTGGCACGCGAGGTGGGCTCGCGCTCCATCGCCTGCCTGCTCACGGGCATGGGCCGGGATGGGGCCGAGGGCCTCCATGCGCTGCGGAGCGCGGGGGCGATGACGCTGGCGCAGGACGAGTCCAGCTCCGTGGTCTTCGGCATGCCGCTCGAGGCCATTCGCCTGGGAGCGGCCCGTCATGTGCTCGCGCTGAACGACATCCCCGCGTGGCTGGATGGGTTCGCGCGCCGGCGTCCGAAGGGGGAGCATGCGTGAGCCCGGGGGCTCAGGCGAAGACGGACTCTCCCTCGACGGAGACGTCCAGCCGCCGGTTGAGCTGCTCGAGCCGCTCGTAGCGTTCCCGTAGCATGTCCCGGTAGGCCCGCTGATCCGCGTGGGCAATCTCCTCCAGCAGCTTGCGCAGCGAGCTCTCCAGTGCCTGCTTCAGGTCCCGGGCCTCGGGTGTCGACAGTTCCAAGAGCATGGTGGACCTCCTCGGCTCAACATTAGGCATCCCGTGAGGCGCTGGCGGGGTCCGCTCGCCCGGGGCAGGCCATGGCATCAGGCGAGGCCCTGGGTGCGCCGCTTGGAGCCCGGGCACGCGGGCGGGCCCTGGGCGGCGTCCGGTATTACCGGTGAAGAGGGCCCGCGCGGCAGTCCGGGCCATCGCCAAGGAGGACGCGCATGGTGCAGCCGGGTGAGATTCGCGAGGGCATGACGGTGCGGACCGCGGAGGGGGAGAAGGTGGGCCACGTGGCCGCCGTGGGGGACGTCCACTTCGAGCTCGAGCAGGGGGTGGTGTCCATCCCGCGGCGCGACTACCTCGTGGAGTACCAGGACGTGGCCGCCGTGCGCGGGCACGAGGTCTTCCTGGAGCCCGGCGCTCACTCCGTCCTGGAGGTGGACGATGACGGGGGGGCGCTTCCTCCGCGCGATCACGGCAACGTGGACCGGGAGCCGGTGAACGCTCCGGACGCCCTGCCGGCGGACTGAGGCCCGCGGCGGGCGCTCAGGCGAAGAGGCGCTGGACGAAGCGGCGCAGGCGCTCGGGCTCGAAGGGCTTCTCCAGCAGCTCGCCCGAGTAGGAGGCGATGAGCTCGCGCGAGGGCAGGGAGAGCGCCCCGCTGGTCATGAAGCCCGTGCGCCGGGCGAGCCCGGGCTCGCGCTGCTCCAGCTCGCGCAGCAGATCCACCCCGCTCATGCCTGGCAGCACCACGTCGCACAGGATGGCGTCATAGCGCTCGCCGCGAGAGAGCAGGCTCAGCGCCATGCGCACGTCCTGCACGGAGTGGACCTCGTGCGCCTCCTGCAGCAGCCGCCGCACCGAGGTGCCCACCGCCGGCTCGGCGTCGATGAGCAGCAGCCGCCGGCGCGTCCCCTTGGAGTCCACCGGCATCGCCTGCGTGCTGGCCGCGGTGCTCTCGCGCGCCTGGGCCGCCGGGAGCACCAGCCGGAACACGCTGCCCTGCCCTTGCACGCTCTCCACCTCGATCTTCCCGCCCATGGACTGGATGATGGACTGGCAGATGGACAGGCCCAGGCCGGAGCCCTCGCCCGCCGGCTTGGTGGTGAAGAACGGGTTGAAGAGGTGCTGCCGCACCTCCGGGCTCATGCCCGGTCCGTTGTCCTCCACCTCGATGATGACCGTGCCCTGCGTGCTGCTGTGGGTGGAGACGATGACGCGGTTGCGCTCCGGCTCATTCTGGGGGAAGGCCTGCAGCGCGTTGACCAGCAGGTTCACCAGCACCTGCCCCAGCCGCCCCTGGTTGCCGAGCACGGTGGGCACCGGCTCCAGCGTGCGCTCCACCTGGGCGCGGTACTGCAGCTCCTTGCGCACCAGCCGCAGCGCCCCCTCGATGGCCTGGTGCACGTCCACCGGCCCGGCCTGCGTCTCGTCCGCGCGCGCGAACGTCTTCACGTCCTGGACGATGGTCCGCACCCGGTTGATGCCCTCCTGCGTCTCCGCCAGCACCTCGCGCAGCTCGGGCAGCGCCTCCGGCAGGAGCTGCGGCTGCGCGAGCTCCTTCTCCAGGAAGGAGAGGTTGGAGCAGACGTAGGACAGCGGGTTGTTGATCTCGTGGACCACGCCGGCCGCCAGCGTGCCGATGGAGGACAGCCGGTCCGCCAGCCGCAGCTGCGTCTCCAGGCGCCGGCGATCCGTGTTGTCGCGGAAGACGGCGATGAGGAAGGAGCCACCGCCGGGCTCGTGGAAGACGGCCTTCTTGGTGAGGATGGACCGGGCCTGTCCGTCCCGGGTGTGCTCGAAGACGCGCTCGGACTCGAAGGACTCGCCGGTGGCGAAGAGCTGCTCGTCCTCCCGGAAGAAGGAGTCCGACACGCGGGCGGGCAGGAAGTCCCGGGCGGTGGCGCCGAGCAGCTCCGCCTCGCTCCGCCCCATGAAGTCACAGAAGCCGCGGTTGACGACCACGAAGCGGTGCGCCCGGTCCATCACGAAGAGCGGATCCGGCACCGCGTTCAGCGTGTTGCGCAGGAAGTCGCGCGTGCGCTCGAGCTCCTCTTGCGCGCGGATGCGCTCCAGCTCCGTGCCCGCGCGCGCCGCGAAGGCCGCCAGCAGCGAGTGCTCCAGCGCCTCGGCCTCCAGCGGCTGGTGGTGCAGGACGGCCAGGACGCCGATGGCGTTGCCGTTCCCATCCTTCAGCGGAGCCCCGAGGTACCCGCGCATGCCCAGCTTCGTGAGCATCTCGTCCTCGGGGAAGCGCTCGGCCACGCCGTCCCGGATGTGGCAGACGGAGGTGCGGATGGCCTCGTCGCAAGGCGTGCCGCGCAGGGAGGAGACGACGCCCCGCTGCAGGCTCCCGTTGAGCCAGAAGGCCAGGGTGCGGATCGAGTCCCGCTCCGGCAGCAGCTCCCCCACGAGGACGCAGGAGGCGCCGTAGATCCGCGACAGGTGCTCCACCAGGTTGCTGAAGAAGTGGTAGCCCAGATCCGACTTGGTGCTGTCCAGCAGGGCCTGGAGCGCGGCCCGCAGGGAGAGGCGATCCGACGGCGGCTCCGTCACGGCGGGCGGCGCGCCCGCGAGCCCCAAGGCGATCAGGCGCCGCGAGAGGATCGTCATCCGGGCGATCCAATCCCCGCCGGGGGGCGCCACGCACTCGTCCGCGCCCGCCTGGATCAGCGTCCCGAGCTCGTGGGGAGCCCGCTCGGTGATGACCACCAGGTGTGTGCGGAGGAGGTTGCGCCGGGCGTGCAGCTCCCGGCAGAGCCGCTCCGTGTCCTCGAGCGGGCGTCCCGGATCTCCCAGCACCACCAGCCCCTCGGGCAGGTGCCGGGGAACCTCGAGCAGGCTGCTGGCATACAACCGGGTGCACCCCTCCAGGCCCTGCGCCTGGAGTCCACGCTCGAGCTGATCCCCGACGCTTGGGGGAATACCCACCAGGGTCAAATGCATGGAGCGCCTCACAGGTGCTGCTGCAAGAGAGTCTACAAGAACGCCCAGGAGCGCCACCGCTCCACAGAGGCCCCAGCCGCCTGGCTGCACCGCTGCCCCTCGGGGCGAGCTGCCCGCGCCGTGGCCCCCTCCCGCCTCCGGCAGCGGCCGCTTGCATGCATGTGGACTCTCCTGAAGAAAAGGAAGAGAAGGATTCCCTGACAGTCGCCGATCGCCGGGAGGTTGTCGACGCTGGTCGTCCCATGAGCGGGCGACGGGGCTCACCGGTGCACGCAGGCCTGCTCAGCGCAGCGAGCGGAAGCTTCAACTCCTGGACAGAGTGCGGGTGGACGCTGGGGCTGGGGGGGCGTTGGGATACCCTTTGGATCGTCTATGATGCCGGCACTTCTCTGAGGTGACCTGTCTTGGGCCATCGGCCTACCTCCACCGACACTCCGACGCTCCATCCCGAGGTGGATCACCCCGAGCGCGACGGGGGCGAGCCGTTCCTCAATGGGGTGGCCACCGAGCAGCAGCTGGAGCTCTCCAACCGGCTGCTCCGGGCGCTCACCCAGGCGCAGACGGAGTTCATCCGGGGCTCGGATGCGCCTGGCCTGTTCAACCGGCTGCTCGGGGTGCTGCTGGAGCTGACGAGCAGCGAGTACGGCTTCATTGGCGAGGTGCACTACGACGCGAAGGGGCTGCCCTTCCTGCGCACCTACGCCATCACCAACATCGCCTGGACGGACGAGCTGCGGGAGCAGTTCGAGCGGCTGACGCCGCAGGGCATCGAGTTCCGCAACCTGCGCACGCTGTTCGGCGCGGTGCTCACCACGCGCAAGCACGTGCTGTCCAACAACCCCGCCGTGGATCCGCGCGCCGGTGGAGTGCCCCCGGGCCACCCGCCGCTGAAGGCGTTCCTGGGGCTGCCCTTCAACTCGGGCGGGGAGATGGTGGGCATGGTGGGCATCGCCAACCGGCCCGGCGGCTACACCCCGGAGGTCATCGACTTCCTCGAGCCCTTCCTGGCCACCTGCTGCAGCGTCATCCTCAGCTGGCGCAGCGAGCAGCAGCGGCGCCGCGCCGAGGAGATGCTGCGCCACCGCGAGGAGGAGCTGCGCAAGCACCGCGACCACCTGGAGGAGCTGGTCCAGACGCGCACGGAGAAGCTGCTGCGCACCACGCAGGAGCTGGAGAAGCAGCAGAAGTTCGCCTCCATGGGGCAGCTGGCGGCGGGCATCGCCCACGAGATCAACAACCCCCTGGGCTATGTCATGAGCAACCTCTCCACGCTCACCGAGTACGTCTCGGCCTTCTCGCGGATGCTGCAGCGCTACCGCGAGTTCGAGGCGTTCGTGGCCCCCTCCCTGGAGGGCGCGGCGGCCGAGGAGCTGGCGCGCCTGCGCACCTTCTGGGAGCGCGAGGAGCTGACCATCACCCTGGCGGAGGTGAAGGAGGTCCTCAACGAGTCGCTGGAGGGCACCCAGCGCGTGAAGGACATCATCCAGGAGCTGAAGAAGATCGCCCGCGACGATGACGTCGGCCCGCCGAAGCTGGTGGACGTGAACAAGGAGCTGGCGGACACGCTGAAGATGATGAGGTGGAAGGACCTGGAGAGCCGCTGCGAGGTGCGGACTGAGTATGGGCAGGTGCCCGCCATCCTCGGCTACCCCACGCAGATCAGCCAGGTGTTCACCAACCTGCTGAACAACGCCGTCCAGGCCCTCGACCAGCGCGGGGAGATCTGCATCTCCACCCAGCGCGAGGACGACATGGTGGTGGTGAGGATCTCCGACACGGGGCACGGCATGTCCCCGGAGGTGCAGGCCAAGCTCTTCACCCCGTTCTTCACCACCAAGGCCCCCGGCAAGGGGACGGGGCTGGGCCTGTCCATCAGCTACAACATCATCGCCCGCCACCGGGGCCGCATCGAGGTGCAGAGCCAGCTGGGCCAGGGCACCACCTTTGTCCTCCGGCTCCCGATGGCGATCTCGCCGCTGGCGGGAGCCCAGCCGGTGAGTGGCCCCTCGTTCAGCGTCGGAGGCTCCACGAGCTGAGCGGCTGGCCGGGTGGAGCGGTCAGCCGCGGCGGTGGGCCTCTACATCCCCATGACGGCCGGCACGTCGAGGACGCGCTGGCGGCCGGGCATGCGCCGCTCGCGGGACGCGTCCAGCTGGTTGCCCGCCACGTACGTCAGCAGGCACCAGCGATCGTTGCCGTCGTAGCTCGCCTTGAAGGGCGAGCGCTTGTGGATGCTGCGCCGGTTGTCGAAGATGGCCACGTCCCCGGCCTCCAGCTTCACGTGCTGCGCCACGGACTCCATGGCCAGGTTCAGCGCGCGCATCGTCTCCGAAGCCTCGGGGTCCAGCGGCCGGTGCACGTCCTGATCATACGCCAGGAAGGGATCCTCCTCGCGGCCGTACACCAGGGGCACCTTCACCATCCGGTTGCCGCGCTGGTTCACGTCGTCGTAGTCGTACTCCACCCCGTCCGAGAGGAAGCGCGGCTCGCGCAGCACCTGGCGCTGGCGCGGCGTGAGCTGGGCCAGGATGTCCGTCAGGGAGGCGAAGGAGGTGACGGCCTCGCGCGCCTGATCCGGCCGCAGGCAGCAGAGCACCACGAAGGCCGGCGCCAGCGGGTGGAACGAGGCGTCCGTGTGGAACCACAGCTCGGTGGCCGAGCTCTCGCCGGACTGCGCGGTGGCGTGCAGCTTCACCGGGGAGTTGTTCTGGAAGATCTCTCCCTCGTTCTGCTGCACGTAGCCGTAAGGCTCGCCCAGCCCGCGGGTGAAGGCGGCCGACAGCCACTCGCCCATCATCGCGCCCTCCAAGCGCGGGCGGCGCGAGTCCAGCGGCGTGGGCGGCAGGCCCGGATCCGTGGGCATCCCGGGGAACACCTTGAACGGGTAGCGGCTCAGCCCGTTCTTCAGCTCCAGCACCGCGCGCCGGATGGCCTCCGGGAACGACTGGAAGAGCAGCTCCGCCTCCAGCAGGAAGCGTTCACTGTTGGACGGAGAGACGGAGGGTCGCGTGGTGATCAGCTGCTGCAGCTGGGCCCGGAAGGGCTTGCAGTCCAGGTACAGGTCCGGGTTCCCCCGCGCGGGCGAGACCAGCTGAGGAGCGGAGACAAGCTGAGCAAAGGAGTGAGCAATGGCAGTCGTCATGGCGAGACACCTCACGAAAGGCATTCCGCAACCCCAGCGCGCTCATGAAGAGAGTCGTGACGCAGTGCGCTTCGCGCGAATTTCCGGAGTTGCAGCTGTTTGTTACTGAACTGATTTATCCGAGGGGCCGCGTCTGGATCAGCTCCGAGCGGCCTGTGGACTGTGCGGCAGGACAGCGGGCGGAAAGTCTGAGGCCACTGTCAGCTGCTTGGATGAGGCGTCCCTGCAGTTCGCTTCTCGAGCATGATTCCCCCTGGGCCGCGATTGCGGTGGATGCCTTCACCTCTCGGCTCCAGAGAAAGACTATCTCGATTCCTGGGAACAGCAGAAGCGGGGGGTACTCGTTTTTCTTCGTTGTCGGGTCTGCAAAGGTAGGCAGAGGAGGCATGAGCTGAGACTGAAACATGGTTCATGTCTCATCCCCCCACATGGACGTGCGTCCTCCATGGGCCCGGATGTCCCGATTTACGCGGATCGGAGTGGGTGAGAGCGCGGCGCGTCTGGGCGCGCGCGCGGCTCAGGCGAGCGTGTCGCCGACCTTGCGGAGCTGATCCGCGTTCTCCTTCATGCTCACCGCCACCTGGGCAATGATCGTGAAGAAGCGGCCGCTGCGCTCGACGATGTCGGGAGACTGCTGGTTGCGGTCCTTCAGGAACTCGGCGCCGTCGAAGAGCGTCTCGAGCATGACCTTGAGGATGGAGACGAAGTCGTAGCCGCGCAGCGCATCTGCGGGATCCACCTCGCGCGCGCCGACCAGGGTGTCCCCGCCCACGCGCTGCGAGTCCTTGAGCTGCCAGGTGGCCACGGTCTCCACGGTGACGAGCCGCCCGTCGGTGAGCAGGAAGAGCTCGCGGCGCAGCTCTCCGCCGCTCTCGCTGGGCGAGGTGGTGCGCGGCTCCAGGCGGCGGGAGGAGCCCGCCAGGCGGACGGCGGGCTCATTGAGCCAGGAGACGGTGCGCTCGCGCACGGTGACGCCGAACTGCTGCTCGAGCACCTCGGGGGAGGGGGCGTCCTCGGAGGACTTGGTGCGGATGGGCTGAGCGATGGCCCGGGCCTCGGGCAGCAGCAGGTCCGTCAGCTCCTGGAGGATGCCGGCCTTCGCCTCGTGCTCCTCCTGTCCGTAGTCCAACACGGACAGGAAGAACTCGCGCGCCAGCTGCGGCGTGAACTGCTCCTGCTCGCCCGTGGCGGGGGTGGAGGGGGCGGTCTCCTGGGACGGAGCAGGCTGCTCGGGCCGCTTCAGGTCTTCGCTCATGGTGCCCACGTTAGCAGCAGTGGCGCCTAGGGCCACAGGTAGTGGCTGGCCCCCGGCTGTGTGTCCGCGTCCATGTTCAGGTTGCCCAGGGAGAACTGGCGAGGGTTGAACGGATGGGAGGAGCCCGGCTCCCACTGGCGGATGTACGGCGTCCAGTTCAGCTCCACCTTCCCGCTGGACGGGGCCGAGGGTGCGGACGAGGGCGCCAGCGTGCTCGGCAGGGGCAGCGAGTAGGAGACGGGGCCGGGCTGGATGGGGGCGTGGTAGTCCCAGAAGCGCCGCTGGCCGTTGACGCGGTGCATGGACCACATGAAGCCGGAGTTTGCGGGGGCGGTGAAGGAGAAGGTGCTGCCCGGAGAGGTGGGCAGCGGCCGCTGGCCCATCAGGAAGAATACCCCGTTGGCGTTGGGTGAGAGCACCGCCAGGTCATTGAGGCCGTCCTGGTTGAAGTCCAGCGCCACCACGCCGCGCGGGTTGCCCGCCACCGGCACCCGCGAGTGCACGGAGAAGGTTCCGTTCGAGGCGCCCTGGAGCAGGGTGACGGCGCCGTCGACGGGGCTGGTCACCGCGAGATCCAGGTGCGCGTCCCCCGTGAGCTCGGCGAGGGCGAGCCCCGTCGGGGCGGTGCCCGCGGTGGTGATGTTCAAGGGCGTCGAGAACGTGCCCCCGCCGGCGTTCAGGAGGATGGAGACGGTGTTGTTGCCCGCCTGGGCCACGGCCAGGTCCGGCAGGCTGTTGTTGCCGTTGAGGTCGCCCACCGCCACCGCGCTGGGCTGCGAGCCGGTGGCGACGAGCGTCGAGGTGCCGAACGGCCCCTGGGTGCTGCCGTCCAGGGTGATGGAGATGCCCTCGGAGACCACCACGACCAGGTCTGGCCGGGAGTCTCCGTCCACGTTGGTAGCGAACACCGCGGTGGGCGCGGTGCCGGCCAGGGTGATGCTCTGGGCCGCGCCGAAGGTGCCGCCGGCCTGGCCCGGCAGGAACGAGACGGTGTTGCTGCCCTGGTTGGCAACGATCAGATCCAGGAAGCCATCCTGGTTCGCGTCCGCCGTGGCGACACCCGAGGGGCTGGCGCCCACGGGGTAGGCGGTGGCGGGCCCGAAGGCGCGCGGCAGGTCCGTCCTGGCGAACTTGACGGAGACACTGTTGTTGAAGACCTCGGTGACCGCCAGATCCTGCTTCCCGTCCTGGTTGAAGTCGCCGAGGGCCACGCTGTGCGTCCCGTAGACGTCGCAGCAGTCATCCTCGGGGAAGATGTTGAAGGTGGCCGCGGTGCCCCAGAGGAAGCTGAGCCCCGAGCTGTTCGAGTAGGGCAGGACCAGATCCGGGAAGGTGTCCCCGTCGAGGTCGCCCAGGGTGGCGCGCTCGGCCTGGTAGATGAAGGAGCGCACGCGCGCGGTGCCCACGCCTCGGGGACCCGCGGGGATGCACTCCGGCTGCCCGGGCGTGACGGCCGTGGCGGCAGCGCCGACGGTGATGTTCTGGGTGCCTGGGGTGAGGAGGTTGTAGAGGCCGTGGTCCTCACAGGCGTACTGGCTGGAGACATAGCCACTGAGACGCTGCGCCCGGGGCGCGGCCGCCGCGAGGTAGGTCACATCGAACTGATTGGGGAGCCCCTCGGGGTTCGACGAGCCATTGATGACGTAGGGGAGGCCCGGGACGTCGAGCATCGGCGTGCCGCTGAAGATGTCCTCCGCCTGTCCGCGCCAGCTCGCGGGGAGCAGGAACTGGCCGGCGGTCCGCAAAATCACCGCGGGGCCCGGCGGCAGGGAGTGGTTCATGGTCAGGTTCCCGGCCAGGGGCGGGAGCTCCACGTCGGTGTACGACCACAGGTCGTTCGGGTACGTGAGGTTGGGGTCCTTGCCAATCACGGTGATGAAGGCCGCCTCACCGGGAGGGACGTTGGCGACCGCGTACGTGGCGTGACCGGCGAAGTCGAGGGTGACGGAGGCGAGGCCGATGAAGCCGCTCGTGGTGGCGACGCGGACCTCCGCATTGCCGGAGATGGGGCCGTTGAAGATCTCGCCGCTCACCGTGTAGCCCGGGGCCGTGGGCGTGGGCGTGCCCCGCTCGGTCCACGACGTGCCGTTATAGGTCCACAGATCCCCGAGCCGGGTGGTGGCGAAGGTCGCCGGGTTGCGGGTGCTGCCGAGCGCGACGACCAGCTCGCGCCGCGTCAGGTCGAAGTACATCACGTGCCCGTAGCGCGGCAGGGGAGTGGCCCCCGCGGGGATGACCGACTGCCAGGCGGTGGCGCCCGTGGGCAGCACCAGCAGGTCGCTGAAGAGGTTGAAGGCCGGGTCCCGGCCGCTGAAGGCATAGAGGACGCCGGTGACGGGATCGAAGGCCAGCGGGAACTCGGAGCGCGCCTGGGGCAGGGAGGGCTGGACCACCCAGGCCAGCGTGGAGGGGTTGAAGGAGTAGCACGTGTCCCCGGTGCTCGTGCCACGGCCACCGCAGAACCACAGCTCCCCGGAGTTGGTGTTCGCGGTGGCGGCCATCCACGCCCGGCTGAAGGGGGCAGTGCCCAGCAGCGTCCAGGCGTCGCTGGACGGCGTGTAGCGCCACACCTCGTTGCTATAGAAGGGGTTGCGGTAGCCGCCCACCATGATGACGGAGTTGCCCGAGGGCTCGCGCACCAGCGCCGCGCCACGCCGGGGCGACGGGCGGGTGGCCGTATTCACCTGGGACCAGGTGTTGGTGGAGAGGTTGAACTCCCAGGTGTCGCCGAACGCGTCACCCGAGTCGATGCAGCTGCGGCCGCCGAAGAGGACGGCCACGCCGCCGGCCGCCGCCATGGAGGCCTCGTACCGGGGCGACGGAGCGGTCGTGAGCCCGCCGGGGATGCGCGTGGTGAAGGTCTTCTGCGCCACGTCCACCGCCTCCACCGTGTCGTTCAGGCAGGAGGAGTAGAAGAGGGAGTTGCTCGTGCCCGAGTCGATGCCGCCAGAGACCAGGAAGCGCCGGGTGGAGGGATCATAGGCGCTGCTGCTCGAGGTGCGCGGGCCGGGCACGGCGCTCGCGAACATCCTCAGCGTGACGAGCGAGGCGTTCACGCCGGCGAGGGTGGAGTTCACCAGGTCCTTGCCGTTGGCGGTGATGTCCACGGTGTCGGTGGTGCCGTTGAGGCCCAGGCCGGTGAGGACCACCTTGCCCTCGGCGTTGGTGAGGCCCTCCTTGACGGGGGAGTACTCCACGCCGTTCTTGCGCACGCGCACGCCCACACCCGCCAGGGGGACGCGCCCGTTGACGGTGAAGACGGTGAGCGTGTCGGTGATGCGGCCGCCCGCGGGGGCCAGGCCCACCACGCCGCCGTAGCTGGCGGGCTTGGGCGCCACCACCGTCAGGGGGAGTGTCCTGGAGGCGCTCTGGAGGCCCGTATCCGTCACGGTGAGGTTGACGGTGTACGCGCCCGCCGAGCCCTGGGCGGGGGTGCCACTGAAGTCACCGGTGCTCGGGCTGAGGGACAGGCCCGGCGGCAACCCGGTGGCCGAGTAGCTGAGGGCCCCCTGCCCGTACCGCGCCTGGAGCTGCTCGGCGCTGGCCTCGGAGCGGCGGTAGCTCACGCCCTCCGTGGCCGTGGTGAGCGAGGTGGAGAGGATCTCCGGCACCTTGTAGGTGGTCAGCTCGAAGGCCTTGGTGGCCGCCCGCCCGTTGGCGTCCAGCACGCGGACGCTGAAGGTGCTCAGGGTGGCGTGCGCGATGGAGGCCGACAGCGTGCCGCTGAGGACACCGCCGGACGCGAACTCCAGGCTGGGCGGGAGCGCGCCCGAGGCGAGGCTGAAGGTGAGGGGCGCCTTGCCGCCCGTGCCCGTGAAGGTGACCGAGTACGGCAGGCCGGCATAGCCGCCCTGCAGCGGAGAGGCGGTGGCCACCACGGGCGGAGCGTAGATGGACACCTGCAGCGCCCGGGTGGCCTCCTCGGCATTGGCGTCGCGCACCTTGAGGGTGAAGGAGGCGGTGCCGGCCTGGGAGGGCGTGCCGGAGAGCTGACCGGTGGCGGGGTTCAGGGTGAGGCCCGTGGGGAGCGCGCCCGAGGCCAGGGACCAGGTGAGCGGCGCCTTGCCGCCCGTCGCGGTGGTGGGGCTGCTGTAGGCCTCACCGGTGTAGCCCTCCGCGTGGGCGGAGGTGGTGATGGCGGGCAGCGCGTAGACGGCGATGCTCAGGTCCCGGGTCGCCTGGGTGTTGTTCGCATCGGTGACGCGGGCGGTGAAGGTGCCGGAGGTGGCGCCCGTGGCCACGGTGCCGGAGATGCGGCCCGCGGGGCTCAGCGAGAGGCCTCCGGGCAGCGCACCCGAGGCCCGCTCGAAGGTGTAGCTCCCCCGGCCGCCGGTGGCAGTGAGGCCCTGGTCGTAGGCCCGGCCCTCATACGCATCCGGCAGCGACGCGGTGGTCAGCACCAGCGGCGCGGTGATGGTGAGGTCGAGCGTGCGCGAGGCCGTCTTGCCGTTGGCATCGGTGACCTGGAACGTGAGGGAGCGGGTGCCGGCCTCGGAGGTGGTGCCGCGGAGGGCCCAGACGCCCGAGCTCGAGGTGAAGGCGAGGCCCGCGGGCAGCGTCCCGGTGACGCTCCAGGTATACGGCGGCTTGCCGTTGGTGGCATCCAGCACCTGGGTATAGGCCACGCCCGTGGAGCCCTCGGCCAGCGCGGCGGTGGAGATCTGCGGCGGGGCATAGAGGGTGAGGGAGAGGGTCCGGCTGGCCGCGCGGTTGAGGGCATCCGTCACGCGCACGTTGAGGGAGGTGGTGGCCGCGGCCACGGGCGTGCCGCTCACCACGCCGGTGCTGGCGTCGTAGCTCAAGCCGGCGGGCAGACCGGTGACGGTCCAGGTGAAGGGCGTGGGGCCGCCGCTCGCGGTCAGCGTCGCCGTGTAGGGCTGGCCCGTGTAGCCGTCACTCAGCGAGGCGCTGGTGATGGCGAGCACGGACACGGTGAGCGTGAGGGCGCGGGTGCCCTTCACGCCATTGCCGTCGGTCAGCTCCACGGTGAAGGAGGAGGTGCCGGGGGTGGAAGGCGCGCCGCTGAGCACGCCCGCGCTGGAGAGCGTCAGGCCCTCGGGCAGCGTGCCAGCGGAGACGCGCCACTGGTAGGGCGGGAGGCCGTCGGCGCCGCTGAGGGTGGTGCTGTAGGCCGCGCCCTGGAAGGCCTCGGGGAGCGAGGCGGTCGTCACCGAGGGCGGGGCGAGCACGCGCAAGTCGAACACGCGGGTGGTGGAGGCGCTGCTGTTGTCCGTCACCTGAGCGGTGAAGCGGGTGGTGCCCGCGCCCGTGGCGGTGCCGGAGATGATGCCGGCGGAGCTCAGGCTCAGCCCGGCGGGCAGGGCGCCGATGGCGGCCCAGGTGTACGGACGGCTGGTGTCACCGGCCACCGCGGTGAGCGTCATGGCGTAGCTGCGGCCCACGTAGGCGTCATCCAGCGAGCCGGTGGTGATGGTGAGGCCGTTGAAGACGCGCAGGTCCAAGTCCCGCGAGGAGCTCTTCCCGTTGGCGTCCGTCACCTGGACGGTGATGTTGCTGTTGACCGCGGAGGTGGGGGTGCCGTTGAGGGTGTCGCCGGTGAGCTGGAGGCCCGGGGGCAGCACGCCGCCGGTGATGGCGAAGGAGTAGGGGACCTTGCCGCCCGAGGCGCGCAGCCGCTGGTTGTAGGCCACGCCCACGGCGCCGTCGGCCAGCGCGGCGGTGGTGATGGCGGGCAGGGTGAAGAGGGTGAGCTGGAAGGCGCCGGTGGCCAGCTGGCCGGAGGCATCGGTGAGGCTGAAGGTCAGCCCGGAGGAGCCGGCCACCGTGGGCGTGCCGGACAGGATGCCCGTGGTGGTGAGGGTGAGGCCGGAGGGCAGCGGGCCCTGCGCCTCCCAGCGGTAGGGAGGCTTGCCGCCCGCGGCGACGAGCGTCTGGTTGTAGAACTGGTTCTGGTAGCCCTCGATGAGGGAGGGGGTCTGCACCACCAGCAGCGGGTGGGTGATGAGGGTGAAGGCGCGCTGAGCTCGCTGCCCCTGGCTGTCGGTGAGCGTCACGGTGAAGGACTGGGTCTCCACGGCGGTGGGCGTGCCGGAGAGGACGCCCGCCGAGGACAGGGCCAGCCCGGCGGGGAGCGCGCCGGAGGTGACGGCGAAGGTATACGGCGGCGCACCCTCGGCCCCCAGCAGCAGCTCCGAGTAGGGCTTGCCGACGATGGCGCTGGGCAGGGTGGCGGCGGGGAGCTGCGGCGGCAGGTGGGAGTAGATGTCCAGCGTGGCGGAGGCCGACAGCGAGGCGCCGTTGGCATCCGTCACCTTCACCGTGAGGGCGAAGCGCCCGGCGGTGGTGGGCGTGCCGGAGAGGACTCCTGCGGTGAGCGCCAGGCCGGGGGGCAGCACGCCGGTCTCGAGCGAGAACGTGAGGGGAGCGCGGCCACCGCTGGTGGTGAGGGACGCGGAGTAGGGCAGGCCCACGTTACCGGGGGGCAGGGCCGCGGTGAGGCGCAGCGCCTCGGCCACGGTGACGGTGTAGCGCTGGGTCGCCTTGGCGCCGTGGACGTCCGTGGCCTCGAGGGTGAGCGAGATCGTGCCCGCGGCGGGGAACGTGCCCGCGAGCTGCTTGCTGCTGGTGTTCAGGCTCACGCCGGGGGGCAGGTCGCCCGCGGCCACCTTGAGGGTGAGGGGGGCCTTGCCGCCGTCGAGCTCGAGGGTGGCGCTGTAGGGGAACTCGGCGGTGGCTGCGGGCAGGGTGCTCTGCTTGAAGTACACGCCCGGGTACACCTTGAGCGTGAAGGACTTCGAGGCCTGCTTGCCGTCGGCGTCCTTGACCGTCACCTGCACCTGGAAGTCGCCAGCGGCGGTGGAGGTGCCGGAGAGCGCGCCGCTGTCGCTGGTGAGGCTGATGCCGGGCGGCAGCCCCTGGGCAGAGAAGGTGTAGGGCGCCTTGCCGCCGCTCGCGCCGAGCGAGGCGGAGTAGCTTACGCCCACGGTGGTCTCGGCGAGGGGCGAGTCCACGAGCGTGGGATCTCCACCCCCCGGTGGGTTCGGGGGATCACTCTTGCAGGCACTGAGAGCCAGCGCGGTGGCCAGCAGGCCCGCGACGAGGAACGATGAGCGCATAAGGGGAAGGTCCTCCGGACGGCGGAAAGCGTGCGCTCTTGTAGATCCACCCGGTTTCCGGACACAAATTGACTACCGGACAGTGGGCCGGGGACGCGTCCGCGCGCGGAGGAGGTGCCCTGAAATCCCATTTAATTTCAGTGGCTTGGGCGCCCCCTCAAAGTTGAATGCTGATTCATGTCGCAACTTGCGCAACTCGGAGGGGGCTCCATGCGACAATGTAGGCATCTAACCGACGTAAGCTTACGAGGTAGTCACCATGTCCACGCGCCTCTCTTCCCAGCCCAGCACCCCCTCCGCGGTCCGGACGAGCCGGTCGGATGAGGTGAGCGTGTCGAAGCAGTCGCGGTTCTCGAACGACTTCCAGAAGTGGCTGCACGAGAACGGCTACGGCAAGTACGACTTCGCCAAGGGCAACGTGCCGGCGTTCGGCGGCAAGGCCAAGCCGGGCGAGAAGGTGACGAAGGAGCCGGTCATCTTCATCCACGGCAACTCGGACAGCGCGGCCGGGTGGAAGAAGTCGATCGAGACGTTCTCGAAGAATGGCTACAAGCCCTCGGAGATGTACGCGATGACGTGGGGGCCGATGGACCCGATGAAGTCGGGGCAGCAGTACCACTCGGAGAAGAACCTCGAGGAGGTGCGGGCGTTCATCGAGGCGGTGAAGAAGTACACGGGCGCGGAGAAGGTGGACGTGATTGGCCACTCGATGGGCGTGACGCTGGCGCGCAAGGCCATTCAGGGCGGTGACGGGTTCGACTCGCGCACGCACCAGAAGTTCGACCTGGGCAAGCCGCTGACGGACAGCGTGGACACCTTCGTGGGGATCGCCGGCGCGAACCACGGGCTGGCCTCGGCGCTGTGGACGGGGGACTTCGTGCCCACGACGAACACCACGGACGGGCTCCACCCTGCCTCGAAGTTCCTCAAGGACATCAACGCGGTGAACCACGACGAGGGCTCGCACGTCTTCAGCATCTGGTCGCACGTGGACGAGCTGGTGGGCGTGGGCATCGCGGGCGCCACCTCGCCCATCCCCGGCCAGGATGGGCAGAAGGTGTACGGCACTTTCCCGTTCGGGCACATGGGGCTGAAGAACCTGACGGCGGAGACGCAGCTGGCGATGATCCGCGACCACCAGGTCCGCTGAGCCCGACGGCTCCGGGCCGGCTCATCTGCTGCCTGATGGAGGGGGCTCCGCCACCGGGGGCCTTGCATCCCGCGCCCATGGATCCGCGCACGGCCGAACCGCCAGCCGTAGGCGCGGCTCTCAGGGGGGCGTGGCGACCGCGTTCGTCTCCGCCGCCGTGCCGTAGAAGTAGGCAATGATCCGCGTCCACGTGTACTGCGCGACCTTGCGCCCCAGCGCCAGGCCTTCGCGGTTGTCCGACTGGATGTGATAGCCGCCCATGACCCGGGAGATGCCCGCCATCTCCGCCGTGGCCGTGAAGGTCGGCAGCTTCAGGGACACCTCACAGCTGGGGGCGGGCGGGGCCGGCGGCTTCGCGTCGCGCTGCTGGATGACCTCGCAGGCGAAGTCCGCCTCGGTGAGCGCACCCGCTCGGCGCTTCTCCGTGATGCCGAAGGTGTCGCTGCCGGTGAAGAGCTCCAGGACCTTGGCGCACGCGGCGCTCACGGCGCTGTGGCCCGACACGTAGCCCGGGAAGGGCGGCGTGATGAAGGTGGACGGGGAGTAGGGAAGCCAGGCCTGGGCCTGCACCGGGGCGACTCCCTTGCCCGGTCCTCGCCAGCCCTCCAGTTGCTGACCCGCGTAATAATGACGGACCAGCGTCCACGGGCGGGACGAGTCGTAGAACCGCTTGGCCTCCCACGCGGCGATGAAGGCATCCATCGCCACATTGGCCACGGCGAAGAACAGCTTCACATCCTGGTCGAGCCCGTAGTGGTCCCGGCGCGACACCTCCTGCGCGAACCTCAGCCAGTGTCCGGACTGCCCCGTGGAGCGCGGGCCATCGCGCATGAACTCGACGATGGCCTTCTGCTCGGGGGTGAGGTGGGCGTTGAAGGCGATCACCTCGTCCACCTCCGCGCGCAGCTGCGGCGAGCCCACCTTCGGAGGGGGCGGCGGACGGAACTGGTCGCTGCGCTCGAGCGCGAAGGGCTTCACGCGGTACCAGTGGGGCGTGAGGAAGCCGGGCGTCACCTGGCCTCCCTTGCCATCATCGAACGGGATGGGCTGCCAGCGGTCGGGATGGAAGATCCGATCGGGCGGGTTGGCGGGGAGGTAGTAGGTGTAGTCGGAGTAGGGGACAGCCTTGGCCCCGCGCTCGTCACCGAGCTGGTTGGCGCCATCCTGGTGCCGGTAGGCGATGACAGCCGCGGCCGCGGTGTTGCCCACACCCTGCGGAGTGGAGAGATCCGTCGAGGTGTCATCCGGGTCAAACCCCATCTTGCGGAGCTGCTCCGCGCACCACTCCCGGTCGTCGGGGTACACATCCACCAGGGCGCGATAGGTGGCGTAGGCGATCGCCTTCTCCTGATTGACGCGGTGCCGCTCGGCGGGCGGGCGGCGCAGCCGGGAGCCCAGCCGCGTCCCCACGGCCTGGGCGTCATAGGCGGCCCAGGCGTCGTACATGGCCGTCAGCGCGATGGCCAGGGTCCGCGAGAGGATGGTGGGCCGGGCTCCGTGGCGATCCACCTCGCGGGCCGTGGCCTCGAGGGAGATGTCCAGCCACTGGTACGCGGCGGACGGCGTGTGCTTCCGCGCCTCGGCCTGAGGGACTGTCTTGGCTCGCGGTGGGGCGCCCGCGAGCAGGAGCGGCACGAAGCAGGCGATCAACAGGTGGGGGCGGGCCATGGCGACGTCCTCGAGGTGTGGGGGGCGGATTGTACGCCGCGAGCACGCCCTGAGGAGCCCGGGGCTACGGCTTGTAGACCTGGATGCGGGCCTCGGGCACGCGGCGGGCCAGGCGCTCCATGTGGCTGGCCACCTCGGAGAGGACGCGGGCCTTGTCGATCGTCAGCAGCTGCCTGTCTCGCATGATGACGCGGCCGTCGACCATCACGGTCTGCACATCGCTGGCGCGGGCGCTGTAGACGAGCCCGGCGGTGAGGCTGTGCGGGGGCTGCCAGTGGGCGCCGCTCGTGTCCACGAGGATGAGGTCCGCCAGGTAGCCGGGCGCGAGCTTGCCGAGCCTGTCACTCATGCCCAGCACGGCCGCGCTGCCCCGCGTGGCGATGTCGAGCGCCTCGGGGATGGGGAGGACCTCGGGATTGCTGGCCTCGTGCTTCTGCATCATGGCCATGAGGCGGAGGCTCTCGAAGATGTCCAGGGTGTTGTTGCTGACGGCGCCATCCGTGGCGAGCCCCACGGGGATGCCGGCCTTGCGAAGCGCTGGGATGGGCGTCACGCCCATGGCCAGCTTGAGGTGCGTCTTGGGTGCGCAGGCGATGCCCACATGGTCCCGATAGCGCGCCAGGCGCTGGGTGTCCTCGGGCAGCAGGCCGCAGCCGTGGGCGATGATGGTGGGGACGCTGAGGACCCCCGTGTCATCGAGCACCTGGATGGGGGTCATCTCGCGCTTCTCGAGGCTGGCGCGCGTCTGGCCCATCTCCTCGGCGGCGTGGATGTGGATGCCCACGCCCAGCTTCTTCGCGTGCTCGACGGAGGCGCGCAGGAAGCCATCGTCGCAGGTGTAAGGCGCGTGCGGGGCCATGCAGGTGGTGATGCGGCCGCCAGCGCCGCCCTTCCAGCGCTGGGCGAAGGCGGCGGTCTCCTCGAGCGCGCCGAGTCCCCGGCTGCCGAACACGGCCCAGCCGAGGTGCGCCCGGGTGCCGGCCTCTTCGACGGCGCGAGCCACCTGGTCCATGAAGAAATAGTGGTCGGCGACGGTGGTGACGCCGCCCTCGATCATCTCGATGAGGCCGAGCTGCATGCCCCAGTAGACGGCCTCCTCGGAGAGGTTGCTCTCGAGCGGCCAGATGAACTCGTTGAACCAGCGCTCAATGGGGACGTCCTCGGCGAGCCCGCGGAAGAGCACCATGGGCACGTGGGCGTGCGTGTTGATGAGGCCGGGCATCGCGAGCATCTGGCGGGCCTCGAGGACTTCGAGGTCCGGCTCGGGAGGCTGGCCGGTGGGGCGCATGGCCTCGATGCGGTTGCCACGGACGATGATGTCCTGGTTGCGCGCGATGGTGGGCACACCGCGCTCATCGGGCACGAGCGCGTGACAGTTGCGGAGGAGGGTGTTGGGCATGAGGGGCTCGGGGCTCGGTGTCCGGTATCGGGATCAATCGAGGAAGCGGCGCTCCCAGCGGCGAGTTTCCTCCTCGGACTGGTCGAGCATCCTTCCTCTGGGGTCGCGGAAGAGCCAGGGCTCCAGGACACGGGCCAGCTCCCGATAGGCAGGCAGCGTGTCCCCGCGCTCGGTGTCGCCTGCTTCGGGCCATGCGCCCAGGGTGATGAGGACCTTGTCCCCTTCCATCTCCTGGACCGTAGTGCCGGGGCTGTGGAGCCGTGCGCGCAGCCCCGCAGCGCCTCCGAGCTCTCCCAACACGGGCTGGCCCAGGAATGTGAGCCAGTGCGGGCCTCTCACGCGGGTCCCGACGCGCCACGAGATGCTCGAGGGCGAGTCGTAGACGTCGATGCCCGGATAGCGAAGCCAGTACCGAGCGATCTGCTGCTTGGCGCTCATCAAGCTGTAGTCAGCGTTGAAGGACAGGCCCCCATGCCCGGAGCAGAGGGGGAGGGGAGCAGCCAGCTCCATGGCAAGTTCACGCACTCGCCCCGGGCCATGCTCCTCCAGGTACTCCGTGGGCAGCCAGAACGTTGCCGCGCACACCGCGCCCGGTTCGTTCTCCACACGAGAGTCTTCGAGGTTCTTGCCCCAGTAGTCGAAGAGATATCGGTTCTCGGTGTCGGATCCGTCCCTCAACCAGATGATAGGAAACTGTCTCTCACATAACTCTCGCCGAGTGACTTCCCATCCCCGATCATCGAGCAGATGGTCGTATCCCTCGTCATCGAAGTACAAACCCAGCGCCTGCGGCCCTACAGCACGCCGGTACGCCTCCAGCGAACGCAAGACGTTCTCCACGATCCGCTGGTGTGAATGGCGCATATGGAAGCTGATGCTCAGCCCCTCGCGTACCAGCTCGAAGCCTCCTTTTTTGGCCCGGACACGTATCAGAGGGTAGCGCTCGCTCATCGGTGGACTCCCAGGTGAGGTTGAACACGCGCAGGCTTCCCACCCAGGGCTGCCTTGTACACTTCTCCCTGAAATTTCCCGCTATGTGGACTTGTTTCTGGGTACTTTCTCCACGGAGAGGGTTTGGAGCTGTTCACACACGGGAACTTGTAGTCGTAGACATCTTGGACCCGGTGCGGTTCTCCCTCATGGATGACGATGTCCGGTTCGATCGTCCCGCGGAGCTCCGCGCTGCGCCCCTGTCTCAGCAACGTCTCCACCACCTCGCGAGGGAGGTACTCGGCCTTGCCGGTCTCCGGGTCGACTCGGTAGCGGGGTTGGATGCTGAACCCGCCCGGCTTCAGCTCACTCAGCTTCTTCTCGGCGCACAGGAGTGCGACGTCGTGCTGCTCCACGCCTAGCTTCATCGCCCGCGTGATGGGCTGCCCCTTGCTGTCTGTACCGACCACCTCCTCGCACTCCTCATGTGTGGGGGAGCGCTGGAAGTGCTTGAACATCACCTGTGAGCGCGCCTCATCCGCGCACTCGGCAAGGGCTTCATCAATGCGGGCCTGCAGCTCGGCATCCAGGGAGTGGCCGGCTTGGATGACGGCCGCGCCCACCACACTGGTGGCCAGCAGAGGCACACCTGTCGCAGATGGGAGCGGTGGCCCCGGCGGAGGGCGAGGGACCAGTCTGAGTCCTGTCACCGGTGGGCAGTTGGCGGGGTTCTTGAGGCAGGCATTCGAAACGGAATCCGGGACCTGGGCATATTGGCGCGGGACTCCGTAGCTGGCCGTGCCACAGGCCGTGACGAAGAGGACCGCACTGAGAACCCTCCACACCGCCCACCCGGATGGATCTCTTCGCTTCATGCAGGGCTCCGTTCCTGGGGGCATCAGGGAGAAGGGAGGGTGTAGAGGAGCTCGCCGTCCGGCACGCGCAGAGGACGGGAGAGGTAAGGGTCAAGCTCGCCCGGCTCGAAGCGGCACAGGCCGATGACGTGCCAGAAGGCTCCCGAGAGGTTGCCAAACGAGCGGTAGCGTCCATCCGGAGTGAAGGCCACCCATTCTTCCGCCAGCGAGATGAGCGCGGCCAGACACTCGCCCGTCTCTGTGCTCCACAGCCGGATCGTCCCGTCCAAGGACCCGGAGGCCAGAGTCTTGCCGTCGTGAGAGAAGGCCACGCTCAAGACGCTTTGTGAATGTCCCTTGAGGACGGTGCGCTCCGAGCCTTGGGCGACGTCCCACAGGCGAACGGTGGAGTCAGAGGACCCGGAGGCCAGAGTCTTGCCGTCGTGAGAGAAGGCCACGCTCCAGACGCTTTGTGAATGTCCCTTGAGGACGGTGCGCTCCGAGCCTTGGGCGACGTCCCACAGGCGAACGGTGGAGTCAGCGGACCCGGAGGCCAGAGTCTTGCCGTCGTGGGAGAAGGCCACGCTCAAGACGCGTTGTGAATGTCCCTTGAGGACGGTGCGCTCCGAGCCTTGGGCGACGTCCCACAGGCGAACAGTGGAGTCCTCGGACCCGGAGGCCAGAGTCTTGCCGTCGTGGGAGAAGGCCACGCTCCAGACGCGCTGTGAATGTCCCTTGAGGACGGTGCGCTCCGAGCCTTGGGCGACGTCCCACAGGCGAACGGTGGAGTCAGAGGACCCGGAGGCCAGAGTCTTGCCGTCGTGGGAGAAGGCCACGCTCCAGACGCTTTGTGAATGTCCCTTGAGGACGGTGCGCTCCGAGCCTTGGGCGACGTCCCACAGGCGAACGG
>Ga0255338_1001580_pt1 | contig 41474 bp, 25 predicted proteins | sample MeOH1_35cm_T4_19_FD_203715 | JGI IMG/M metagenome (GOLD analysis project Ga0255338, IMG submission 203715) | Sandy soil microbial communities from University of British Columbia, Vancouver, Canada - MeOH1_35cm_T4_195 | ecosystem: Engineered > Artificial ecosystem > Sand microcosm > Unclassified ... | reverse complement strand
CATAAGTCGTTTTGTTTAAACCGTTATACAGTGGTTGAGTTAAGGTCTGTTCTGTTTTCTTAAAAATAGGCATTCCAGAAATTACATTTCGGGATATTCGTCGAAAGTGGTTTTCACAAATAATTTATTTTCAGACATTTATCCGAAAAACAGGTCATTTTACCCCCGTATTTATACGGGTAAAATCCCGTATAAATACGGGGGTAAAAAAACGGGTATTTGTACTCTTGTGCCAGTGAGCAATGCTCAACTACTTTTGAATTCATCGGAAAGGTGTGAGCCCATAAGTAAACTCACGACAGGCATGGAGAGTAACGAGCATTTGCGCGGACAACACATCAACATCAATCAAACTCGCGAGTTGCTGTATTGGTCCTACATGCTGGAATGTGAAAAAGAAGATATCATTCAGGCAGTAATCCGCATCGGCACCTGTGCGAAAATGGTGGACGATTACCTCATCATGAACCGCCGAAAACTTTCCCCCAATGGCCAATAAGACTTCCGATGGCACAGCGTTCGATGATGATGTAATTCAGAAGGTCTGGGAGAAAGCGCGGCCAATTGAAGGACAGGATCCCGCACGAGTACGCAAAGACATCTGCGGTGCAATCATTCATCGCGAAGATTTCAACCGATCTTCCAAAATACTTTCATTCGGCTGGGAAATCGACCACATCAAGCCGCTTTCAAAAGGCGGAACAGACGACTATTACAATCTCCAGCCATTACACTGGGAAAACAATCGCGGCAAAGGAGAAGAACATCCTTCGTGGAATTGTTTAGTGGAAGCTGGTGAAATGGAGAATGAGTATGTAAGGACGCAGTGATACTTCCTACTTCTTCTCCGCACTCAACACCTGCAGCTTCCTCACACTCCACATCTCACTCGTTACCGCCGGAGGATCTTCTTCAAATCCACGTGAACGTGATCCGTAATTGCGCATCATGTTCGTCAACGGATTCGATGATGCCTTTGCAGGACCGCCGCGCTCCAACACTCCGTCCGACTTAAATATATCCGGAGGCAATGGTGTTTCCGATGCAACCATGAAATACGTGTCGTAACCAAATGGTTTTGAAACTGTAAATCCAAGCGGATCGCCTCCCGGCGTTTTCTCAAGTGCAATCATTCGTTTACTCTGGAATTTTCCGCGGTACTCTATTTTGTTTCCGTCACCTAATTCAGGACGCGGATACAACAACGTCATCTTGCCGTCCTTGTCTACTGCAAATACATTAATGTAGCGCTGACAGTAATAGGGCTTGAAGTTGATTGTATCCAGAACCAAAACAAGTTCGAGGCGTTCCCCTCCATAAACAGTTTCCCCCGGCTGCACGAGCGCTCCTCCTGCATGTTTCAATCCGAGATAGTACGGAAACTCATCCGGCGGCGATGCAAGATTCATCCATGCGTTCAGTTTTCCTAACCGGATTGCATAGCTCGCAATGGAATCGGCACCCTTCACTGCTTGTTCTCCGCCTACCCATGTCGAACGCAATGGCAACGCAAGATTCGAAGCTGTGTCGGTAGAAGAAACGTTCGGGCGGATTAATGCATATTCCAGTCTGCCGTTTGCCCTTCCGGCGATGATGTAATTCGCAGCCATCGGGTCGCTCGTAAAATCAATCGCCGAATTATCCGTACCCGCCCCGATTTTCGAATGAAGTGCCGAGTCAAATTCTTTCGTCGGAGGAAGCTGCAATGAAACCGTTGCTCCTTTGCGGATTTCTTTTTTCAGCTCTTTTTCATTGAGTGCTGCGAGTGTTTTGATTTTACTCCTGCCTGCCTGTGAAATCATCCAGTGATCCACATGATATTGAATAACATATTCCGGAACAGCTTCGGTCTGATCTTTCACCTGCATGCAATGACCCGTCCTGAAAAGATTCTGTACGGGAGCAATCGCAGCAAGCAATTCAGCGTTGGTCATTGTCGCAGCCGGAGACCACAGTAAAAGTGTTGGGCGATCGGGTGTAACCCAGTTCAGCATTTCTACAATATCGCCGGGATGAAATGAACTGATTTCACCTGTTACAACTTTTGCAAGACTGGTTCCGATACCGGCAACAGTGATTACTTCCAGTGTGTCTTTCCCATCCGGACGTGCAAACCGGCAACCCGGATAAATCGACAATTCGAATCCGCCGCGGAGACGAATGAATCCATCTACAATTTCCTGCACTCCTACAATCGTACGCGTTTTCACATCGCTGACCGGCGTGCCGAAAAGTGTTGCATTCTTTCTTGTATCATTCGCACCCAGAACAGGATCCTGGAATTTAGGTCCTCCATCCGATTTCAGATTCGCAACGATGCGCGTGAAGATCATCATCGCACTTTCGTTCGTACTTGCACTGTTGATCGCCCGGATTAGTGCAAGCGTAAATGCCCCGTGAGAAATTCCGTCGGCATCCACTGCTTCTTTCGCCGTCTGATCACGTTGTGCTGCACTGAACACCAATGCACCCCGCTCTTCAATATTCGGCGATTTGCTGTCGTCGTTCGCATCAAAATTCAAGGGCGGCGCCTGGCGTGTAATATACTCTACCGGCAGACTGTTGCCACGCGCAATTCCTCCGCTGTGGCAGCAATCGTAGATCAACGTCAGCGTAACTCCTTTGTCAAGGAACCGGTTGAACAGGGGCGCAAGTTCCTTGTTGCGGATATCCCACAAATCGGAAGGAACCATCGTCTGATCCTGTCCCGTTCCATCGTACGAACGGCTGTTCTTCACCTGGGAACCGTGACCGGCATAATAGATCAGCACAACATCACCCGCCTGAGGCTGACATTCACCGATGAGTGTATTGATTGAATTCAGAATGCTTTCGTGCGTCGCCTGCCGGTTCATGAGCGTATCGATATTCTGTTCCATGAATCCGTAACGCGCCATAACAAGCTGTTTCATGGAACGCGCATCGTTCACGCAGCCTTTCAGGTTTTTCCATCCGGAGCGCTCTTCTGCTCCGCGGTTTGCAAATGCTGCCGGTGTTTGCTGCGTTTCCTCGTATGTATCGATACCGATGATGAGTGCGCGCTTAACGCCGGCGTGCAGCGCAAAACCCGAGAGCAAAAGTGTAACGAATAAAATAGTTCTGATTCTCATTTCGAAGAGGATTTATTTCTATTCCCATAATTTTATGTACTGATCGCCATTTGCACAACCGAGATTTCCAAGCCAGTAGTAGGTACTACCGGCCGTCTCGGCATACCACGTTGCAGATTCAGGTAGTATCCACAGTTCTCCTGATCCGTATGGTTCAATAATACCTTTGAATAGGCTGTCGACATAAACATTGATCCAGTACCCGGTATAATTATCAAAAGTTACGTTACATCCGCAACTGCATTCGGCGTAGGCTATGGCGGAATCGCTTACAGGTACTGCGGTCAGACCCGGAGCCCCTCCGCGCGATGCAACCACTTTTGTTGCCTGCACATCCTGAACAACATGTTCAACCTTCACTCCGCTCTGAGCAATTGCCCCGGCTGAAAGAAACATGGCAATGAGAAACGGGAAAAAATAATTTTTCATTGCATACGCTTTAGGATGGTTACAAATATAAGTCAACGGGAACGGCACTCCGGTCAACCGGAAGCTGATTCCTACTTTAGTAGTAGTGCGTAAAAAAGAAGATTCGAATACTCTTTCGAATATTCGAACCTTCAGATCTTCGGATTATGAATTATTCGCGGAGGTTATTCCACCAATCAGAATAGCAGTCGCCGCTGTTTTCCCAGTACAATGTTCCACCGGCAGTTTCAGCATACCAGCTGGTCCATCCGCCGTAAACATACACTTCGCCGGTTCCCCAAGGCTCTACATAACCTTTGAAGTTTCCGTCAACATAAATCTTAATCCAGTATCCGGTGTAGTTGTCAAAAGTAAGGTGACACTCACTCGCAGATCCACGCTCAGCCGGTTTTGGAGCAACAACGTCTGTAGTAGGCACGTCGCTCTTGATTTTGTCCTTGCCGCGTGCGCCAGACATTTTAGTAGCCTTCACGTCTTTGATAACGTGTTCTTTCTTTCCCGTCTGCGCATTCGCAACTCCGAAAGACAATACTGCAACCAGCAGCATAAAAATGTGTTTTCTCATAGTAGTTAGTTAATTTGGTTATGATGTTACAACGCAAATATATAGCAATACACATGCTGAAATTACTTTGCTCCATCAAATTCACACTTTAGTAGGATAAGTTAAACCGAATGACAGCGTGCATTACGTGCTTTAACAGGGAATTGTCGTCGTTAAGCGATGATTATTCCCGTCCAACGTATAAATACGTATATATTGTTTTACACTTGCGGTACGTTATTTGGGTGTTGGAATTCTATATTTTTATAGTCCTAAAAACCCGCAAGACCAGTCCTTATGTTACGCACGATCAGATTTGTGATTGTTTTACTTGCCGGATTTCTCCTGCAGGTAAGCGGCTTTGCACAGAGCGACGGGGATTCCAAGGTCTTTTTCCTTGGGATCGGGATTGAAAAGTGCGCGAACGGCACCCCGGGAAAACCGAATGCCGTAGCGGATGTCCAGCTGGTAAGACAACGCACAACGAAAGATGCTTCCAGTGGTGACGTAAACTTTACCCACAACAATACTTCGCTGATGGTAAGTAAGGCCATCACTTACACGTTGTTTAATGATGCGGCAACCATCAGGAATATTGATTCCATTATTAATACGGTTATCAAACCGCTTGCGCGTCCCCAGGATGTTTTTTATATCTACATCAGCGCGCAAAGCACCGGCCTTCAGGGAGCATTTAACGTTCCGGCTGATCCGGTTGCGCCGGGAAAAAAAGCAAAGCCCGCCGGTGCGCCGCAGCGGATCGTATTGGAAGCATCACATTTGCGGGAGCTTTGCTCATCACTGAATTGCGAAAATCAGATCATTGTTGCAGACGCGGTTACCTGGCAGGAAAATCACGGCGACGTAATGAATCAATTGCTGTTGCCGGCATCCCAGGGAAAAAATCAGATCATTGTTGCACCATACAACGAGTCCATCGATTCCTTCCTCATCGCAGGTAAGCAGGTAAGCGCATTCGCCGGCGCAATCTACAATGCAGGTCAACCGGTACTGCGCTTGCTGGTGAAGAATTCTACCGTAACCACGAAAGTTAAGACTTCACTGAACAACGCATTCAATGCGCTCACCGCTAATGACGATCCGGTAGCTGAAGTTTATGAATCGTGGAAGCTGGTAGAAGGTGGTGTAGGCGCAGTTGCGAAAGCTCCGGTACAGGAAACGCAGAAAGTAACACTGGAAGCTTCTCCCGCTGTTCCGGAAAAAGTAAAGCGGGGCGTCGAACAGGATCCTCCAGCTGCAGAGCCGACTGTTAATGTCCGCAATTACGCACTGATCATTGCCAACGAACATTACGCCAATACTGCTGCCTGGCCAACATTGTATAATCCGATTGCCGATGCAAAAGCATTGGAAACTGAACTCAAAACATATTACGGATTTGAAGTGCGTCTCGTAACCGATGTGGGATTGGATTCTATGCTTACCGAAATTGAGAACCTCAATAAGATGGGCTTCAATTCCAATTCACAGGTATTGTTTTATTACGCAGGTCACGGCGGAGTGAAGCGTAATGCTGCAGGAACCGGAACAGGATACATTGTCCCGATTGACGGAAAGGCAGAAACCGATGATAAGAACCTTCTGACATTTGTCCTGTACGATCGCATCAAAGCAACGCTGGATGGCCTTCCTGCAAAACATGTGCTCGCACTGGTGGATGCCTGCTTCTCCGGGTCTGCAGATCGTAATGTGTTCAGCCAGGAAATGCAAAGCGGCCGGCCGCAGCCGGAAATGGCACAACGCAGTTCAATCAGCGTACAGATCAACGAATCTATGAAACGCGAGTCGCGCTACTTCATCGGATCCGGAAAGCTCACCACAGTGCCCGATGGTGCGCGGGGAAAACATTCTCCGTTTGCATCGGTGATTCTTCACCAGCTGCAGGTGGGCAGAGAAAAGAAGGAAATGGTGAGCATTTCAAGTATTGAAGATGTAATGATGCATGAACTCGATCCGCAACCTTACGGATTCTGCTTTGGCGGAGGAACGGCATGCAACTCCTTCCTCTTCTGTCCGCTAAGTATTGTTCCGAAATAATTTTCCGGGTGGACAGCATAACAGATGAAGTAGAAGCATTTTCCCTCCTGGAAAAATTTGGTGCAGCCGATTTTGACTTTGCCGTCCATCATGCGCGTTTTCTACGGGCAGATAACCGACTTGCCTTTTTATTATTCTGCTGTGAAGGTTCCGCCAAAGGTGCGCGCGTATTTTTGTTCGGTAATCCTCCGGTGACCGGCGATATTGAAAATAATCTGTTGAGTGAACTCATGAGATTCGGCGGCGACCAACACGCTGATGCCGCACGCGATCTTGCACTGGAATCTGTGCGGGAGTTTCTCGAAACGAAAAGCGCCGATCATTATTTTTTTGATGCGCATTGATTTCAGGACGGCTTCGCCGATGCCTTACCACGGCCTCTTGGTTGCCAGCCGGACTTCCCTTAGATTTACTGAAACAAAAACTTCCTGATGAAAAAACTCTACACGCTTTTTCCCGCACTCATTCTCGCTGCAACAGTTTCTGCACAGTCGTTGTGCGATTCTACCGGCAATGTGGTGATTTACTCAAACTACGATGGAGGCCCGCTCACGATCAATGTTGATCAGAACATTCCCAATCTGAAAATCGGAATTCTGAGCTACGAGTTCTCCCGTATTACGATTACCGGAACCTACGCGGCTAACGTTACTCAATTATGGTGGGTAGGATATAACGGCAGCAACGATCATTGCAACCTCGGCGCTCCTTTGTACACCACAATTTCGGGCGTACCGAATCCTGTTGATTCTATATTGATTTATCCGGCTGTAACCTATTCCAATCCGAATGGATATGGACTGATGATCTGCAACTACTCGTGCTCAACAACTACCAACCAGGGCGGTTGTAATACCGCCGATCAGGTCGCTGATTATTTTCTCACTCAATTCGGGGGAATGCTCCGTTTCCATTTTACACAATACGGCTGCTGGGGAACAGTGAATATTTCCGATGGAGGTAACTGTTGTGCGAACCCGATGTTGAATGTAGAAGAAACTTCAGCTGCGGCTTTTTCGCTGTCACCGAATCCGGCTTCAAACTCTGTGACAATGTTATTTCCGTTTGCCGGACAATCTCACGCGGTTCAGATCACCAATGTGTTGGGAGAAACCGTTCGCGAAATCCAGATCCCTGCACTCACCACTTCACAGGATATTTCACTCGAAGGACTTACTCCCGGAACGTATTTTGTCCGGATGCAGAATGGAGAAAATTTCACGACGGAGAAATTGATAATTAAAGAATAGGAATATCGAAACGATGGCTTTGGTGGTCCCGGCAACGCCCGAACTGACAAAGCCAATCGTTTCTTTACGCTGATTGCCGGCTTCTCGACCGCGCTCCAAGTGACAATTATGCAGTAGCTTCAACCATCTTCACCATTTGCACATTTGCTGCAATCTTTACTTCATCACCCAATACCACTCCGCCCGCTTCTGTAACGGCTCCCCAGGTCAAACCGAATTCACTGCGATTGATTTTGCCCTTCACTTCAAATCCTGATTTGATATTTCCGTAAGGATCTTTCGCAATTCCACCCGCTTCTGCTTCGAGCACAACAGGTTTTGTAACTCCGCGCATCGTAAGGTTTCCGTGGATCTTGTAATTGCCTTCTCCGGCTTTCTCCACTTTCGTAGAAATGAAATCGAGTGTCGGATGATTCGCCGTATCAAAAAAGTCTGCGCTCTTCAGGTGACCGTCACGCTGTTCGCTCCCGGTTGCAATGCTGTTCACATCGGCCGTGAAAGAAATTTTTCCGCCTTCAAATTCATCTCCGTTTGTTTCCGCTTCTGCAGAGAATTTAGAGAATGATCCCGTAACAGTGGAGATAACGAGGTGTTTGATTCTGAACTGTACGTCTGAATGCAGCTCATCTATTTTCCATGTAGTCTTGCTCATAGGAGTGTATTTTTTGGTTTTTGAATTCATGAACCGCAAGCGGTTTCATGATGAATGTTGTTGTTCACGACAAAGGTAAATCAATTTATATGTATATACATATAATGTAGGTGCGTTTATTTTGATTTGATTCTGCAGGTACTGATATTCAGTTACTTACAATTTGTTCAAGTTGCCAGACTTACGGTCCTAACTCTTTATCTTGGATCCATGAAACCGCTGCTAACCATTCTTTTGGTGTTCCCTCTTTATGTTTTTGCACAAGAGCCTTTGACAACGCCAATGAATCATGTTGATACCTCGATGTATGATTGGAAGGGCGAAGTGAAACAGCATATGCGGGAAGGTGAATGGATCGGAACGGAAACCAGGTTTGGCGAAAAAGCAAAAGGAATTTTTGTGCACGGACAACTCAATGGGACATGGGCCGTTTATTACAAAAGCGGAAAGCTCCGCGAAGAAGGACAATACGCGAACAACTTGCGCGACGGAATATGGATTGTGTTTGCCGGTACCGGTGACACTCTCTTGGTATGCCACTACAAAATGGGAGTGCCCGATGGACTGTATAAAACGTTCACCAGCAAGAACAGGTGCACTCGTGAAGGAAGTTTTGTGAGCGGAAAGAAAGAAGGCAAATGGATTGCGACGGCATACAACTACAAAAGTGAATTGATGGCGCGTACTGTTTACACTTATGTGGGTGACGTACTAAACGGACCTACAATAGTCACGACTTTTTCAGGAAAGAAAACGTACAATTACGATGCAGGCAATTTGATCAGTCGCGATAGTATTGCTTCTATCGATTCTTTATTCGTCAACAAACCCTGGCCTCCCTTGCAGGAAGATCCCCTGATGTTTGCTGAAGAGATGCCCTATTTCATCGGAGGTGAATCTGCCTTTCAGCAATACTTAAAGGAAAACACAGTATATCCGGCGAGTGCAAAGGCTAATAAGAAGGCGGGCACCTGTTACATTACGTTTATCGTAGAGAAAGATGGTGCAATAAGCGATGTTTATGTTCGCAAAGGCATCAAGGATGCTCCCGAATTGGATGCGGAAGCGGTACGGGTAATTCAATCCATGCCTAAGTGGGTGCCGGGACAAATGAACGGACGCCCTGTACGGGTTGAGCTGACTATTCCGTTCAGGTTCGAAATTGGCAACTAACTCTTCGCGGTGCAATTGAACTTCTTATCCGCGAGATCGAAGCTTACAGATACTGGTTCGCCAGGTTCGCCAACTCGCTTCTCTCACCTTTCTCAAGCGTAATGTGCGCGTAAAGATCTTTCCCTTTCAAACGATCGATCATATACGAAAGTCCGTTCGACTGCGCATCGAGATACGGAGTGTCAATCTGGAAAATATCTCCGGTGAAAACAATTTTTGAATTTTCTCCGGCGCGGCTGATAATGGTTTTCACTTCGTGAGGAGTAAGATTCTGCGCTTCATCGACAATGAAAAATACATTCGATAAGCTTCTTCCGCGAATGTATGCGAGCGGACAAACCACAAGCTTTTCATTCTCCACCATCTCGTTGATCTGCTTGAACTCCCGATCCTTTTCGCTGAACTGGCTCTTGATATATTTCAGGTTATCCCACAGCGGTTCCATGTAAGGATTCAGTTTCGATTTGATATCGCCCGGCAGATAACCAATGTCTTTGTTACTCAGCGGAACAATCGGTCGTGCCAGGTAAATCTGGTGATAATTTCTTCTCTGCTCAAGCGCACCTGCCAGTGAAAGAAGTGTTTTTCCTGTCCCCGCAACACCCTGGATTGTTACCAGGCGGATGTCGGAACGCAGAATTGCATCCAGCGCAAAACTCTGCTCAGCATTACGCGGGGAAATATTAAATGCCTGCTCTTTCTTGATGCGCTCAATCAATCCGGTAGTTGCGTTGTAATGTCCAAGAACCGATTTCTGTCCGTTCTTAAGAATGTAATAGTGATTAGCAACCTGTGCTTTCTTCTTCATCGCAGCAGGCATGGCAGTAGTTTCTTTCTCGTACAGTTCGCTGATCCCGGCTAACGGAAATTTTTCTTCTGTGGTAATTCCGGTGTAGAGCTCATTCGGATTTTCAACTTTCCCGGTCTCGTAATCTTCTGCATTCAGATTAAGGGATTTTGCCTTGATGCGAAGATTGATATCCTTCGTAACAAGCACCACTTTTTTTCCGCGGTTGGTTTCCGCCAGGTGCAATGCACAATTCAGAATACGGTGATCCGCTTTTCGCTCACCAAAAACCCGCTCAGCATCAACACTGGCGTTCTGGTTCATCTCGATCTTGAACATGCCATGGCCTTTACCATTGATGTTCACCCAGTCCTTGAGCGTATTCCTTCCGGAAATCTTATCGATGTATCGCGTGAATTCTCTTGCGGCGAAGTTTTTACTGTCGTGGCCTTTCTTGAAATTATCAAGTTCTTCCAGCACAGTGATTGGGACCACTACATCATGTTCTTTGAAGCTTTTAATTGCATTGTGGTCATAAATAATTACAGACGTGTCGAGCACGAAAATTTTTTTCTCCTTCGCCATAAGTATAAGAGCGTATTGTTCGCTAGCTAAACTAAAGGTTAGGCCACCCGTATTTTTTCATGTCCGGTTTAAGTAATGAACACACCTTTGTTATCTCCTGTAAATCGTGGAACATAAAGTAACGCCTGTCCGCCATTTGCCATTATTCGACGAAACCAGTTGATTTTTAGCCAACTATATTGTATTATTGAATTGGGAAGGTAGCGGTTTCAGGTTATTTTGCATGATGAATTGATTTTCTGTTGATCAATTTTGACGTTCATGTGCAATTTACCCCCGATTGCTCCCTATTCCATTAACACACGCACACCGAAAAGACCAGTCATGAAACACTTATCCGCTCTTCTGCTTTCTGCAGCTGCATTTGTTATCACTATACCTGCGATCTCTCAGATCTCAAGTGTTGCAACATGGCAGCAGCCAATGGCCGACAATACAATCAACTTTTATACCATACAGCAGGATGCTGCTAGGCATTTCCGGCATACCGAGCGGGAACTTGCACGTGAGTCGGAAGAACAAAACACGCGTGGCGGTAATGCGAAAGCTGCCGGTGCGCAAGGCGATCACAACGAAGCTGAGTTTGAAGGTTATTTCCAGTATAAGCGCTGGGAAGATTTCATGGCTCCGCGGGTTTATCCTTCAGGCGACCTTTCACTTCCGTCGCGTACCTGGGAATTCTTCAATGATTATATGGCGAATAATTCTGCCGCTCAATACCAATACAATCGCAGCCAGGGCGGAAGCAACCAGCGACTAGGGCCTCCCGGAAATTCTATTCAGTCAAGTACCTGGACGTTTGTGGGACCAACAGGTGCGCCAACCGGTAGCGGTGCCGGTCGCGTAAACTTCCTTCGCTTCGATCCAACCAACTCAAATATACTCTGGTGCGGTGCGCCTGCAGGTGGATTATGGAAGTCAATCAACGGTGGTGCAAGCTGGACAACCAATACAGATTTCCTGACCGTAATCGGAACAACCGATGTGGTGATTGATCCAACAAATACGCAGATCATGTACCTGGCAACCGGCGATGGTGATGCAGGTGATACTTATTCTACAGGTGTATTGAAGTCCATTGATGGTGGCGCCACCTGGAATACAACCGGATTGAGCTGGACTCCCAATCAGGGACGTACGATCAACAAGCTGCTTATTAATCCGACCACCCCTTCCATCATTATGGCCTTCGGTAATACCGGAATCTGGAGAACAACGAATAGCGGAACAACCTGGACGCAGGTACAGAGCACCAGCGCATTTAAGGATGCTGAATTTAAACCCGGAACTCCGAATACTATTTATGCGTGCGGAACACGATTCTGGGTTTCAACCGATGGTGGCGTAACCTGGACAAACACTGCAACGGGACTTCCGGTAAATACAGCTGTTGATCGCCTGGCGATTGCGGTGACAAATGATCCTACAGGTACTGCGTATGTATACATACTTGCAGGAAGTGCGGCAAACGACGGTTTCTACGGACTCTACCGTTCGATCGACAGTGGTGTCACATTCACAACACGATCAACAACACCAAACGTTTTGGGTTGGGCCAGCGCAGGAAATGATGTCGGCGGACAAGGTTGGTATGATTTATCCATCGCTTCTTCCAATACCAATAAGGATGAAGTAATCGTTGGTGGTGTGAATGTCTGGCGCTCAGTTAACGGAGGTACCAACTGGACACTGAACGCGCACTGGACCGGAACCGGCGCACCCTACATTCACGCTGATGTACACAGCCTGAATTATCTGCCCGGAAGCGGCACAACGTATTTTGCGACTTCCGATGGCGGTGTTTTCAAAACCACAAATTCAGGTGGAGCGTGGGCCGACATCAGCGCCAACCTTTGCATTGCGCAACCTTACCGCATCGGCCTTTCTGCTTCAAACGCAGCTTTGTTCATCACCGGCCACCAGGATAACGGAACCAACATTCACAATGCTACTTATGTAGGAACAATGGGTGGCGACGGGATGGATTGCTTTATTGACCGCACAAACAACAACGTGATGTACGGTGAGCAATATAACGGAAACCTTAACCGCACAACGAACGGCGGCGGTTCATGGGCAGGCATCAACACCGGTCTAACGGGTACTGCGCCATGGGTAACATCCTGGTACCAGGATCCAACAACCGCAAATACTATTTACTGCGGCCGGACAACTCTGTTCCGTTCAACAAACCAGGGAACAAACTGGGCTGCCGTTGCAGCTGCGGTTCCGGGAACAGGAACAATTGTTGATTTCAAAATTGCTCCGTCAAACAACCAGATTATTTACGTTGTTAAATCAAATGCTGTTTACAAAACTATTAATGCTGGTGGCGCGTGGACCACAATAACCGGAACTCTTCCTGTTGCAAGTGCTGCGATTTCCCGCGTGGATGTAAAGCCAACTGACCCGAATACGGTGGTTGTTACTTTCTCCGGCTACTCGAGCGGAAATAAATGTTTCCGGTCAACCAACGGAGGAACCTCCTGGACCAACATTTCAACAGGTCTTCCGAATCTTCCGTGCAACTGTGTCCGCTTCTCTCCGGGATTAACTACTGATGCGATGTACGTCGGTTGTGATGTGGGTGTTTATTATATGGACAATACATTTACCAGCTGGCAACCGTACTTTATTTCTCTTCCGAACGTTCCCATTTTTGATCTTGAAGTTTACCAGCCAACCGGAAAACTTCGCGCAGCAACTTACGGTCGTGGTGTTTGGGAAGTAGATATTTACAATCCGGGAACGCTGGCGCCAATTGCAGATTTCGCGGCAAACTATACAACCGTTTGTCCCGGAAGCCTCGTGAACTTCACCGACCTTTCTTCATTCACACCTACGTCCTGGGCATGGACATTCCAGGGCGGAACTCCGGCGACTTCAACTGCACAGAATCCTGTTGGTATAACCTGGTCAACACCGGGAACGTACAGCGTTACACTTACTGCTACGAATGCTAACGGAAGTGATGCTGAAGTTAAACTTACATACATCACTGTTCTTGCTGCCGCAACAGCGCCTCCCCTTGTCGAAGGATTTGTATCCGCAACATTCCTTCCTCCTAACTGGACGGCCAACAACATCAACAATGATGGATTGTACTGGGATAGGTCTGCAACCGTGGGTGTTGCACCTACTGCCGGAAACAGTGCGAGGTTCGACAACTATAATCTGGACGTAGCCGGAGCAAGAGATGAAATGTGGACACCGCGTCTCAATTTTGCATCTGCATCTACTGCCTCAATGACTTTTGACGTCGCATATGCGCGTTACGATGCAACGTACACTGATACACTGGAGGTTCTTGTTTCCACCGACTGTGGTGTAACATGGACACAGGTGTATATCAAAGGCGGAACAACGCTGGCCACAGCACCGGACCAGACGGCATCCATCTTTGTTCCGACGGCCGCACAGTGGAGAAACGAATCGGTCAGTCTCACCCCATTTGTGGGTCAGGCCAGTGTACTCATATCCGTCCGGAACAGAGGGCACTACGGTCAGGCATTATATGTCGATAACATCAACATTACCGCAACGACTTCTGCGCTGCCAAGTGCAACATTTACAGCAAGCGCAACAAGTGTGTGTGCAGGAACGCCTGTCAACTTCACCTCTACTTCAACGAACAGCCCTACCAGCTGGACGTGGACATTCCCAAGCGGAACACCGGCAAGCGCAACAACACAGAACGTAACCGGAGTTGTCTGGAATACTGCGGGAACCTACATCATTACGCACACTGCAACAAACGCGAGCGGTACCGGAACAACTACGCAGACGATTACAGTACTTGCAACACCAACTGTAACTGCAACTGCATCTTCGAACACAATCTGCAGCGGTTCAAGTACCGTTCTTACCGGTGGCGGGGCTTCCACGTATGCCTGGAATCCGGGAGCTCTCAGCGGGTCTCCCGTTACAGTTACGCCTGCAGCAACAACAACCTATACCGTAACCGGTACTGCAGCAAACGGATGCACAGCGACCGCAACGAGACTGATTACCGTTAATCCTACCCCAACCATTACTGCAACTGCCGGCAGTCCGACAATCTGTTCCGGAAGCAGCACAACACTTACCGGCGGAGGCGGATCAACGTACACATGGATGCCGGGATCATTAACCGGATCTCCTGTAACAGTTACGCCGGCCGTAACTACTACCTATACGGTTACCGGAACAGCAGCGAACGGGTGTACAGCAGCGCAGACTGTGCTTGTAACTGTAACACCTAGCCCGACAGTTACTGTATCGGCAACAAGTGCAACCATTTGTTCGGGCAACTCCACAACAATTACTGCCAGTGGTGCAACAACGTATTCGTGGATGCCGGGATCGCTCACCGGAACTTCTGTTGTCGTGTCTCCCGCAACAACAACAACTTATACAGTAACCGGAACGACCGCGGGATGTACCGGAACAGCAACACAGCTTATCACCGTAAATCCTACTCCAACCGTAACAGCTGCTGCCGGCAGCCCAACACTCTGTTCAGGAAACAGCACAACGCTTACCGGCGGAGGTGCATCAACCTATGCATGGATGCCGGGATCGCTGACCGGATCTCCTGTTACAGTTACACCTGCAACAACAACAACATATACGTTGACCGGTACCGCTGTAAATGGATGCACAGCCACGCAAATAGTGGCCGTTACAGTGAACCCTTCTCCAACCGTAACTGCAACCGCAGGAAGTCCGACGATTTGTACGGGAGGAACATCAACTCTAACGGGCGGAGGTGCTTCAACCTACACTTGGATGCCGGGATCGCTGAGCGGAACAACCGTTTCTGTTTCTCCCGCGATCACCACAACTTATACTGTAACAGGTACCGGTGCGAACGGTTGCACCTCAACACAAACCGTGATGGTAACAGTTACTCCGTCACCAACTGTGGCTGTTTCTGCAGCAAGCACAACACTGTGTTCAGGCAACTCAACCACTCTCACTGCATCGGGCGCCACAACATACACATGGATGCCGGGTTCACTCTCCGGAACATCAGTTACGGTTTCTCCTGCAACAACAACAACGTATACAGTTACAGGAACAGCCGGATGTACCGATACAGAAACAATCCTGATCACTGTCAATCCATCTCCAACTGTTACTGCTACTGCGGGTAGTCCAACCATCTGTTCCGGTAACAGCAGCACCCTCACCGGTACCGGTGCATCTACCTATGCGTGGATGCCGGGATCATTAACCGGCTCCCCTGTCACCGTATCTCCGGCTACTACAACCACGTACACAATGACCGGAACGGGTGCGAACGGATGCACAACCACTCAGACTGTTGCGGTTACTGTAAATCCTTCACCAACCGTTACTGCTACCGCAACCAACCTTTCGATCTGCACGGGCGGAAGCACAACACTTTCTGCAACAGGCGCATCAACGTACATGTGGATGCCGGGATCTCTCGCAGGATCGAGCGTTACTGTTAATCCGGCTGCAACGACTACGTATACTGTCACAGGAACAGGCGCAAACGGCTGCGTAAGTACCCAGACCATTACGATTACAGTCGGCGCGCAGCCTACCGTTACTGCTTCTGCATCGAGTACGTCAATCTGTACAGGAGGAAGCACAACGTTGACCGGCAGCGGAACTACATCCTACACCTGGATGCCGGGATCATTGGCCGGAACATCTGTGGTGGTAACTCCTGCGGCTACGACTACTTATACTGTCACAGGATCCAACGGTCCGGGATGTTCGAATACAGCAACAATTACAATTACCGTAAACACTCCACCAACAGTTACAACTTCGGCATCCGCTACAACTATCTGTGCGGGAAGCTCAACTACGATCACTGCATCAGGAGCGTCAACTTATACCTGGATGCCGGGATCACTTTCCGGAAATCCGGTTACAGTTTCTCCTGCCGTAACCACCACCTACACGGTAACAGGAACAAACGTGGCGGGATGCACCGCAATAGCAACGCGTGCAATCACCGTTAACCCGGCTCCGACACTCACCGTAACTCCGGCTGCGTCTTCAATCTGTCCGGGCGGGACAGTGGTGTTATCCGGAACAGCAACCGGTGGACACACGTATAGCTGGTCGCCGATTGCCGGCTTGTCAGCCCCTACGGCAGCAACCACTAATGCTTCTCCGGCTGTTACTACCACGTATGTTCTTACAAAAACGAGAACAACTACCGGTTGCACCGCAACAGGAACTGCAGTGGTAACGGTGAATCCTTCTCCTACGATCACTGCAACGGCAGCTACTCCTTCCATCTGTACAGGAGGAAGTACAACACTTACCGGAAGCGGTGCATCAACGTACACCTGGATGCCGGGAACATTATCAGGAACAACTGTGACAGTTAGTCCTGTTGCGAACACAACCTATACTGTAACAGGAACAAATGCCAGCGGCTGTACAAGTACTCAGACCGTAACTGTAACAGTAGGGCCGCCTCCAACAGTAACTGCATCCGCGTCGAGCGCTGCAATATGTACAGGTAGCAGTACTACACTCACAGGTGCAGGAGCAACTACTTACACCTGGATGCCGGGATCATTGAGCGGTACTTCCGTAAGTGTTACGCCTGCCAGTACAACAACCTACACCGTAACGGGATCGAATGGTGCAGGATGTTCAAGCACAGCAACCGTTGCAGTAACTGTGAACTCTTTACCGACGGTAACAGCGTCTGCTTCGAATGCCACTACCTGTTCAGGAGATCTTGTAACACTCACTGGTTCCGGTGCATCAACATACAACTGGATGCCGGGGTCGTTGGTGGGATCGCCTGTTAGCGACAACCCGACAGTGACAACAACGTATACCGTGACCGGAACAGATGTGAATGGTTGCTCGGGTACGTCCACTGTGGGAGTTACAGTAAACACACTTCCTGTTGTTACCGCTTCGTCTTCTGCAGCCACAACCTGCGCAGGTGATGCAGTTACACTTACAGGTAGCGGCGCTTCCACTTACAACTGGATGCCGGGATCACTCAGCGGATCACCGGTAGTTGATAACCCAACGGTTTCTACAACGTACACCGTGACCGGAACCGATGCAAATGGCTGCACAGCTATATCAACAACCAGCATTACCGTAAATTCTCTGCCGGTTGTTACTGCATCAGCTTCGGGCAGCACCACGTGCGCAGGCGATCCGGTTACACTCACCGGTAGCGGCGCTTCCACTTACAACTGGATGCCGGGATCATTAAGCGGATCTCCTGTAAATGATAACCCGACATCATCTGTAACTTATACTGTTACCGGAACAGATGTGAATGGTTGTTCGGATACCGGCATGGTTGCGATTACAGTGAATGCACTTCCGAACGTTTCGGTGTCGTTGCCAACCGATACATTCTGTGTCGCAGACGGACCAACCGCACTCTCCGGAGGATCACCGGCAGGTGGAATATTCTCAGGGCCAGGCGTCAGTGCCAACGCATTTGATGCTTCGTCAATCGGATTGGGAACTTACCAGATCGTGTACACATTCACTGATGTAAACGGATGTTCTGATTCTGCATCACAGTCGGTACTTGTTGATGTATGCAACGGGCTGATTGACACAAACAGTGTTGCGCTGGTAAATGTGATGCCGAACCCGAACAATGGCGACTTCGTTCTGAGCTTCATGATTGCGAAACCTGATAACTATGTCCTCGAAATTCACAATGCTCTCGGACAGGTTGTATATAGCGAACAGCTGAACAATTTCTCCGGACAATACAGTCACGATATCAATCTGTCCGGCGAAGGACGCGGTGCTTACACCGTCCGCCTGCGATCATCCACAAAAGAAACAGTAATCAGGGTTATTACTTTCTGATACTGATCTGTTGAATACCATTGAAAAAGGCCGGAAGTTCCGGTCTTTTTCAATTTTACAGTCGTTCTGCGCACACTGAATCCCCGGCCCGGACGATTGGTCGATTCAACTTGATTACCAGTGAAATTTTCATTATTCTTGTTATTCCCTGAAGCCAACAAGACCAGCAATTGTGCGTTGCTCAGGAACCATTCGGGTACACCAGTAATATTATTCGGGAACATGAAAAAAAATCTCCTCGCCGCTTTTTCATTGGCGTTCGTCCTCACCGCTTCGGCACAGAATCTTAGTAATGCCTACAATTCTGTAACCACTAAAGGAAGCTCAGTTCCTGATCACCGTACGTGCGGTGTATTGGATCACGAAGCATATCTTGAAACGCAGGATCCTGCAAGGGCCGCGCAGGTGCAGGCATTTGAGCAACAGGTTCAGGCCTGGATCGGTTCACATCAGAACCAGATCAGCACTCAGGCGTCCATCAACATTCCTGTTGTGGTACACGTAGTTTATAACAATGCGACACAGAACATCAGCAATGCGCAGGTGATCTCGCAAATCACCGTATTGAACCAGGATTTCACTGCAACAAATTCCGATATCACTTCTGTTCCGTCGGCCTGGACCAGTGTCATCGGAAATATCGATATCAATTTCTGTCTTGCACAACAAACTCCAACAGGCGGTGCTACGAATGGAATCGATCGTGTTTCGACCACTACAACTTCATTTTCTACGAACGATAACGTGAAACACACCGCAACCGGAGGAGCTGATGCGTGGGATCCATCGCGCTATTTCAACATCTGGTGCTGTAATCTTGGCGGTGGTTTATTGGGATACGGAGAATTTCCCACCGGCACATTAAGTCAGACCTACGGCCTGGTCGTTGGTTACACTTGTTTCGGAAATACAGGAACTGCAACTGCTCCATATAATCTAGGACGAACGGCCACGCATGAAATCGGTCACTGTTTCAATCTTCGTCACATCTGGGGCGACGACGGAACCGCCTGTACCGGATCTGATCTTGTTGCCGATACTCCGAACCAGTCCAGTGAAAATTACGGGTGCCCTGCTTATCCGCACACCGATGCGTGCAGTGGTACTGCCCCTGGCGTAATGTTCATGAATTACATGGACTATACTGATGATGCATGCATGTACATGTTCACCAACGGACAAAAAACACGTATGCTCGCTGTGGTAAATACAGCACCGTATAATACACTCACAACGTCTACAGCATGTATGCCCCTGGCGAGTGCGCCACCTACAGCGTTGTTCGTTGCCAGCACGAATGCCGTCTGTCCCGGAACACCGGTCACTTTCACTGATCAATCTACCTCGAATACCACATCATGGGCGTGGACATTCCCAAGCGGAACTCCGGCTTCATCAACTTTACAGAATCCTCCGACAGTAACGTGGACAACACCCGGAACTTATACGGTGACACTCGTTGCAACGAATGTGAACGGAAGCAGTTCTTACACTATGGCAATCACCATTCTGGGATCTGTCAACCCGCCTTTGACTGAAGGATTTGAAGCGGTTACTTTCCCGCCTACTAACTGGACACTCTACGACGCAGGCAGCAATGGTGCAGTGTGGTCGCGTTATGCAATAGGGCACAACAGTTCGTTCAGTGCGAAGTTCGACAACTACACTATCAATGCAGCAGGATTGCGTGACGATCTGAGAACGCCGAAAATGAATTTCGCTTCGGCAGCAACATGCACACTTACGTTTGATGTTTCCTACAGACGCTACAGCACACTGGCAACCGAACAGGATACACTTGAGGTTTTGGTTTCTACCGATTGCGGCACATCCTGGACGCAGGTCTATATCAAGGGAAGTACAACGCTGGCTACCGTAACCGGCACCCAAACGACTGCGTTCACCCCGACTAATGCCCAATGGCGGCTTGAAACCGTTAACCTGAATACCTATGCCGGGCAAGGCGGCGTAATGATTGCCTTCCGCAACCGTGGACATTACGGAAATAACATTTACGTCGACAACGTAAACATCACCACAACCGCTTCAGTACTTCCTAATGCTGCTTTCACAGCAAGCGCAACAAGTGTTTGCCGCGGAACAGCAGTAAGTTTCACTGATAATTCTACGAACAGTCCTACCAGCTGGACGTGGACTTTCCCGGGCGGAACGCCGGCATCGGCCACAACACAAAACGTTGCAAGCGTAGTCTGGAATACTGCCGGAACCTATACCGTAACACATACTGCAACGAACGCAAGCGGCACAGGAACAACCACTCAAACAATCACTGTACTTGCAACCCCAACCGTCACAGCCACCGCATCCTCCAATACAATTTGCAGCGGCTCCAGCGTAACGTTAACCGGTGCAGGTGCAGCTACATACGCGTGGATGCCCGGTTCACTCAGCGGCAGTCCGGTTACAACATCTCCGGCCGCAACCACCACCTATACTGTCACCGGAACCGCAGCGAACGGGTGTACATCAACAGGAGTGAGAACTATCACTGTAAATCCTTCACCAACCGTTACTGCATCTTCCGGAACTGCTACTATTTGCTCAGGAGGCTCCACCACACTTACCGGTAGCGGCGCATCAACGTACAACTGGAACCCGGGTAATCTCACCGGAGGTACGGTCACCGTTTCTCCTGCCGTAACTACAACTTATACAGTAACAGGTACTGCGGCAAACGGATGTACGGGAACACAAACGCAGACAATTACGGTAAACCCGACACCTACAGTAACCACTACTGCGTCCACAACCACAATCTGCGCAGGAAGTTCTGCAACCATCACGGCGAATGGGGCAACAACCTATACCTGGATGCCCGGATCGCTCAGCGGATCGTCGGTTACAGTTTCTCCGGCCGCAACAACCACTTATACGGTTACCGGATCAAGCGGGGGTTGTACGGGAACGGCAATGAGTACCATTACAGTTAACCCGCTGCCAACACTTACCGTAACGCCAACAGCTACGACTATATGTTCGGGCGGTACAACCTCCCTGACTGCATCAGCTACAGCGAACCACACCTATAGCTGGTCGCCGATAGCGGGACTCTCTGCACCGACGTCAGCAATTACCAACGCTTCGCCTGCAGTTACTACCACCTACGTAATTACGAAAACGAGAACGTCTACCGGTTGTTCTGTTACGGGTACAGCAGTAGTAACCGTAAATCCTTCACCAACTGTAACCGCAACACCATCCAGCAGCTCAATCTGCACAGGTAATCCGGTTACACTCACGGGTGGAGGTGCATCAACTTATTCCTGGATGCCGGGATCTTTAAGCGGATCGCCGGTGACAACCAGTCCTGCCGCAACCACTACTTACACCGTGACAGGAACAGCAGCAAATGGTTGTACAGGAACGGGAACCGTAATGGTAACTGTTGGCTCCCAACCAACCGTAACTGCAACATCGTCGAGCCCTTCCATTTGCACAGGTGACAATGCAACACTGAGTGCATCAGGCGGAACCACCTACACGTGGATGCCGGGATCACTCAGCGGCTCATCGGTTACAGTCAGTCCAACCGTAACCACCACGTACACGGTAACCGGCACAAGCGGTCCGGGATGTTCAAACACTGCAACCATAGCTGTAACGGTAAATTCCTTACCAACCGTAACTGCGACGGCATCTTCATCGACCATCTGCAGTGGCAACAGCACTACACTTTCCGGATCCGGCGCTATAACTTATATGTGGATGCCGGGATCGCTTATCGGTGCGTCCGTTTCCGATTCTCCGGCAGGTTCAGTGACATACACTCTCACAGGTACAGATGCAAACGGATGTTCAAACACTTCAACAGTGAATGTTACAGTGAATGCTTTGCCTGCTGTAACCGCATCATCGTCTTCTTCTGCAGTGTGTGCGGGAGGGCAGGTTACATTAACCGCTAATGGCGCCTCAACATATTCATGGATGCCGGGTTCACTCATCGGATCTGCAGTTGTTGATGCACCTGCGTCGAATACAACTTACACCGTAACGGGAACAGATGTAAACGGATGTTCGGATACAGTTACTGTAAGTGTTGCAGTAAACACTCCTCCGGTTGTAACGATTTCACTCGCGACAGATACATTCTGCGATGTTGACGGACCAACCATGCTCTCCGGCGGATCTCCTGCCGGTGGAAACTACAGCGGACCGGGTGTCAGCGCAAATGCATTCGATGCTTCTGCAGTCGGGGCCGGAACGTACACCGTCCTGTACACTTACACGGATGTGAACGGTTGTTCGGATTCAGCGGCCCAATCGGTTGTGGTTGATATCTGTAATGGAATCACATCACCGGATGGTACAACACCTATTACCGTTGTTCCGAATCCGGGCAATGGTAATTTTATGCTGAGTTTCGTTGTGGCCGGCAGTGCAGATTATGTGCTGGAAATTCACAATGCCCTTGGACAAGTAGTGTACACAGAACAACTCAACAGTTTCTCCGGTCTATACCGCAAGGAAATTTCCCTCAGGGAATCCGGTGCAGGAATGTACACTGTACGGTTGCGCTCGGCCGACTCCGAGTCTGTCATTCGCATCATCACCCGTTAGATCACACTGATTTTTGCAGAAAAACCTCTACACCGGAGGTTTTTCTGCTTTTTGTGTGGTCTTTCCACCGGATCTCGCGACCTTTACGGAGTTTGTCCCGGGTGTGCCAAAGCGCTCGATTACACCAATGAAAATCCAACTCCATGTTATCACGAATTATTGTTGCTGCATTCTGTTTTCTTCTGCTTACGCCTGCTGTTTCTGCTCAGGATTCTGACGCGTGGCTGGAGGTCTGGAGAAATCCAGCTTCTGACTTTTTCACCATCCGGCATACATTCGATTCTACGTTCGCCGAAGTCGAACAGGAGATGCGCGAACACCATGGACAAGCTTCCGAAATCGAATCGGAACGCGAAGAAGGTGCAAAAGACGGAACATTCCGTTTGTTCAAACGATGGGAGTGGTATTACGCACCACGTGTAGGTGCGGGCGGTGATCTCACGATGCCGGCGTATTCATACATTAACTTCTTCACTTACCTCGAACAGAATCAGGATGCAAAACAGATGCGCAATGCATCTATTGCACGTGAACTGAGCACCACCAACTGGACCTTCATCGGACCAACAGGTGCTCCCCAGAACGGCGGTGCAGGCCGGTTGAATTTCGTGCGCTTCGACCCGATCAACACAAACATTATTTATGTGGGTGCACCAGCAGGTGGTCTCTGGAAATCAACAAACGGAGGAACATCGTGGACCTGTCTCACCGACTTCCTTCCGATCATCGGTTGTTCGGACCTTGCAATTGATCCGAACAATACGCAGATACTTTATCTCGGAACAGGTGACAATGACGGAGGCGATATGCCCTCTCTTGGTGTATTAAAAAGCATTGACGGAGGTGTAACGTGGAACAGCACAGGAATGAGCTTCAATATTATCCAGGGACGAAAGGTGGCCCGCATCATCATTGATCCATCCAACACAAACATTGTTTACGTCGGAACATCCGCCGGTATTTACAAAACCTATGATGCAGGTGTAAACTGGTCGCAGGTTACAGGTTCCGGTATCCAGGACATGGAGATGAAGCCGGGCGACCCGCTCACATTGTACGCATGCAGAACAACATTTATCAAGTCAACCAACGGAGGCGCAACCTGGACGACTGTTGCAACCGGCTTGCCAATGGTAAGTGCCGTTTCACGTCTGGCAATTGCAGTGACCAAAGATGATCCGAACTACGTGTACATTGTTGCCGGGCAGGCGGGATCGCAGGGGTTCAATGGCGTTTATGTTTCCACAAATTCCGGTGTTTCATTTACGCCGCGATCCAATTCTCCGAACCTTTTAGGTTGGGATCCAAGTGGTGGCGATACAGATGGCCAGGCATGGTACACGCTTTCTATTGCCGTTGCTCCTTATGACAAGGATGTTGTACTGGTTGGCGGTGTAAATGTATGGCGTTCTGATGATGGTGGATTCACATGGAATCTCAATGCACATTGGTACGGTGGCGGAGGTGCTCCCTATGTACATGCAGATATTCACGCACTGGAATTTCTTCCCGGCACAACACCCGGAACTTACTTCGTTGGTTGTGATGGCGGAATTTTCAAAACTTCCGATGATGGAGGTTCATTCAGTGATCTGAGCGCCAACCTGTGTATTGCACAGATTTACAAAATGGGTCAGTCAACAACGAACCCGTCAACAATTATTACCGGGCACCAGGATAACGGAACAAACCTGAAAGATCCATCTGCTGAAAGCGAAGTGCTGGGAGGAGATGGAATGGATTGCTTCATAGACCGTGCTAACGATAATAATCTCTTCGGATCAATTTACTACGGCGACTATTATAAATCTACCAATGGCGGCCAGAACTTCTCCGGGTGCACAAGCGGGCTCAGCGGAAATGCCGGTTGGGTTGCACCGTGGAAACAAGATCCGGTTAATGTTAACGTTGTGTATTGCGGATACGATCAGATCTTCCGTTCAATTAACCAGGCCAACTCCTGGACTCAGCTGGGAACAATTCCGAACGGTTCTCCGCTTACGGAAATTGAAATTGCTCCGGGCAACACGAATTACATCTACACCACCAACGGTTCCACCATCTGGAGGACGAATAACCTTGGCGTTACCTGGACAAATGTCAACAGCAATCTCAATACCGCCGGAGGCATTCTGGGAATTACGGTAAGCCCTTATGATGAGAATATGGTTTGGGTTTCTATCGGCGGTTACACCAACAACTCTCATGTGTATTTCTCTTCCGATGCGGGCGTGAGCTGGACAAACATTTCTTACGGGCTTCCGAATATTCCTGCCAATGCCATCAAAGCAATTCCGAACACAGGAAACAACCTGGTATTCGTCGGAATGGATGCCGGTGTTTATTACCGTCATGATCAGAGTAACGGATGGCAACCTTATTTCGCTGCGCTGCCTCTTGCACCCATTTCTGACTTTGAAGTCTACGAACCAACCATGATGTTGCGTGCCGCTACGTACGGACGTGGTGTGTGGGAAGTAGCCATTGATCCTTCTTTTCTTTCCGTGAATGCGCAGTTTACTGTTAATGATAATTCGGTTTGCCCGGGAACAACTGTTCAGTTCACCGATGCGTCCAGCAATTCCCCGACACAATGGGCATGGCAATTCCCGGGAGGAAATCCATCGACATCTACGCAGCAGAATCCGGCAGTCACCTATTCCATACCGGGTGTGTATGCAGTAACACTTTCCGTTTCCAATGCGAATGGTTCGGATATAGAAGTCCGGACAGCGTATATCACAGTCAATGGTTCGGTACTTCCTCCTTTAGCGGAAGGATTTGTAAGCACCACATTCCTGCCCGTAGGGTGGACTGCCGTGAACAATGCGAGCCAGTCTAACTATTGGCAGCGCAGCAACACGGTAGGACACAACAGCACCAACAGCGCATTCTTCAACAACCAGGGTTACAACGGTGGCGGAGCTCAGGATGACATGGTTTCTCCCGGAATGAATCTAACCGGTTACGGAACACCTCAGCTGCAATTCGATGTTGCTTATGCCCGTTATAATGCCAATCGTTCTGATACCCTCGAAGTGCTGGTGTCTGACGATTGCGGCATAACATGGACAAGTGTCTACGTAAAGGGCGGGACTACTCTTGCAACCGTGCCGGACCAGATGAGTCCTTACACTCCAACGAATGCTCAATGGAGAACTGAGACGGTAAATCTTACCGGCTATGCGAATGTTGCTTCGCTTACATTCAAATTCCGCAATCATGCGCGTCACGGAAATTATGTGTGGCTCGACAACATCAATCTTTCCGCGCCGCAAACAAGTTCTCCTGTTGCACTGTGGATGAGCAGCGGTGTGTGTGCGATGGATTCTGTTCAGTTTACAGATCTTTCTTCCACTGCACCGACTTCGTGGAGCTGGTCATTCCAGGGTGGAAGCCCTGCTGCTTCCGTTCTCCCCAACCCTGCGGTGTTGTGGACTACTCCGGGCACCTACACCATTTCGTTGATTGCCACCAATTCATTCGGATCCGACACCACCACGCAAACAATCACAATCAACGGGGCACCAACAGTCGATGCGGGTTACGACAGTACTTATTGCAGCACTACGTATGTGGCCTTGCAGGGCTCCGGAGGCATGTTCTACAGCTGGACCCCCTCAACGAATATGTATTCCGCAACTTCTGCAACACCGAATGTGTACCTCACCACAAGTACAACATTTACTATGACCGCTACAGATACAAATGGATGTTCTGCAAGCGACACCGTACGCGTTACGATACTTCCGTTACCGGCTTTTGCACTCATCGCTTCAGATAACAGCATTTGCCCGGGCGACACAGTAACACTCTGGACTACACAACCGCAATACCAGTATGATTGGGCACCGCCTTCAGCTCTTGATACTACAGCTGGCGATACGGCGCATGGATGGCCGATCACAAGTCTGACGTACACGGTTACTTCGGTTGACACCACTACGGGCTGCACATATACCGCCACAAAGCCAATCACGGTTTACCCGGTCACACCAACGCCAACCATCCTCGTGTGGGGATGGCAGCTCACCTGTTCCGTTGGTGCCGCGAGTTACCAGTGGTTCCTCAACGGAAATCCGATTGCTGGAGCAACACAGCAAACATACCTTGCGTCACAGGTGGGAATGTACCAGGTTGAAGCGTATAACGTGCAAAGCTGTCCGTCGGGAATTTCTTCAGCTGTACTGGTTGACGCTATTCCGGAAATGGAAATTTCTGCTTTCAGTATTTACCCGAATCCGAATGCGGGTGAATTCTGGATTTCGTTCACAGGAGAACAGAATACCGGTTATTCGCTGGAGATTCTCAACGCAGAAGGTAAAATTGTTGCGGAAGACAAAACCGAACAATTTAGCGGGCAGTACCGGAAGATGTTTGATTTGTCCATGTATGGTTCGGGAGCGTACCTGGTCCGCGTAACACACAACGGATCTTCTGTTGCTTACCGCATGATTGTACTCTGATGAATCCCCTGAACACACTGACCATTGACAAAACCTGGACGCTGTTTCTCGATCGCGACGGAGTAATCAATCAACGGATCAAAGGTGACTATGTCAAAAACGTTGATGAGTTTCATTTTCTCCCCGGGTCGATAGAGGCCATTGCGCGTCTCTCCTCCGTGTTCGGAAAAATTGTGGTCGTCACTAACCAGCAGGGAATCGGGAAGGGATTGTATTCGCAGGACGATCTCTCCCTTGTTCATGGAAAAATGAAAGGTGAAATCGAGCGGGCGGGCGGCAGGATCGATGCGGTGTTCTTTGCTCCCAATCTTGCTTCGGAAAATTCTCCATTGCGGAAACCGGGTATCGGAATGGCGCTCAACGCGCAGAAAATATTTCCGCAGATCGATTTCGCAAAAAGCATTATGGTTGGCGATACAGAAAGTGATATGCTCTTCGCACACAACGCAGGAATGAAATCGGTTTTCTGTTGCGATACTGATGAACATGTTGCTGCCGACCTGAAGGTTTCATCACTTGCCGAATTTGCATCGTATATTTCGGGCTCCAAAGCCTGAATCTCCGGATGAGAATTTCCCGTAACGGCATTGAACTCAATAAAATTTCCTTGCCCAGGCTGGCCTGGCTGTTGGTGGCCGTGGTTATGTTCTGGCACGTGTGTTATGTTACTTCCGGCGAGGAACGCAGAGACAAAATCATCCTGAGCGACGGGGCCGGTTATTACGCATACCTCCCGGCTGTTTTTATTTACCATGACCTGAGTTATAAATTCTGCCGGACTGATTTTCCGGAACATCCCGATGCACTGGGAGCCGATGCCTCACTTTTTGTCAATCACACACCTGAAGGAAAAGAAATCAATAAGTACTTCATTGGCACAGCCATTCTTGAATCGCCATTCTTTTTTGTTGCGTATGCCATAGCCGCAATCTTCGGTTATGACGCAGATGGATATTCTTTCCCGTTCCAGATTGCTATTGCCCTCGCCGCCATTTTTTATGTACTGCTCGGCCTTGAACAGGTGAAACGTTTGCTGATTAAAAGAAACGTTCCGGAATATGTTCAGGCAGTCGTTATCCTGCTGTTATTTTTCGGAACCAACCTTTATCATTATGCCCTGGGCGATCCGGCAATGTCGCATGCATTTTCATTCGCAATGGTGGCACTGTTTCTCAATCTGTCGCACAACCTGTTTCATCAACAGAAAAAAAATGACGTGCTCCGGGTTGCTCTTGCCCTCACAGCAATTGTTATGATCAGACCGGTCAACGGAATCATTGTGTTTTCATTTCCCTTCATCGCAGGCTCCTGGAGAAGTTTTGTTACCGGATTGCGCATCTCTCTCGGAAATTTTCGCGCCGTTGCAATCGGATTAGGCGCATTCGCCCTGATGGTCTTCCTTCAGTTGCTCGTTTATAAATTGTCGGTGAACAAGTGGTTTGAAGATTCTTATTCCGGCGAGCACATCGATTTCACAAATGTCCATTTCGCAAATGTGCTGTACAGCTGGAAGAGAGGCATTTTTGTCTACACCCCCCTGATGATTTTTGCATTGTCGGGTGTTATTTTCTTCCGGTCCAATTTTGAACGGATTGCATTCCTGTGCTTCTTCATCATGGTGATATGGGTAATAGCAAGCTGGCAGCAATGGTGGTACGGCGGCGGATTAGGAATGCGCCCTTTTGTAGAGTATTATCCGCTTATGGCCATTCCGCTCGCTGCATTTGTTTATTCTGCCTGCAGGAAATGGAAGAACGCTTTTTTCGTCCCGGTGCTCGGGTTTGTAGTTGTACTGAATCTCATTCAGCACTACCAATACACAATCGGCATACTTCCTTACGATGGAATGAACTTCGCGCGCTACAGTCGCATTTTTTTAAAAACAGATCCGGCCTATCGCTTCATTTATGATCCGGGAATGATAAAAGCGCACACCATGCCCCAGGGCTCGCAAAAAATCTCGTCCAGGATCCGGACTTTCGAAGAAGATACCACTTATCACGTGATCAGTTCCTGGGAAATAACCAACGAAAAATCTTTTGAGGGAAAGAATGCTGTGAAGTTAGATAAGCGGCAATTTACGGCAGGGTTAAGCGTATGGCTCAAAGACGTCGTTCCCGATTCGGCACTGTGGAACAGAGTCTGGATACGCCTCAAAGCAAAAGTTTTTCTTCCGGAAGAAAACTTCGATCCAACCATGGCTGTTTCATTTCGCAGTGATGGCACCGAATATAACTGGATGGGCTGCCCGCTCTTCTTCAGCGTGAACAACAACAGAACCTGGGACGATTTTGAATACGATGTCAAGCTCCCCCCTCCCCCCGGTGGAAATGTTGAGATATGCATGTTCCTTATCCACAGTGGCGAATCGGTTGCTTATGCAGATAACATGGAGATGGAGTTTTGGGTGGAGCCGTAGCCCTCACCTGGAAAACTGCTGCAACAACCCTCCGCTTTATTGTGCGTCTTACAATAAAAGTGTAAAACTCTCTTAACATTATTTGCGCCTGCATCTGTAGCTTTTCATACAGAACTGCATTATGTTGGTAAACCAAACGACAAGATCATGGATTATCGTGTAGCCCTGAGCATCGGTTCTGCAATAACAATTGCCTTTGCAGCGTGCAATTCTTCTGATTCCGGAACAACATCCGGAAGGTCAATCAACAAACCCTGGCAAAATATTTCTCCACCTACCGAACAGTTTACTTTCAACGCGGAAGCCGGCGATACACTTACACTTGCAAACGGCACGATCATCCGCATTCCTGCGGGAATTCTTGTTGACTCCAGGGGCGCACATGTTGACGGTGAAGTGGTACTTGATTTCACCACCATGTACAGTTCAGCTGAAATTATTGCTTCGGGTATTCCGATGGATTATGACAGTGCCGGTAGCAATTACATTTTTGAGAGCGCCGGAATGTTCGATATCTCCACTCACAAGGGGAACGAACAGTTGGCAATTGAAAACGGAAAATCCATTTCAATGGATTTTGCAACCACACGGAATGATCAGTCGTACTGTTTCTACCGGTACGACACCACCTCCGCAAGCTGGATATACCAGGGTATGCCGCAGATCGATACCAATCAGACCCGACTGGCAATGGAAGCCAGGATTGAAAGTGAAGCGGTAACCGAACCCGTTAAGCCCGTGGAGTACAGCGCAGGCACTCCTGTAATTGATCTTGACTTCGATCTTGATAAACATCCGGAACTATCGGGTTACAACGGAATCATCTGGCAATATGCGGGCAAAGGAGAAGATCCGGAAGCGAACAACTGGATTTACCGGCAGGAATGGTCGGATGCTGTTCTCAAACTGGAAGATCGGGACCAGGGAATTTATGCACTCAACCTCAATAGCGCAGACAGGACTTTCTCAACCTATATGCGTCCGGTACTGAAAGGCGCTGATTACCGTAAAGCCATTGCTGAGTTTACAACGCGCATGACGGACTTCGAGGCCCGGGAACAGGCGCGTCGCGCTGAAGCCGAAAAAGCCAAAGAGATTCCCGGCTTTATGTCACACATGAACATACTTGTATTCGGCATTCACAACATGGATTGTATAAACCATAATCCTGAATTCATTTTCGCCAACGTAAAAGCTAAAATTGACGATCCTTCGTTTACTGATGCGGCCGGAGTAACTTTCTATGTGGTATCAGGAGAGAATGAAATGACTGTAGGATACAACCTGCTTTCCGCTACCTCCTGCTTTTATAAAAATGGGGCGAAGAACAAAGTTGTGGCCGTTCATCATGAAAGCGGAAGAACGTGGGTGATGAATTCTGCAGACTTCGCGGCGGCCAATAAGGAAAATGCTGCAGCATTGAACATTAAGCTGAAGCCTTCCACAGAGAAAGTTGAAGACGTTGCCGGTTTAGAATCCATGTTGAAGAACTTATGATGCGCCGAAGGAAAAATAGTTCGCTTTTTTTCCTCCTGCTGATTTTTACCGCCGGACTCGATGCGCAGATAATAGTTGCGCCGGTTGCAGGCACTCCACAACTAAACACACGCACAAACACCGTGCAGTGGATCCCGGTAAAAGTGAACAGGAAGTGGGGATACGCCGATACCTCCGGAAAAGTGATGATTACTCCGCAGTACGATGCTGCAGAGCAGTTCATCGGACGCTATGCGGTTGTGCAGAACGGGAACAAAGCATACGTAATTGACACCGCCGGCTCTATCCTCACCCCAAAAGGACACGACCAGATTATCCAGGTGGAAGACAGCATTTTCGCTGTATATAAAAACAGCGCGGAAGGAGGCGAAGGCGGATGGGGCGCGGAAAGGCTGGGAGGAAAAGAAATTGTTCCGACCTGTTTCGATCGGATATCACGTGTAAACTATTTCATCTTCAGCTGCCATCGCGACACCATTGCCGGATACTTTCATCGCAACGGAACTCTGATTGCTCCTGTGAAATATGATACCGCCTGGGTATTCAATAACCGGTTTCTGATGGTCGCAAGACGCCATTTGTATGGGGTATTTTCATTTGCGGGAACAGTTGTCCTTCCCGATTCCTGTACGCAGGTCCGCTCTGTGACTTCTTCTGTTATCGCCGGAGAAATCAACAACAGATGGGGTGCTGCAGACGAGTCCGGAAAAAATGTCGTCCCGTTTCAATACGATACGCTTGCATTGGCAGGATCGCAATTTGTAAGGGCCGATTTCAATGACAGCGTTCATGTGTATTGTATTTCGAAGGGGCGCGTTCCCGGAACTTATACAGCAGCAACGGCGTTTGGTTCGTTTTGGCTGAAAGCGTACTCCGCTGAAAAAAAATGTGCGATCATTGATACTTCGGGTGATGTTATCATTCCGCCGGTTTACGATGACGTGCTTTTCGCCGGTAACGGAAACTGGATTGTCATCAATAACAATAAGTATGGCGTTTGCGACAAATCCGGTAAGGTGGTTGTTCCCCTGGTATACACTATGATACAACCTTACCGCAACGGAATGACCGTCGTATATTCCGGCATACTCCAGGGATTGATCAATGCCAAAGGAGATGTGATGGTGACCCCGGCTCAGTGTACAATCAACATCAAAGGAAACATCGCGAAAGTAATGCGGCCGGACGCGAAAGCAGAATTTGTGAAGACCGATGGGAACGGAAATGTGATTTCCCGCGATGAGTATGAAGAAGTGCGGGTAATCAAAATCGGTGGCGACAATTCATACAAACAGAATACGAAAATTGTAGCCGGCGTTCCGAATTCAAAACTCGTTGCTGCACCGAAACAGGATTCACTCACCTGGTTTTTCAATGCCCGGACAAAAAGGTTCGGGTTGATGGACACCTATCGCGGCGATACGCTGTCCCCTGCTATCTATACTTATGCCTCAGCCCTCGGCAATGGCTACACCCTGATCGGTAAGCCCGATACCGTCGAATCGATTACGCTTTCCGGAATGGGCCTGGAAACCGGAATGCTGTATGGAATTTTTGATGATTCCCTTGGACGCTTTGTTATTCAACCGAAGTATCCGGTACTCACGGTATTCAATTCCAACACGAATAGAAGAAACCTGGTTTTTCGTTGTGTAACGCGTGAAGGCGCGGAGGGGCTGATCAAAGCCGATGGGACTGAAAGAATCCTGCTTGCTTCATGCATTGGTCGTGTTTCAGATGGTGTGGCGCCGTTTTGCGTTGGTGGCAGATGGGAATTTTCAGAGTCGGGCGCTAACCGCACGAACTGGTATTGGTTCGCACTGAATTACAACGTCGTGAACAACGGCCCGTTCCGCAACGCTACTGAATCGCGGAATGCAGGCGGCAAAACCATCAGTCACACCGGAGGTAAGTGGGGATTCATTGATGCAAATGGTAATGTCCTGATTAAACCGGAGTATGATAGTTACCAGGTCCCTTTACACGGTACCTGCATTGTCCGTCTCGATAAAAAGTGGGGCATGCTCGACACGTCCGGCAAAATTCTGGTTCCGTTTTCATTCGACATGGTGAGTTATCTCAACATGGGAACAGAACTGATGGTACAGACGCAGCTCAACAGCGTACAGATGGGGTGCATTGACACATTGGGCAATATTGTAGTTCCCATTCAGTACAGGAAAATTATTCCGCTTGGCGATCACTTCATTGGAGTAAGCACCAATGGGAAATGGGGCGTTTCGAAAACATCCGGTGAGGTAATCACGGATGAAAAATACCTGGAAGTTTCTCCTTTCTCCAATGGATATGCGGCTGTACGCACAGGTCGAAAGTGGGGCATTATCGATTCAACCGGAAAGGAAATTGTTGCACCGGTGTATGATGCTGCCGGAACATTTTCAGAAGGAATGTGCGCCGTGCGGCAATCCATCTATTGGGGATTCATCAATACAAACGGAACGCTCGCTGTACCCTGTAATTATACAATGGTTGGATCCTATCTGCGCAACGCTGCGCCGGTGAAAACAAAAACCGGTTGGGCGCTGATTGATCATGACGGAAAACAAATCACAAAACCCAACTTCACGTTCATCGAACGTATTGGTGAGATTCCGGTTTTCTCCTTCCGCAAAGATGGAGTGAACGGACTTTTATCGACCGACGGAAAAGTAATTCTCCCGGCGAAATACAGTAAACTCAAAGATGTCGGAATGAACCGCATTGCGTTCCTGGATAATCTTCATTGGGGAATCATGGATACATCCGGTCACATTCTCGCCAATTCCAACTTCGACAAGATCGGTGTTTTCACGGAAGGAATGTGTCCGGTTTGCGTTGGCAGCTCCTGGGGTTATATCGGAGAAAACGGACAGTACCGCATCAAACCTGTTTTCCGGAGTGCTGCGCCGTTCGGTGATGGATTGGCTTACGTAGTGACACTTTCACAAGGCGGTGGCTTCATCGACACTCTTGGGAACATGAAGTTCAGCGTAGAAGGAAATCTCGGCACAACGCCTTTCAGCGAAAACAAAACCATCATCCGGTGGAAAACAAACTATTCGGTGTATACACGGTATGGTCATCGTTTGTCCCGCGATTGTTTCGGACAGGTTCTTCCGTTCTGCCATGGCGCCGCCCCCGTTCGCATGGGAATGCGTTGGGGGCTCATCAACTTCACCGGTCGCTATATCGTACAGCCCTGCTATTCCCGGATTTCTGACTTCTCTGACGGAGTGGCCATTGTTCAGACCGCAGCGACCTATGGAATTTACAGCCTGGACGGTAAACAAATCCTCGCTCCGGAATACGATCTGATCCAACCTTCCGGTAACCTTATCCGCCTGCAGAGCGACAATAAGGTTGGTTACCTTTCCCGATCGGGCAAAGTAGTATGGAACCTGCAGGAATAGTGGCGCTTCAATACCTACGCCTAACCTGCCTTTTCCGCTCATCAAATCCTGTTTTTTCAAGACCATTTTTCGCCCTGTTTTATGCGAATAATACCTACTTTTGACTCGCCCGGAAAAGTCAGGTAGTAGCAGCTCTTCCCGCCTGTTCCGGACCAGAATTTAATTCCGCCCTTATGACTAATTCCGCACAGGATTATCTCCCGATTGTTTACACACTCATCGTAGCAGCCGGATTCGTCGTAACCACCATGTTTGCCACACACAAACTGGGTCCGAAACGCGACACGAAGAAAAAATTAGAATCATTTGAGTGCGGTATCGAAGTGGAAGGCAATGCACGCGTTCCGTTCTCAGTAAAATATTTCCTCGTTGCCATTCTCTTTGTACTGTTCGACGTTGAAGTAATTTTTATGTATCCATGGGCGGTGAACTTCAGAGATCCCGATGGTACAGGACCACTTACCGGATTAGGAATTGTTGGATTTGTAGAGATGATTACGTTCATGGCATTTTTGATGGTTGGTTTCTACTACATCATCAAAAAGGGTGCTCTCAAGTGGGAAGACTAATTAATTGAAGGAGAATATTAAGATGACCGATATCGCAAGAACAAAAATGCAGATGGCGAAGTCGCCCGAAGGCGTTGAAGGCCCCGGGTTCTTTCTCACATCCATGGAAAAAGCAGTGGGACTCGCACGTAAAAATTCCATCTGGCCTTTACCGTTTGCAACATCCTGTTGCGGAATTGAGTTCATGGCGACTATGGCATCTCACTATGATCTCGGACGATTCGGTTCTGAGCGCCTGAGTTTTTCTCCGCGCCAGGCCGATCTTCTGATGGTAATGGGAACCATTGCAAAGAAAATGGGACCTGTCTTGCGTCAGGTGTACGAACAGATGGCAGAGCCGCGTTGGGTACTCAGCATGGGCGCTTGTGCAAGCAGCGGCGGAATATTTGATACCTACAGCGTCCTTCAGGGAATCGATCGCATCATTCCGGTTGACGTTTACATTCCGGGATGCCCTCCCCGGCCGGAACAGGTAATTGAGGGGCTGATGAAAATTCAGGATCTCGTTGGAAACGAATCGTTGCGCCGCAGAAACTCTCCGGAGTACAAAGCGCTCATGAATAAATACGGAATCGAATAACCTTTATGGCAGTTCTCACTCCCGAAAAAACCACTGCGCTGCACGATGAAGTGCTCGCAGCTCTCAAAGGAAAATTCGGAGAAGCAATTCTCTCCTCTTCCTGCGAATATGATTTCCCGGTGTTCATTGTCGACAAAGAAATCATTCACGATCTGCTCGTATTTCTGAAAGAGACCCCCTCACTGAATTATCATTTCCTCACAACCATGTGCGCTCTGAATTACCCGGAGAAAGCAGGAAATGAATTTGCACTGATGTACCAGCTGCACAACATGCCGGAGAACAAACGCATCCGCATCAAAACATTTATTCCTGAGCAGAAGCTGGAGATTCCTACCATCACCGACATCTGGCCAACTGCCAACTGGATGGAACGCCAGGAGTACGATTTTTTCGGAGTGAACTTCATCGGTCACCCGAACCTCATCCGCATTCTCAACATGGAAGACATTACGTTCTTCCCTATGCGTAAAGATTTTGCACTGGAAGATCCAACGCGCGACGATAAAAACGATTCAATGTTCGGCCGATAATCATGAGCGAATTCAGCAATATACCCGAAGAGCCCAGGGTCGAGGAGAAAGAGTACACCACGCTCAACCTCGGACCGACCCACCCTGCTACGCACGGAATTTTCCAGAACGTATTGCAGATGGACGGAGAAATTATCCGCGATGCGGTTCCTACAATCGGATACATTCACCGTGCATTCGAGAAACTCGCTGAGCGTCGTCCGTATGCACAGATCACTGTTCTGACTGATCGCCTGAACTACTGTTCGTCTCCAATCAACAACATGGGTTGGGAAATGACCGTAGAGAAATTACTCGGTGTGCAGATTCCGAAACGCGTCGACTACATGCGCGTGGTGATTATGGAACTCGCACGCATCGCCGATCACATCATCTGCAATTCGGTTGTAGGTGTTGATACAGGCGCACTCACAGGATTCACCTACATCTTCCAGTGGCGCGAAAAGATTTACGAAATCTTCGAAGATATTTGCGGCGCGCGTCTTACAACCAACATCGGACGCATCGGCGGATTCGAACGCAACTGGCCCGATAAAGTGTGGGCGAAGATTGACGACTTCCTGGTGAAATTTCCTAAAATCCTGAAAGAATTCGAAAGCCTGTTAATGCGCAATCGTATTTTCATGGATCGTACAATTGGTGCAGGTCCTATCAAACCGGAACGTGCACTCGAGTATGGTTTCACCGGACCAAACCTTCGTGCTGCAGGAGTCGATTACGATGTTCGGGTAACCAATCCATATTCATCTTACGAAGATTTTACGTTTGATATTCCGATCGGAAAAGAAGGTGATGTGTACGACCGCTTTATGGTGCGTGAGCACGAAATGTGGCAGTCCATCAGCATCATCGAACAGGCAATGAAGAAAATCGATCGCAAGGAAAATGTGTTCCATGCCGATGTTCCTGACTTCTTCCTTCCACCGAAAGAGAAAGTGTACAACGACATGGAAGCCCTCATCTATCACTTCAAAATTGTGATGGGCGAAATGGATATTCCGGTTGGCAATGTTTACCACGCAGTTGAAGGCGGTAACGGAGAATTAGGATTTTACCTCGAGAGTGATGGCGGACGTACACCGTATCGTCTTCACTTCCGCAGGCCATGTTTTATTTATTACCAGGCATATCCTGAGCTGATCAAAGGATCAATGTTGTCGGATGCAATTCTGACAATGAGCTCGATGAATGTGATTGCCGGAGAATTGGACGCATAAACGACAACAATTATGTCGAAGAAAGAAATAAAATTCAGTGACGAAACTTTTGCGCTCATACAGCGCATTATGAAACGTTACCCGGAAGGAAAGCAGAAGTCTGCAATTCTTCCTGCACTTCACCTTGCGCAAATGGAATTCAACGGATGGCTTTCGCCGGAAGTAATGGATTACGTTGCGTCTATCCTGAAAATAAAACCGATTGAGGTTTACGAAGTGGCATCGTTCTATTCGATGTTCAATCTCAAACCGGTTGGAAAGTGCGTGATTGAAGTTTGCCGCACGGGACCATGCTGGCTCTTAGGCGCAGAAGATCTCGTTCGTCACGTCGAGAAAAAACTCAACATCAAAGTTGGAGAAACTACTGCCGACGGAATGTTCACACTGAAAACAGTGGAGTGTCTCGCAGCCTGCGGAACTGCACCGGTAATTCAGTGCGGAGAAACCTATCACGAGAATATGACTGTTGAAAAAACAGACCAGATGATGAATGAATATCGCAGCAAAGGCGAGTTCGTGACGCACTGGGACAAAAAACACGTTAAAGCTTAACCGCAATGGGAAAACAACTGCTGCTCGAACACATCGACGCTCCGGGAATTGATACCCTGAACGGTTACAAAGCAAACGGAGGTTATCGCGCGCTCGAAAAAGCGCTGAAGATGAATCCTGCCGATATCGTTGAAGAAGTCAAGAAGTCCGGATTACGCGGACGTGGCGGCGCAGGATTTCCGACCGGAATGAAGTGGAGCTTCATTGCAAAACCGGAAGGCGTGCCGCGGCACCTTGTTTGTAATGCCGACGAGTCGGAACCGGGAACATTCAAAGACCGTTTCCTGATGCAGAAGAAACCACACATTCTCATTGAGGGAATGATCATTTCTTCATTCGCCCTCGGTGCCAACGTATCGTATATCTACATCCGCGGTGAGCTGTTGTATGTTTATCACATTCTTGAAAATGCAATTGCAGAAGCATACGCAGCCGGTTATCTCGGAAAGAACATCATGGGTTCAGGATATGATCTTGATCTCTACGTTCACCCGGGTGGCGGCGCTTACATCTGCGGTGAAGAAACTGCTTTGATCGAATCACTCGAAGGAAAACGCGGTAACCCGCGTATCAAACCTCCGTTCCCTGCTGTAAGCGGTGTTTGGGGGCGTCCTACCGTTGTAAACAACGTCGAGACCATCGCAGCAACTGTTCCCATCATTAACGACGGTGGCGAAGCTTACGCGAAAATCGGTATCGGTAAATCAACCGGAACGAAACTGATCTCTGCCTGCGGACACATCAACAAACCGGGTGTATATGAAATCGAAATGGGAATTACCGTGGAAGATTTCATTTACTCCAACGAATACTGCGGCGGAATTAAAAACGGAAAAAAACTCAAAGCAGTTGTTGCCGGCGGATCTTCCGTTCCGATTCTTCCTGCTGATCTGATCCTTACCACCGCAAAAGGTGAAAAGCGTCTGATGAGTTACGAATCATTGGCCGATGGCGGTTTCCAGTCGGGAACAATGCTGGGCTCCGGCGGATTCATCGTGATGGACGAAACAGTAAGCGTGGTGAAGAACCTCTGGAACTTCACGCGTTTTTATCACCACGAAAGCTGCGGACAATGTTCTCCTTGCCGCGAAGGAACCGGTTGGATGGAAAAAATCCTCCACCGCATTATCGACGGGCACGGAAAACAAAGTGATGTGGATTTGCTGTGGGACATTCAGACCAAGATCGACGGAAAAACAATCTGTCCGCTGGGCGATGCAGCTTCATGGCCGGTGGCAAGTGCCATCCGCCACTTCCGTTCTGAGTTTGAAGATTACATCAAAAATCCTCAGAACATCAAAGACGAAAAACATTACTACAACCTGCGCAACGAAAAGGCACCGGTTGCATAAAAAATAAACACCCCCCTTGGACGCACTTAGCGTCCTGGCGGTAAACATAGAACAGGAAACAAACACCTTGGCGTTTTGGCGTCTTGGCGGTCAAAATAAAAAGAGAATGCCTAAAGTAACAATAGACGGTAGAGAGATTGAAGTGGAGAAAGGGACGACAATCCTGCAGGCCGCCCGCATGCTTGGACCGGACGTTGCTCCACCGGCAATGTGTTATTACTCCAAGCTGAAAACATCCGGCGGTTATTGCCGCACGTGTATCGTTCGTGTAACGAAGATGAATTCACAGAATCCGAATCCCATGCCGAAACCAGTTGCATCCTGCCGCACAGAAGTGATGGACGGAATGGAAGTGGTGAATTACACTTCTGAACAGGTATTGGAAGATCGTCGTGGAGTGGTAGAGTTTCTGTTGATCAATCACCCGCTCGATTGCCCGGTGTGCGACCAGGCCGGCGAATGTCACCTCCAGGATCTCGGTTACGAAAACGGTGCTGAAAAATCGCGTTACGATTTCGAACGTCGCGAGTTTGAAATGCACGACATCGGTCCGTATATCAAACTGCACATGAACCGCTGCATTTTGTGTTACCGGTGTGTCCACACCGCCGATCAGCTCACAGAAAAACGCGTTCACGGAGTAATGAATCGGGGCGATGTTGCGGAGATCTCCACTTACATCCAGAATTCAATCGACAACGAGTTCTCCGGAAACATCATCGACGTTTGTCCGGTTGGCGCACTCACCGATAAAACATTCCGCTTCAAGAGCCGCGTCTGGTTTACGAAACCCGTTGATGCAAACCGTCAATGCACCAAGTGTACCGGCAAGGTCCGTCTCTGGTTCAAGGGAAATGAAGTTTTGCGCGTTACGGCACGCAAAGATCAGTGGGGCGAAGTGGAAGAATGGATCTGTAATGATTGCCGCTTCGATCACAAAAATCTTTCCGACTGGAATATCGAAGGGCCAAGCAGGATCAGCCATCATTCGGTGATTTCACAGAACCACTACGAATTACAGAAACTGAAACTCGATACCGGACGCCAGATCAAAAACCTGAAAGACGGCAAGAAAAAAGAATCAGCAAAGAAATAGAGTAGATTATATGCAGAACCTGATTATTCTGATGACATTCTCCTGGTGGCCACCGATTCTGGCTGTCCTTGTATTTATGGTTACACTGCTTGTAGCGATGTATTCCACATACGCAGAACGCAAGTTCGCTGCATTCTTCCAGGATCGCCTCGGACCAAACCGTGCAGGTCCTTTCGGATTGCTGCAGCCTCTCGCAGATGGCGTGAAGATGTTCATGAAAGAAGAAATCATCCCAAGCGTTTCGAATAAGCTGCTTTTTGTACTCGGGCCGTCCCTGTTCATGATTACTTCACTCATGACGAGTGCTGTTATTCCATGGAGCGCTCCGCTGCACATCGGAGGAGAAACGTATTCGTTACAGGTTGCGGATGTAAACATCGCGGTGCTCTATCTCTTCGGAGTGGTTTCTATCGGTGTTTACGGAATCATGATCGGCGGCTGGGCGTCCAACAACAAGTTTGCACTGCTCGGTGCGTTGCGCGCTTCTTCGCAGATGATCAGCTACGAAGTAGCCATGGGAATTTCCGTTGTCACACTCATCATGATTACCGGTACGCTCAGCACTTCTGAAATCGCTGCACAACAGCACAGTTTCTGGAATGATGGATATTTCTCCTGGAACTTTTTTAAGAACCCGGTAACATTCCTGATTTTCTTCATCTGCGCTCTGGCTGAAACCAACCGCGCACCATTCGATCTTCCTGAATCAGAAACAGAGCTCATCGGCGGATACCATACTGAATTCTCTTCTATGAAACTCGGCCTGTATCTCTTCGCGGAATACATCAACATG
>Ga0255338_1001579_pt1 | contig 41475 bp, 33 predicted proteins | sample MeOH1_35cm_T4_19_FD_203715 | JGI IMG/M metagenome (GOLD analysis project Ga0255338, IMG submission 203715) | Sandy soil microbial communities from University of British Columbia, Vancouver, Canada - MeOH1_35cm_T4_195 | ecosystem: Engineered > Artificial ecosystem > Sand microcosm > Unclassified ... | reverse complement strand
CGGCGCCGCTGGTCTCGATGGCCGGCCCGGGCAACGGCGGCACCATCGAGACCAGCGGCGCCGATGTGCAGGTGCAGTTGGCCACCCAGGTCAACACCCAGGCCAATAACGGGCAGACGGGCACCTGGAAGCTCAACGCGATGGATGTCAACATCGGCCAGACGGCCGCCAGTGGCGAAAATACCGCGTTTAGCGACACGCTCTCGCGCAACCTCGGCACGACCAATATCGAGCTGGCCAGCACCGTGGGCAATCTCTCGGTCAACGCGCCGATCAGCTGGAACAGCGGCAACAAGCTGACGCTGGCCTCGGCTGGCGATGTCAATGTGAACGGAGCGCTGAGCGCCACCGGCGTCAACGCCAGCCTGGCCATGACCGCTGGCGGCACCAAGGATATCAACCTGAACAACAAGGTCACGCTCAGCGGGGCCGGCAACGGCCTGGCGTTGAACTATGGCCGTTCGCTGAACCTGAACAACGGCGCGGTGGTCACCTTGTCCGGGACGGGGGCGTCGTTCAGGTCGAACGGCTTTTCCTATAACGTGATCCAGAACCTCGCGCAGCTGCAGGGCATCAACGACAATCTGGGCGGCTACTATGTGCTGGGCAACAAGATCAGCGGCGGCAGCCTGAAGTCGATTGGCGGCGACTACGGCACGTTCTACGGCGTCTTCGACGGCCTGGGCAACACCTTGAACAATCTCTCGGTGACCAGCACCGGGCCTTTGTCCGGCCTGTTCTCGGCATCGTCCGGCAGCATCAGCAACCTCGGCCTGGCGACGTTGTCGGTCAACGCGACGTCTGCCAATGCCGGCGCCGCTGCGCTGGGCGCGCTGGTCGGTCAGAACTCCGGCACCATCTCCAACGTTACCGCCACCGGCGTACGCCTCAATAGCAACACCGGGCGGGCCCATACAATGGGTGGCCTGGTGGGGAAGAACCTCATCGACGGCTCCATCGACCGCGCTTCAGTGAGCCTCTCCAGTCTGTTTGGCAGCGGCCTGACCCAGTCGATCGGCGGCCTGGTCGGTGAGAACGCGGGCAGCGTGACACGCAGCACGTCGGATGTTTCCATCGGGGGGTACATGCAGCGCACGGCCATGGGCGGCGTGGGCGGCCTGGTCGGGCTGAACGCCGGGCCTGACGCCTATATAGCCGATTCGTCCAGCCGGGGCACCGTCGGCACATCCTACGGCGGCCTGAACGTGGGCGGCCTGGTGGGCTACAACAACGGTGGCGTCATCGAGCGCGTCTTCTCCGCCGGTAACACAGGCGCTTCCGGCAACGCCGTCATCGGTGGCCTGGTTGGCCTCAACGACAGCCGTGGCAGCATTGCCGATGCCTACACCAGCGGCCGCGTCAACGGCAGTGGCGCCGCGGCCATCGGCGGCCTGGTGGGGCAGAACCGGAACGGTAGCCTGACCAATGTCAAGACCAGCGGCACCGTCACGGATTATTCGGGCATCGATGTGGGCGGCCTGGCCGGCAGCAACGAGGGCGGCACCATCTTCAGCGCAGAAGCTACCGGTGTCGTGATCGGCGGCGCCAACAACCGCGTGGGCGGCCTGGTCGGCAGCAACTACAGCGGCACCATCCAGAGTTCGGTGGCGCGAGGTAAGACCACGGGCGGCAGCAACAGCCACACTGGCGGCCTGGTTGGCTACAACGGCGGCGACCTGCTGGCGGTGGAAGCGAGCGGCGAAGTCTATGCCGGTGCAAACAGCTTTGCCGGCGGCCTGGTCGGCACCAACGTCACCACCAATGGAACCGCGATCGTGTCGGGCGTGGCCAGCGGCAACGTCAGGGGTGAAAGCCGCAGCGTGGTGGGGGGGCTGGTTGGCCAGAACAACGGGGTGGTCCGCGCTTCGTCGGCTTCCGGCACGGTGAGCGGCGGCAGCTATGTGACGATGGGCGGCCTGGTTGGCCTTAATCTGGGCGACGTCAATTACTCGACGGCCAGCGGCAAGGTCAGCTTCGTGCCGAACTACTCCCAGAACTATGGTGGCCTGGTCGGTGTGAACTTCGGTTCCATGCAGGGCAACCGGGTTTCCGGTAATGCTGCCATGCTGCCGCAGGCCGGCATCAACTACGGCACCATCATTCAATAAGGTGCTGAAGCAGTCTGATGGCCTGCCTGTCTAGCAGGCCCCTTACCCCTTGCATGCCATGCCGTGTTTCGGCATGGCATGCAAGGGCATTTCAGTACCGCGCCATGGAAGCCAAGGACGGATATGCGTTGCTGGTGGCGCAGGTGGCGGGTCCTGCTGGCCGCGCGCACCATGGATTTTGACGCCGCCTCGAAAGGCTGGGGAGACAGGGGTGGGGAGATGGAGAGCTGCATGAATACGAATGTACTGCCTATCGCCGGGTTGCCGGGGATTGCACGGGCGGCGCACCAATCGGTACGCCTGTTCATTGCCGTGCTAATGCTGGGGCTGGGGCTGGCGAGCGGCAGCGCCCTGGCACAACTTCAAAACCGCGTGGCCACCAACTGCACGAACCCCAATCCGCAGGAGGTCCAGCCGTGGACGGTAGCCAACCCCCTGACCAGCAGCACGGCCATCGGCACGATCCTGATGGAGCGGCGGTTCGCATTGACGACGTCCTTCACCTTTGGTTCGACGCCGGCCGTGATCGCTCACGAGTTGGTCACGGGCGCGCACTGGGCAATGGGGTTCGGGCCGCCCATCGGAACGGATGGCATTGCGCCAACGAATATTGACGGCATCGGCTTCAAGTGGGAAGCGCTATCGTCGGACGGTGTCGCCAGGACGTTGCGCAAGGAGATCGACCCGCTTGCCGTCGAGAAGTTGGACGTCTTGTTTCAGCCTAATCTGGGGGTACAGATCGGGTCCACCATCGCCAGCTACAAACAGTACCTGGTGCTGACCAAGGACCCGAATGCGCTCGCCGCGGGCGAGATCAAGGTGACCAATGTTGCGAGTGGTCTCCAGGTGAAGATCTACTCAGCGGACTTTCTGAAATCGGTGGGGGTGAGCCTGGGCAGCACGTTCCAGGTGCCCACCTTGGGCCCGGGGTGCCATCAGTCCATTACCTACGACAGCACTGGTCTCGTCAGCATTGGCGGCGGCCCTCCGCCTCCGATTTCGAACAAATGCGACGTGGTGGCCAATCAGATCATTCCGGTCGATCTGGGGAGTATTCCCATTGATCGCTTCAAGAGGCTCAACGACACGTCCCCGCCGAAGCACTTCGAGATCGCCCTGAGCAATTGCGCGGCCAACGCCAAGCCCACGATCAGCTTCAGGGACAAGGCCACGCCTCCCAACGCAGACAAGACGGTATTGCGGCTCAGTGCGCCAGGCGGGCAAAGCCTGGCCCAGGGGTTCGGCATCATCATGACGCGCGAGGATGGCAGCCGGGAGCGCATCTCCTATGGCGATCCGGGTGCTGCCAAGAAGTACGAGATGACGCTCGACAAAGCGGGCAGGACAGCAAAGCTTCCCCTGTCGGCGCAGTACATCCGCACCGGTGGCGACGCCGAGGTGATGGCCGGCTACGCGGGAGGCTCCGCCGAATTCACCTTTACTTTCCCTTGAGGATGGAGTCCAAGACCAGGTTGGCAGCGCTGCGCTGACCACACGCGTGCCATCAAATGAAATCGAGGAGCTACCTCAGCCGAGTTCGATGCCAAATTCGGCATGAACGTGGACCAGCGGTCTGGACAACGAAGTTTCGCCGACAGGCGACCACATCGACCTGTGGAACGGCGAAACAATCACGGCCGCATCGCTACAGGGCCGGCTCAATAACTTCCTGCGCTTTACCGTGGGGCTTGGGTCGGCGCGGTACTCGGATTTAGGCAAATCGAAGAAGACCCTGCTGCGGGAAGTCGCATGACGCGTCTCGCTTGGTGTGTGGCTTTTATCGCTATGGCGCTGGTAGCGATGAGGCAGTCGGCTCTACTAGCCGCGAAATTGGCAGAGAAATACTCATGGCCGCTCATCGAGCAGTGGCACGGCTGTTGGGACATCGAGCATTGTTCGGTGTCATGGTGGGGCCAAGCCGCGATCGTCCTTTTTTTGGTCGGCCCTGCTGTGGCTTGGGCATCGGCGGGTTGGAAGTACTCGCGTCAGCCAACCGCTGGGAGGTTCGCTTGGACAATGCTCTCGCTGTTGGCAGGCACTGCCCTGTTCTATCTGGGGTACTACGCCTTGATTTGGTGACGTGGAAGCCAGCCATCCTCTGCCAGCGCCTGCGCGCCTCCCAACGGAGGGCGCCCGATGCATAGGTATCCGCACTACAACATCACCGCCCAGCGCGCCGGGCGCGACACCTTCCTCACGGCCCACGCGCCTTCCGAAAGCCCGCTAAGCCTCGCTGCGGAAAAAACCGCGCAACTCAACGCGCTGCTTTCGGTGGCTGTCGAGAACGCTGCCGGCGGCTCCTTGTGCAACATCACCGAAGAGGCGCAGAGCCATCTGCTTTCGCTGGCGGCCGTGCTCGCACATGAAACGCTGGTGTTGAGCGAGTTGGCCGCGCAGGAGGATGAGGGGGAGGGTGGCGATGGATAATGGGTAGACTGCCAAGCGCAAACGCGGGTGAAGTCCGGAACCCGGAGCCGATCGGGGCGCTCAAATGTGCCTGGGCGTGATCAGCCGCTTTCGCCCACATCGTTCTGCGCAAACTGGACTGCAAGGCCGATCGCTCGCACGCTATACCCGTTCACCTCCCAGCCACCCCCGGTCCTCTGCGGATGATCGGGGCCAAACGGTATCGCCAGAACCCTAAGCCCCGCCCAGGGGATCTCACTGCGCGCCGATGGCCGCACGTCGATCAATATGTCGTCCCGATGCAAGCCACCCTGCGTTTCGGAGTAAGGCTGTCCGACGGCACCCCAACGCCGTAGCCAGGCACACAGGTGCGTGGCGACCTCCCTCACGTCCGAGCGCACGTACACCACGCCAGGCCGTAGTTGAGGCATCACGATATCCGGTGCATCGATGGACAACGAGAAGGGCAGCGTAGCCGAGAAGAGGCTTCCGAGCCCAGGCTCGCTTACCACCTGGATAGCGCCGCCCATCAACTGGGCAAGCCGATGGCAGATCGAAAGTCCGAGTCCGGAACTGGCTGTCGCCTGCCGGCTACCGCTTGCCTGATAATACGACTCGAAGATGTGCTCCTGGCTTTCCGCCGCGATACCGATGCCGGTGTCCGCCACCTGCCACATCAGCTCGACGGCTTGCGGCCGGGTTGCCACCATCCGCGCGCGCAGCACCACCCGGCCCATCTGCGTGAACTTGATGGCGTTGCTCAGGAGGTTGTTCAGGATCTGGCGCACGCGAACTGCATCGCCAAGCAAGCTCCCGGGAATGTCCGCATCGATACAGGCGTAGATGAGCAGGCCCTTGCGCTCCGCGCGTGCAGCGTACGAGGAAAGCACGTCCTCCGTCAGGTCGAGCGGCGAGAAGGCCGCCGGTTCGAGCATCAGGCTCCCGGCTTCGATCCTCGAGATGTCCAGCGTGTTATCCACTACCTGCAATAGCGAATCCGAGGACCTTTCGATGGCCTTGATGTACTCCCGCTGCTGCCCTGACGTACAGCTCAAGGCCAGGAGCTCAAGTGTTCCAAGAATGCCATAAAGCGGCGTACGAATCTCATGACTCATGGTGGTCAGGAAAACGGTCTTGGCCTCATTGGCGGCTTGCGCCCGTTGAATGGCTAGCTGCGTTGCTGCTTCCATTTCCTTGCGGGCCGTGATGTCGTTGAACGCGCAGATCACCACGTCTTCGCCCTGGTAGCGCGCTGACGCGAACGACACATAGACGCTGCGGCCGTCATGCAGCACCAGTTCCCTCCCGGTGCTCGGATGGCGGTCCCTGGACAGCGCGGCTTCGCGCCACGAGATGTCGGGATCAAACCAGCTTCGCGCCAATTCATTGGCAAGTGGCACGTTGCCGTCGCGGCGGCGAAGCACGCACAATGCCACCGGTGCCGCCTCGATCATGGATCGGCTAAACGCTTCGCTTTCGATCAGGCTGTCAAATTGCCGCCGCGCCGGCAGCATCTGATGCCGATTGATATACACGATGCCGATGCCGATGCCGATGATCAGCAGAAGGACGCCCCCCAGTGCCAGCCGGATGGCCGGCATGCAAACCTTCAGCAGTGCGCTCGCACGAATGAAATAAACAACACGCCAACCGTCGTCGCCTACCGCCTTGCTGAGCGTGAGGTACTTGGGTATTGGGCCCATTCCGTATCGAATAAACGCATCCTCGCGTGTCATTCTTGCCAGGTCGCGCCTTAATTCGGCATCTTCCGTGCTTTCGAGAACAACGTTATCATGGCGGTCCAGCAGCATATAGCTCAGGCCAGGCTTGGACAGCAGGAGACCCGGCTCGACATTGTCCAATGCCAATCCAAGCCAGCCGGCTGTCTTCTCGCCAGGATCGACCCGGCCAAACATGTAAAGACGGTGATGAATACGATCGCTGGCCCAGATAATCGACCTGGCGTCAGCCGATTGCGCGTGCCGCGCAACCAGCATGTTTGTCACCTCCGGCGAGAGCGTTTCCCGAATTCCACGGCGATCGCTCTCCAGCCCTGCCTGAGTGGACTGGGCAGTGGTCCAGTAGACCAGATGGGCGCCTGAACGCGCGATGGCATCCCTGTCCCGTTCAGTAACATACAAGGTCCAACTCTTCCCGAGTTGCCGATCGATGGCGAGCGAAATCCCTTCGATGTGATGTGCCGCGCTTGCTGGCAACGCGACAGCCTCGCCGCTGCCTTCGGATATGGAGTCGATCAAGGATTTCAGCAGCGAACTACGTTGCCCCAGGAAAATCTGCGCGTTATACGCCGCAGCATTCATCTGGCGCCGATATGCGGAAATTTTCCTCTCGAATTGAGACTCCAGGTACAACACCGCGGCCATGCCCGCGCACAGCAGCAACGTCGCGGCCAAGAGATATAGCATCACAACGGCTACGCGCGGCGGCGATATCTTGACGCTACGGCGCCCAGCACGAAGTCGATGGGGATGCATGATCGAATAGTGCCGCCGATCGGAATTCTTTCCTATCGGACAATTCTCAATCTTCGATTTCAGCAGTGATTTTCCATAGCCCCCCGCAATTCCGCTGGCATGACCCCGGAGTGTCGTTACCCGCGCAGGAAATTGACCGTCTCCAATGCAGCAGTATCCTCGTTGGCAGGGGCAAACCGAAATGCGAATGCGTACTCATACAGCTCACGGTCGTTTGCAAGTCCCAGCTTTCTCATGCCCGTGATGCGCTGCGTGCTCACGGTCTTGATGCTGCGGCCCAGTGCCGTGGCGATCTCACCAACGGTCATGCCTCGCGTATAGCGGCGCAGCACTTCGGTCTCCCGTGCTGAAATGCAATCGTTGGCAAAGACGTCGATCGGCTCCTCCGCCATTCGCGAGTGAGCCATCAGCCTGCGCACCGATTCCGCGATATACATTCGCCCTCGCGCTACAGCCAGGATGGCACTCGCGATCTCCCTTTCCGGGTCGCTACTCAGCAGCAGACCATGGGCACCCGAGACGATCATGGCTCGCAGGACCAACGGGCTGGATACCTTCGTGATGATCACGACCTTCAAGCGAGGACAGGTGCCATGCAGAAGATCCAGCAATGCGATATTGTCGTTGTGTCGCCCGCCCGGACGACAAAAGGCGCTGAGCAGGACATCGGCCTTGGCTCTGCCCAGCCACTGCATCAGTTCGGCGGAATCCACGGGTTCTCCAACGATTTCGACTTCATCCATCAGCGCCAACACCTGGCGCATCGTTTTCTGCGATGTGGAATGGTCATCCGCAAGAAGCACTCTGATTGGCACAACTATGCCCTCCGATCAACGAATCTGTGTAAAGCCGATCCGGCTCCCGACGGATCGGGCCCGGTGCGGCGCCCCCGCGCCGTAGAGCTGGCATCGGGGGCGGGCCGCAGGCGGCGCGCTTCCCCGTCCTTTGCCGACGGACGACCGGCGCTCAAGCCGAGGACGAACGTTGGCGCCATTCCAGGATCGGCGCCGGGAACCGTTTATCCGAGCGCGGGCCAACGTGTATTGGAGGGCCGCGGTATCCCGGATACATCCGGTCTCGGCAAGCTCCGGCGTGACGCCGGCCACGTAGCCGCCGGCAGTCCGGACCGTAGCGAGAAGACGGTCGGCGGCACCCTCGCACTCCGTCAGCGACGCCGGCACGTTGACCGATGCCGTCGCCGCGCAACCCAGCCTGCGCCACCGGGCCTGGCCGGCCACAGCCGTGCGCAGGATGGCGCAGGCCAGGGCATGCAAATGGCCTTGGGCAGTCACTGGCGGCAGAAACTCCGCCGGCGCCAGTTCGCCGAGCAACGAGTGCATCAGGCGCATGCCGTCCATGCCCGGCATCGAGAGATCGGTGATCAGGACGTCGAAGGCAGTTCCCTCCGCAACGCCCATGCCTGCGGGCCATCACTCGCATCCCGCACCTGCGTGACGCCGCATCTGTGCAGGCGCCGCTTCATCGCCGCGCGCTGGCGTTGCTGGCCGTCGGCTGGCAGTACACGCAGGCTGGAGCGGACGGCCTGGCGGGTTGCTTCGATTATTTCGGGTACCTGGTGTGACAAGGGGCTGTAAATCTCCATTCATGTAATGGCGGCACGGCGATTAGCGATGACCAGAATGGTGTTGCCATATTTCGCCCTTGCCTCAAGGCGACTGGGCCTGGCAGCAAGCCGATCCTCCTGCGGGTGGCGGCAAGAAATGGCCCAGATCAATCGGGAGCGGGAAAGAGCTTCCGACGGCTTGGTTCCGTGAAAGTGCATAGCGGCCGCCAAAGCCCCCGTATGGCTCGCGTGCATCAGCAGATATTCGCCAGAATTCCCCGATCGCGACACAGGATAGTTCTTGTTTTCGGAAAAAAGAACTGAATTGAGATTATCGCCACGCTTAACAACGCGTGCTCTGGGTGCACGGCGGTGCAAGGCAGCCTCTCATCAAGGTCAGGCGTGGCCCAATTCACCCAACCCATCCCGAGCTTGGCCTCGGCGGAGTTGCCAGTCGCCAAAGCGCATGCCATTCTGCTTCAAATCTGATTCTTGCTCGGCAACAGAAGGCCAATGGGGGCTGGTGAAGAAATATAAAAAACGAAAAAGGAATGGAAATATAAGGAAACAGAAATAGGTCGGAGTGCACGAAAATAATAATATGATATTGAGACTTCGTTTCTGTTTGTGCGTGCCATTCAATGATGTTTCGAATCTCGCGAAATTAATTTGTTTAATCGTAAATTAATTTTTGGTGAATTTAAAGACGGAAATTATGATTAATTATGGATGATTGCATGGTTGGGTAATTAGAGGGAATAAGATTTTACGGTACGGATTTCCGGCCCGGTTGCGCTGGGCAAACCGTGGAGAGCGTAGCCCGTAGCTTGTCTTGCGCGGCGCGGCATCGCGCCTATGCGAAGGAACTGATTGATCATGGTGCGCAGTAGGGGCAGTATGTATTCGTGCGCCAGGGTGGCACGGTGGCGACGACTTCCCATTGGGGAGCGCAGTCCTCGGCGTGGTTGTGATACACCGCCGCGGCGGCCGTGAAGGTTGCCCTGATGACGATCAACCATCCCCGCTAGCCAGTCGCTTGTCGGCAGTCAGCACCGAACTGGCCTTGTTGAGCCGAGGCTCATCATCCGATGGAAATGCGCCGGATATCTGCTCTCCGGGCTCCTCCGCCGTTGGACAGCGCTGCGCTGACACGTTGCTGCAGAACCAGATTCTTCTGGTAGAAGAAGAATGATGACTTCAGTATTCTTGACTTCGTCGGCATCAACACTTCCTGCTGATGCCGAATCCCGATTCCGGCGAGGATTCCCTTCCTCTGGCCCGGACTTCTACCCACCCAAGCGGCCCTCGCGGGCAGCTTGGGTTTTTTTTGCGCCCGGCAGGGCACCCTCACTTGAGGGTGGAAGTCTCTTACACATCTCGCTGCTGGGTACCCGGCAGCGCATGCAGTCTCGTTCGCGAGCCGCCGTATGCGAAAGCGCACGCACGGTAGTGTGAGGGGGCTGAGGGGGAGGGGCGCCTCAGCCTGCTCGATGCCGATGCCTGGGAGTGTCCGTGGCGTCCTGCTACTGAAAAAGCTCGGTAGCAATGCAGAAGGTAATGAGCTGCTGGTCGGTTGTTGCACCGAGCTTCTGCATTGCTGACACCTTGTGGCCACTTACGGTCTTGATACTGCGGTTGAAGTGCTTGGCGATATCCTGTACCGACTCCCCGCCAACGAAATGGCGAAGCACTTCATATTCCCGCGGCGACAGCGTCTTGATTCGATCACCAATGGACTCCGCCCCCGAACCCGCGCGAAGAGACGCCTGGAGGGATGCTGGAATATATCTGCGGCCACTCCGGATCGCGAACAGGGCGGTGAGGATGTCGTTGAGAGAGTCGCCCTTGAACACCACTCCGTGCACGCCGGCATCGTACAGGGCTGATACGATGATCGGGTTGGTGAGCATTGTCAGGACCAGCAGCTTGACGCCGGGAAACGTCCTGGTCAGGTATGCGATGAGCTTCAGGCCATCCCCGAAGACCGAATCACCGGGCATGGCAAAGTCGGTGACAATAATATCCGGACGGGCAACGGGAATCTTGGCGATCAGGTCCGAGGGGCCCGAGGCAGAATCAACCACCACGAAACGCAGGTCCTGTTCGATGACTTCGCGTATTCCCATGAGCACCAGGGGATGATCGTCCGCTAAGATGATTTTGGTTTTTTTCATGGAGTTCAAGAATCGGATAAAGAGAAGCCGCCGCCTGGTTGATTGTCAAAACTCAGCAAAATGGCCTCGATCCGCGAGGCAGCCCGCGCTATGCCTGCCTTCTGCTTTTGTTGAAGGCCTTCGCTGCGAATGTCTTCCTCCAGGGCTTCGCAGTATTTCACGAGTCTGAACAATTTTACGGTAGCCAGCGCTCCGCGGATACGATGCAACGTATCCAGGGCGCTGTCGGCGGACGAATTCGCTATTGCTCGATTGAGCGCCGCGATATCGCTTCGCATGGTCTCGGAGAATACGTTGCGGAACCTCAGCGGCACGAACCCGACTTCATCGTGACTGGCCGGGGCCTCCGGCACGGCCTGCGCCACGCTCCGTATGACAGCAGGCGAGCGGATCGACTGGAGATGAGACCGTAGCACCCCCAGGTCAAATGGCTTGACCAGCCAGGATGTCATGCCCGCGTCCATGCAGCGCTGCTCCTCTTCGCGCATCGCATTGGCGGTGATCCCGATAATAGGGCCCTCGTAGCGTTGTTGCCTCAACGCTTCGGCCAACTCGTAGCCATTTGCCCTTGGCATGTTGATGTCCGTGATCACGACATCGAACCGATCGGTGTGCCATCGGGCCAGCGCATCCACCCCATCGCAGGCCAGAGCAACCACGCAGCCGATTTGTTCGAGTTGCTCCTTCAGGATCGTTCCATTTATGGCGTTGTCCTCGGCCACGAGGACCCGAAGCTGTGCGCCGGCAGCGAGAGGTTCCGCCGGCCTGTCAACTGCCTGGGATACACCCGGCCCCGCCATGGCGATGGCGCTGCCGACCGCTTGGACGCTGTGCGCACTCAGGTAGCCACTCCCCGCCGACAATGCAGCGTCCGCCGCAGCAGGCGGGCTGCCGGCAAACAGATAGTTCCCGGTCCAGCCGTCGGGGACAGGGTAGGAGACGAGAAGGTCCAGCAGACGCGCATGCGGCGCAGCATCGACAGGAATATCGTCTGCTGTGTGGGTGGTGGCTCCCCAGCGCTTCAGCCATGCGCACACATTGTCGGTCAACTCCTTGCTCGGGGATCGCACGTAGACGGATTCCCCCGTCAGCACAGGCGCTTGCGATGGTACCTGCACCGCAGCATGCGATAAGGGGAGCATCAGCGAAAAGCTGCTTCCCAGGCCCGGATCGCTGACCACCCGGATGTCCCCATGCATCAGCCTTGCCAGGCGCATGGAGATGGACAAGCCCAGTCCGGCGCCGCTTACCGTATGCATATTGCTGTCGATCCGATAGAACGGGGTGAAGAGTTCCGCTTGACGTTCCCGCGGTATTCCGACCCCTGTGTCCACCACCTGGAACAGCAGCGTCACGCCAACGCGATCTGTCGAATCTTGCCGGACGCGGAGAATCACGTGACCGGATTCGGTAAATTTGATGGCGTTGCTCAGGAGATGGTTCAGTATTTGCTGAATTCGCATTGTGTCGCCACGCAGGTGCTCAGGCAGATCGGGCGCAACGCAGGCGTACAGGAGCAGGCCCTTTTGCCGCGCGCTGGCGGCAAAGCGGCTGACGGTAGCCTCCACCAGCGATAGCAGGCAGAAGTCGTCCGCCTCGACTGACAGCTGCCGCGCTTCGATCTTGGCGATATCCAGGACGTCGCTGATGATTTGCATCAGTATTTCCGACGAGTTACGGATAGTCTGGACATACTGCCTTTGCGCGTTGCCGAGGCCGGTGAGATCCAGGAGTTCCAACGCGCCCATTACGCCATACAGCGGCGTCCGGATTTCGTGGCTCATCGAGGCCAGGAGGGTGGTCTTGGCCTCGCTCGCGTTGTCAGCGTCCTGCTTTCCCTTGGCCAGGGCGCGTTCGATTTCCTTGCGTGCGCTGATATCGGCAAACGCGCACAGCAGCACGGCTTGACCACAGTAGCGGGTCGGCGCGAAAGCCACGGAGAGCGGCCTGCTGCCATCGCCCCGGATTTCCTCGATAGCGCCGGGCAGGGTAGCAGCAAGCACTTGCGTGGCCTGAGAGGCATTGTCGAGGACGCACTGCAGGTCCTGGTGCGTATCCAGGCCCGGGTCCAGGTTGAGCCATTGCTTTGCCAGATGGTTGCGGAACAGCGCCGTACCGTCCGCCTGGCTGTAAATGCACAGCGCCACAGGCGCGGTTTCGATAAGCGCGCGGCAGAATGCGCTGGTTTCCGCCAGCCGTTCGTGCGCCCGGCGCGCCGGCAATACCACGCGCCGGTTGTACGAGCGGACGAAGGACAAGCCGCCGCCCAGCCCAAATAGCACCAGCATTGCGAGGATGACTGGCAGGCCCCTGTTATGGCGGAAGAAGGTCGGATAACCAATGCGGTATAGCGCGTGCCACGACCCGCTCGGGTCCCTTAGCCGAAAGTACAGTCCGTCGGCGGCATAGGTGACGCCATCCGCCTTCGATGCGGGCATCGGTGACTTGCCCGCAAAGGTGGTTCGGGCCTTGTCTTCCAGCCAGAAATCGTCGTAGCTGGGTGTTTCCAGAGAGCGCCGAATACTGCCGATCCTATCCAGGCTCAGCAGCGCAGCAGCGTAGAGCGTATCGCTCCCGGATTCAGCCGCTCGCGGTATGGCCGCCGCGGTATCGAGCGGCAGGACGGCGAGCATCTTGCCTGCCCCCCCGGCCGACGGATCCGCGCGGAGCCAGCTGACACCCGCCGATGCAACGTCGCGCTCGCCTGCGTGCGTGCCGGCATGCTGCGCAACCATCGAGAACATCTCGCCGTATTCCTCGGGCCTGTTCTCGGAAGTGGAGCGGAACGGCTGCATGCCGACACTGGCGTTGGCATGCGCCGCGATCAGGAAGACGTCTGACGGAGGATGCTGGGATGCTGACCAGTAGGCGCTGTAGTAATCGAAAAAAAAGGAGCCAAACCGGAGCACGGATCTGTCTAGTGGAGGACAATCCTCCTTGCTCTTGCAGGCAAGGCTGAACATGACCGACGTGTGCGGAACCCTCGCCTCGAACAGGATCGCGCCGCCATGGGCGCTCGAATCGATGCGCTGCAGCTTGACATCGCCCGTGTAATCATCGGGGTGCAAACTCCGGACTCGCGTCCGCAGGCGTATCAGGAAGGCCTCCTGCTCCCGGATATAGCCAGTGAGTTCGGAAAAATGAATGGCGATCCGTTCTTCCTGATCCTCCACAACGCGGAACATGCCCCAGCAAAGGGTGCCGGCCAACATCAGCGCCAACGGAATGATGGCGAACATCACGAGACTCAGTTGCCTCTGCGTGCGGGCAAGGCGGCGGATCGGACTGCGTTCCATTAGCGCGGCAGGTAGTGAAAGGCGTCGTGTCTACGATGGAGCCCCGGGGAAAATTGGAAACCTCTACGGCGGTACCACGCTGCAGCCCGGTGTGGCCGGCATCGCGCACGCCAAAGGACGGAGAATGGCCTGCTCTGCCCCGAGCAATGCATAAGTGTCACTGAAAGTGGGGCAACTCGATGTGTACACCAGATCCGACGATTGCTCAATAGCCCCGGATCATATCCCGGCATTCAGGAAGGGCCCAAGCGACGCCAGCTAACGGCAGTCCGCGATGGCGGCAGCTGGACTGATCGGCGCGTATTTAGAGAGGGACGTGTCGTTGGTTGAGCACGGCAATCAGCCAGCGGGCCGGGTAGCCGCGGCCGATTGATCGCAAGCCGCCGGATTGCAGGCGATCCAGGTGCTCCAGGTGCTCCAGGTGCTCGGACAGGATCTGCCGCTCGTTCTCGTGCATGCCGTGCAGCGAGGCGGCGGGCATCATCTCGGCCCCGGGGTAGTACAGGCCGAAGCCTAGTTGATCGCGGGTCCTATCTTGCCCTGCGAGATGCACAGGCGCTACAGCACAAGTTTGGCATTTCCAGCGCAGTGTCCGAAGAGATGTTCGAGTGCATTGATGCGTACTTCGATAAGGGGGCAATCATATCCATTGCGCCATTGGAGGCGGCCTTTGATTCGCGTATGCGGAAAAGGCCATGCATTGATGGCTATGAGACCAACGGAAAGGTATTGGGAATGGAGTGTGTGCTCTTTGAAAATGGCATGCCTGGTGAGGCTATTCTTCATATTGAAGTTTCAGAAGACAACGAAAGACTGGATCTGTACTACCAATACACTGGATCTTGATGAGATTTCTGCGATGACGGCAAAGGAAGCGTTCAATGTCGCAGGCCTGCCTATGCGAGGCTCCCGATGACGATCGTGACACGCGGCGCACACGATGCTGAGCATCGATGGCGAACCGTCGCTATATCGCGAGCAACTTGCCTGGTCGGGCCTGGCGACGCTCGCGGGGCTGCCGGCAATGGTGGCGCCCGTCGGGAACACCGGGCAGGGGTTGCAGCTCGGTGTGCAAATCATCGGCCCGGTGCTGTGAGGCCGGACCACCATCGCCGTCGCGCGATGGCTGGGAGGCGAGACGCCGGATTGAGGATCCGGCACCTTCTCCTGCCTGCTGAAGGGGCTGCCGGCGCAGTGCGTTAGGCAGCCCGCAGTTGCCTCACGCGGCTGCGAGCGCTGTATTTGCAGGCTTCCACAGCGCACCCGCATAAAGCTCCGCGCCAAAATCCGCCGGCACATCCCCGCGGATCCGCTGCTCGTGCAGGGCCAGGTCAGCCAGCAAAAGGTCGCGGCTGATCCGCGCGACCGAGGCCGGGATATCGCGGCGCATGCTGGGCACGTCGCCCAACGGTACCCCGACGCTGGCAAAGCCGGCCGGGTTGTGCACGTGGATGTCGCGCAGCCACGGCGCGGCACCTGGCGTCTTTTCCAGGTACTCGAGTCCGCTGCCGAGGTAGGGCGAGGCGGCCAGTTCGTCGTCGCGCGCATCGGCCGGCGGCTGGTAGCGGTCGCGCCAGCGCAGGATGTGCGGAGCGATATCGGCGAGTTCCGGACGCGCTGACGGGTCGACCACATAGCCAGTGCCCGCGATCGCAAAATCGAAGCGCAGGGTTTCGCCGTGGGCCTGCGTGGCAATGCGGCCGGACTCCACGTCGGCGGAAGACAGCGATGTGCTCAGGTGCAAACGGAACTGCGGGAACCTGAGCACCCGCTCCACCGAATCGGCTGGTGGCGTGGAGCCGGCGCGGCGGTAGCGGATGGCCTGCTCCCAGCGCGTGGCGTCGGGCAGGGCGTGGTAGTTGTCGTAGAGACCGGGATAAGCGCGCACGCGCGATACCGGCGTGGCGGCGATATGGTCGCGACGCGCAAACATATGCACCGCGGCGGCGCCGGACTCCAGCGCCACGGCGGCGGCGTCGAAGGCCGAGGCGGCAGCGCCCAGTACCGCGACGGTCTTGCCGCGCAGTGCGGCGAAGTCGATGGCGTCGGCGGTGTGCGCCGCCAGCCCTGCAGCCACGGCTTGCGATAACACGGCCGGTACGAACGGGGCGCCGTTGCCCGCCACGCCATTGGCCAGGACGACCTTGCGCGCGGTTTCGATGCGCGGCGCCCCGTCCGTTTCCAGGTGCAGCCGGAAATGAGCCACCGGGCCGCCGGTGACAGGCTCGATGCGCACAACCCGCGTGCCGTAACGCACTTGCACGCCAAGAAAGCCGCGGTACCAGTCGAGATAGTCGGCCCAGGCAAGACGTGGAATGCGGTCGATGCCGGCATAGGCTTCGGCGCCATGGCGGGCTTCGTACCACGCCTGGAAACCCAGCGCAGGCAGCCCGAGCTCGGGCCCGACCAGATTCTTGGGCGTGCGCAGCTTCTGCATGCGGGCGCGTGTGCGCCAGACGCCGGCCAGCGTGCCGTCGGGCGCGGCATCGAGCACGGTGACATGGCCGATGCCCGCGCGGCGCAGCGCGAAGGCATAAGCGCTGCCACTCTGGCCGCCGCCGACGATGGCTACATTGTGGTCGATGCCCGCGTGGCCGGGCACCCAGTTGTCGGGTGCGGGTCCGAGCAGGCGCAGCGTTTCACGCGCGAGGAAATCCGGATCGGATGCGGGAAGGGAGGGCGAAGTGGTCATGCGGCAGCGGCAATGGTTGGTGCGGCGGGTTCGGAGGACGCTGCGGGATGCGCGGGGCGCCTGAGGCCCAGGTGCTCGCGCAGCGTGCTGCCCGAGTACTCGGTACGGAACAGGCCGCGGCGGCGCAATTCCGGCAGCACCAGCGCGATGAAATCGGTGAGCCCGCCCGGCAATACCGGCGACATGATGTTGTAGCCGTCGGCGCCGAATTTCCGGAAGCGCTCTTCGAGCTGGTCCGCGATCTGTACGGGCGTGCCGACCAGTTGCCAGTGGCCGCGCGCGCCGGCCACACGCTGGTAGAGCTGGCGGATGGTCAGGTTCTCGCGCCGCGCGAGATCGATCACCAGGCGCTGCCGGCTCTTGCTGGCATTGGTCTCGGGCAGTTCGGGAATCGGCCCGTCGAGCGGATAGCCGGACAGGTCGAAGCCGCCGCTCAGGCCCGACACCAGCGCCAGCCCGACCACGGGGTCGATCAGCGATTGCAGTTGCTCGAACTTCTCCCGGGCTTCGCTCTCGCTTTCCGCCACGACGGGGAAAACGCCGGGCAGGATCTTCAGGTCGTCCGGTTCGCGGCCGTATCTGGCGAGCCGCCCCTTCACGTCGGCATAGAACGCCACCGCGTCCTCCACGGTCTGCTGCGCCGTGAACACAGCCTCACCGGTGCGGGCCGCCAGTTCCTTGCCGGCTTCCGATGAGCCAGCCTGCACCACGACCGGGTGGCCCTGCGGCGTCCGCGAAACGTTAAGCGGCCCCTGCACCGAGAAATGCTTGCCCTTGTGGCGCAGCACATGGCGCCGGGCCGGATCGTAGTAGCGCCCGCTGGCCTTGTCGCGCAGGAAGGCGTCGTCTTCCCAGCTGTTCCACAGGCCGGTGACCACGTCGGCAAATTCGGCGGCTCGCTCATAGCGGTCGGCATGCGCCAGGTGGTGGTCGCGGTTGAAATTGCGCGCTTCGTGCTCGCTCGACGAGGTGACCAGGTTCCAGCCCGCGCGACCGCCGGAAATGTGGTCCAGCGACGCGAACTTGCGGGCCACGTGATAGGGCTCGTTGAAACTCGTCGAAGCCGTGCCGACCAGGCCGATGCGCTTCGTCACCGCGCCCAGTGCCGATAGCAGGGTGATGGGTTCGAACTGCGCCTGGTAGCTGTGCGCGGTGCGGCTGAGGAACTCGGTATCGTCGCCGCGCGTGCCCACGCCGTCGGCCAGGAAGATCAGGTCGAACTTCGCCGCCTCGGCGGCCTGCGCCAGCGCCACGTAATGCTGGAAGTCGATGCCGGCGTCGGCCTTGGCGTCGGGATGGCGCCAGGCGGCGATATGGTGGCCGCTGGGGTAAAGGAAGGCGCCCAGGCTGAGGAAACCGCTACGTTGAGCCATGATGGATTGTCTCGTGTCCTGTTGATGTCAGTGTTGGTGTCAGGCCGCCTCGCGGGGGCTTTGCCGCCCTTGCGGCCGTGCCAGGCCCAGATGCTCGCGCAGCGTGCCGCCTTCGTACTCCGTGCGGAAGATGCCGCGCCGCTGCAGGATCGGCACCACGCCGTCGACAAAATCCTGCAGTCCGTCGGGCAGCGCATCCGGCATCAGGTTGAAGCCGTCGGCCGCGCCGTGCCGGAACCAGTGCTCGATGTCGTCGGCGATCTGCTCCGGCGTGCCGACGATCACGCGGTGCCCGCCGCCGCCCGCCAGCTCGCGGATCAGTTCGCGCGCGGTATAGCCGTGGCGCCGCGCCAGCGCGAGCGTGGCATTGAAGAAGGTATGGTTGCCGTTGCCATTGGCGGGCAGGGCGAGGTTGCCGGGCAGGCGTTCGTCGAGCCTGAGGCGGTCCGGCGTGATGCCCAGCGTGCCGGCCAGCCGCGTCAGGCTGTAGTCCCACGGGATCAGGTCGACCAGTTCGTCGCGCCGCCGGCGCGCCTGGGCTTCCGTTGCGCCGATGATGGTGGTCAGCCCGGCCAGCACCTGAACGGCATCGGGTCCGCGCCCCAGCGCCTGCGCGCGCGATTTCAGCTCGCGTCCGTAGGCCAGCGACTCCTCGAACGATTGCGAGGCCGAGAACACGGCTTCCGCGTGGCGCGCCGCCAGCTCGCGGCCGTCCGTGGAGCCGCCTGCCTGCACCACCACCGGATGGCCTTGCGGCGAACGCGGCAGGTTGAGCGGTCCTTGCACCGAGAAATGCTCGCCGTGGTGCGCGATCGGCAGCACCTTGCCCGGGTCGACGAAGCGGCCCGATGTCTTGTCGCCGACGAAGGCATCATCCTCCCAGCTGTCCCACAGCGCCTTGACGACCGCGGTGAACTCGGAAGCGCGCGCATAGCGCTGCGCGTGATCCGGCGCCGCATCGCGCCCGAAGTTGCGCGCCGAGGGCGCGTCGGCGGTGGTGACCACATTCCATCCGGCGCGCCCGGCGCTCACGTGGTCCAGCGTGGCGAAACGCCGCGCGATGTTGTAGGGCTCGTTGTAGCTGGTGGACGCCGTGCCGATCAGGCCGATATGCGTGGTGGCCGCCGCGATGCTCGCCAGCAGCACGGTCGGCTCCAGCGCGGTGATCGGGCGGAAGTGGATCTGGTCGACGATGGCGGCGTTATCCGCGAGGAAGACCGCGTCGAGCTTGCCGGCCTCGGCGATCTGCGCCACGCGGATGTAGTGCCGCACATCGGCGAAGGCGCCGGGGTCGCTCCCGGGCAGCCGCCAGGCCGACGGCACGAAGCCCGAATGCAGGATGTTGATGTTGAGGTGAAGCTGGCGCGGCCGGCGCGATGCAAGGGGGTCGCTCATTGGAATGTCCCCGGTTCCGGATGGCCTTCGCCGAGTACCCAGCGGCCTACATTGCGGGTCTTGTATTCCGACGGGTTGTGCAGCGTGTGGATGCGGGCGTTGCGCCAGAAGCGGTCCAGGCCAACCTTGCGCACCGCCGAGCGTGCGCCGGTGACTTCGAAGATCTCGCTGGAGACCTGCAAAGCGACTTCGCCGGCCAGCACATTGGCTGCCGCGATGGCGACTGCCGCTTCGCCGCGCTCTTCGGCGGTGAGCTTTTCCCCGCGCGCCTGCACGCCGTCGAGCGCCGCCAGCGCGCGGTCGGCCAGCGCGGTGGCAGCCTGGGTCCTGACCCAGAGTTCGCCGTACTGGCGCCGCACCCAGGGGTCGTCGACATGGCGCTCCACGCCCGAGTGGATCCACGGGCGCGACTGGTGCACCGTGTATTCGCGCCCGGCGCGCAGCGCGCCCTGGGCCGTGCCGATAAACACATTGAGCAGCACGCTTTGCTGCTGCAGCGGCGTGACCGTGCGGTAGGGCTCGGGCGGCGCGCCCGTGGGATTCAGCGGCACGGGCTCGCCCAGCACCTCGTCCTGGTGCACGCGCACGCCGCGGTAGGTGACGCGGCCGCTGCCGGTCTGGCGCTGGCCGATGCCGTCCCAGTCATCCTCGATCACGATGCCCTCGCGGTCCGCGGGAATCGCGGCGAAGCGTCGCTCGCCGCTTTCGGCATCCTCCCAGGCAATCGCCAGGAAGTCGGCGACATGCGAGCCCGAGGTGAAGGGGCGATAGCCGTCCAGCACGAACCACTCCCCGTCGCGCCGGCCAAACAGGCTGTTGGAAAAGCTGTTGGCGGTATTGCCCCAGAACCAGTTGCCCTCGACTGACCGGCGCCACAGGCTGGCCGCCTTCTCCGGAGCATTGCGCAAGCGCGGGCTCAGCAGGCTGCTGTAGTGATAGCCGAACAGATGGCCAAGCGAGCCATCCACCTGTGCGAACAGGCGTGTGATGCGCAGCACGGTCGACCAGGACTCGCCCTGGCCGCCATGCTCGCGCGGCAGCAGCAGCGCCAGCAGGCCGTGCTCCTTGAGCAAGCGGATCTGTGCCAGCGGTTTCCCGCCGGCCTGGTCGCGCGCGATGGCGTCTTCGGCGAAGCGGTCGCGCAGTGCCACGGCGCGCGCGACGAAGGGGTTGCCGGTGTCGGGTTCGAACAGCGCGGGCGCTGCATCTTCCAGCGCATGAAGGTAAGCGACGTTAGCGGTCATGATGGTGTTCCGGTTGGTGCGCTCAATGCACCCTGGCAAAACCGTGGCGCTCGGCCAGCAGTTCGAGGATGCGGCGGCTGTCGGTGACGAAACGCAGTTCGCCCAGGGCTTGCGCATCGGCGGGTGCGGGCGCGGCGTCGCCCAGGACCAGCGCGGGCAGGCCCTGGTGCGCCTCGCCGAGCACGGCGATCACCGTCTGGCGCGGACGCGCGAAGGGCACGCGCGTGATGTCGAGATGCCCGGCCAGCGCCGGGTCCGAGGCCAGCAAGCCTTCGATGGCCAGGCAATGCGGGCAGACGTAGCGTGCGCCGGGTTGCTTGGGGTCGGTGAATCCGGGTTGCAGCAGGAACAGTCGGTCGCGGCTCATCGGGAATCGTTGAAAGAACTGGTGATTGGAAAGTCAGCGGTACACGGCAGGGGAGGGGAATTCGCCCGTGAGCAGCCATGTGCCCACCGTACGTTTCTTGTATTCCGCCGGGTTGTGCAGCGTATGCGTGCGCACATTGCGCCAGAAGCGGTCGAAACCGTTGGCGTTGGTGGCCGAGCGCGCGCCCATGACCTCGAAGATCTCGCTGGAGACGGCCAGGCCGGTTTCCCCCGCATACAGGTTGGCCGTGGCCAGGTCGATTGCCGCGCGTCCGCGCAGCTCCGGCGTCAGCGCCGGGCCATGCCGGTAGATCGCGTCAAGGCTGCGCGCGGCCTGGTCGGCCAGTTCCGTGGCCGCCAGCGTGCGGATGGCGAGTTCGCCGTACTTGCGCTGGACCCACGGGTCGTCGACATGGCGCGCCACGCCTGAGTGGATCCACGGGCGCGACTGCGTGGCGGTATAGGCACGGCCTTCGTCCAGCGCTCCCTGCGCCGTGCCAACGAACACATTGAGCAGCACGCTTTGCTGCAGCAGTGTGACCAGCGAGGCAAAGGGCGTCAGCGGATCGTCGGGCCGGCCCAGGAGTTCGTCGTCGCGCACCAGCACGCCGTTGAAGGTGACGGTGCCGCTGCCGGTCTGGCGCTGGCCGATGCCGTCCCAGTCATCCTCGATCACGATGCCGGCGCGTTCCGCCGGCACGACGCCCGTCAGGCGCTGGCCGAGTTCGTTTTCCCAGGCGACCTGGATCACGTCGGCCACATGCGTGCCGCTGGAGAAGGGCCGGAAGCCGGTGACTATCCAGCCATCGTCGCCGGGCGCGCGCCGGGCGCCGGAGGTCTTCGACAGTGCATTGCCAGAGTTGCTCCACAGCCATTGCTGCTGTGCGGCCGCGCGCAGCAGCCGTTCTTTCTGGTCAGGCGCGCCACGCGCCAGCACGGTATGCACGGGGAGATGGTGGTAGCCGAAGAGGTGGGCCAGCGAGCCATCGGTGCGCGCGAACTCGCGCACGACCCGCAGCAGCGACAGCCACGAAGCGCCGCCGCCGCCGTAAGCCGCCGGAATGCCGGCCGCCAGCAGGCCGCTTTCCTTGAGCAGGCGAATCTGCGCGGTGGGCCGGCCGCCGGCTTTGTCGCGCTGCGCGGCATCGGTATGGAAGGCCTCGCGCAGCACCACTGCGCGGGCGACGAAGGGATCGGTCAGATCCGGGCCGAAGGTGGACATGCTTGATTTGGCGAGGTGGACCGGCGGCGATGCGCCGCGCGGTCCGGTTGGGCCTGGAGCCCGCCGGAACACGGCCGGCAGGTTGGCCGGCGATGTCCCTGGCAAGCTCAGCGTTGTCTTCTCGTTGTCGTCTCGTTGTTTGCACCGGAGACACGATAGAACAAGCTCGCCACGCCACCAACGAAGCAAACTGCGCTTGCATATCCACTTTTATGGATGGCGGCCCGCCGCGATGGCCACTCGCAGAAATTTCCTCGCGACAGTTCGGAAGGGGCCCGTGCCCAGGCGAACCGCGCTTGCGGCAGAACCGCCGCTAGGCCGCCTCCACGGCTCGTTTCCCGTCCATTGCAGCACCGTATCCTTCGCCCTTCCACTCGATGAAACAGATGCCATGGCCGAAGGGATCGGACAGCATGGCCTGCCGGCCCCAGGCGAAATCCTGCGGCCAGTCCTCGAGTTCGGCGCCGGCTTCCAGCGCGCGCTCGATGGCGGCTTCGAGGTCTTCCACCACAAAGTCGAGATGTACCGGCATCGAGCGCCGGCGATAGTTGCGCCGTCCGTCGGCACGTGCGCCGGGCGAGGTGCCTGGCGCACCGGCGAGCAGGTAGATGGGCGTGGCGCCGCCCGCCATTTCTGCCACGGTTCCGTCGAACAGCTTGCGCGCCAGGCGCAGTCCGAGGCCGCTCTGATAGAAGCCGATGCCGCGCGCGAGGTCGTCGACATCGATATTGACCAGCAATTGCATCGCTGCCTCCTGCTTTGATTGGGGCGATATCACTGCGGGGCTTTCCGTTGGGCGCCACGTGCGTGCCGGGTGCGGATGGTGAGGCAAGCGCATGGCAAAAACGCCCGCTGAGTGAGGAGCCGCATTGTGCGCCAGCACTCCTGACACGTACTGTCAGGAGTGTTGAATCCGGCGCCCGTGCCGGGGAGCCTGTCAGGCGCGCGCCGGTGCCAGCAGCGCGGCCACGACGGGCGCCAGCGCGTCGCCGAGCGCCATATGGTCGGCGGCGTCAAGGTGCACGCCGTCAACCTCGCTGCTGCGGATCACCGTGCCGGTGTCGAACCAGTCGCAACCGCGGGCGCGGCAGACCTCCTCGAAGGCTTGCGCCAGCCCGGCGCATTTGTGCTCGCCGCCCGCGAACTTGGGCGCCAGCGGCCCGCGCGGCGTAGTGATGGGGGGCGGTACCAGCACCAGTACCGGCGGCACCGGCATGCCGGGCTCAATGGGCGCGCCGCGGATGGCGTCGAGCAGGGCGCCGATGCCTTGCGCGGCATGCCAGGCATTGTGCGGGTGCATGGACTGGAAGTCGTTGCTGCCGAGCATCAGGATGACCAGGGCCAGCGGCGCGTGCATTTCCATGCGCTGTGCCAGGCCCTGGATGCCGTTGCGGCCGGGTTTGAAGGGGTCGTCCCAGACCGTGCGGCGGCCGTTGAGGCAGTCTTCGAGTATGCGCACCGGGCGCTGGGCGCCGGCGGCCGCGCCGTTCGCCACATTCAGGGCAAGCTCCAGGCGCCCGGGCCAGCGCACCGGCCAGGGCAGGCGCTGCCGCGTTCCCGGCACGATGCCCCACGACAGCGAGTCGGCATAGACCAATACCTGGAGCGGGTCGGCGTACGCGCTGTCGAGGGGGGAGGGAGCGGTAGCGGACAGCGGGGGATGGCTCATGGGCATTCTCCGTGGCGGGCAGGACTGGCGGGAAGCGTCGGGTAAAGCCGCATTGGCAGCTTTGCGACAGGGTTCCGGGCGCGGAAGTTTTGCTGAGAACCTTGGCTCGGAAACCCTCATAATATCGGCTAACAATAGATCGGGAGAGTGAAGTTGCGTTTCGAGCACCTGGTGGAGATCAACGATCCACGAAATATCCAGTTGGACACGCTTACGCCGGAGCAGCTCTGGCAAGGACTGGTGCTGCGCAGTGCCGAGCCCGAGCTGTTTGTGATGGGGCTGGACCGCGCGGAGATCGTGGAACGGGGCGACGACTGGGTCGAGCGCAAGCTGCACTTCGGCAAGGCCACGATCCGCGACCGCGTGGTCTTCGAGCGGCGCCGCGTGGTGCGCTATGAAACCGCTCCCACGGACGAACACGCAGGCGGCACCCTGACCATGGCGATCGAGACGCCGGGCCCCGGCGCGCTGCTGCTGCGCTTTATCTACGAAACCACCATGCCCGCGGTGGACGACAGCGGCGACGACCGTTACGCCGAGATCGTCAAGTCGGCCTACCATGAGGCCGACCTCGACACCGTGCGCAAGATTCGCGAACTGGCAGCCCTCGGGCGGCTGGGGTGAGCGGGCAGCCTTCGTCGCCTGCCCCCGGCGGGCAGCCAGGCGGGCCGACCCGGGAATCGCTGCGGGCGCGTTATGGCAGCCGCCTGCGCTGGCTGGTGCTGCTCACGCTGATGCTGGGGACGGTCTCGTCGATCGTGTCGTCGACCATCGTCAATGTGGCCATTCCGGACCTGAGCCGGCATTTCGTGCTCGGGCAGGAGCGCGCGCAATGGGTGGCGGCCAGCTTCATGATCGCCATGACGCTGTCGATGCTGCTGACCCCCTGGCTGCTCAACCGCTATGGCCTGCGCCGCACCTTCCTGGGCAGCCTGTTGCTGCTGGGCGCGGGCGGGCTGGTTGGCGGATTCTCACCGACTTACGGCGTGATGATCGCCATGCGGGCGGCCGAGGGCGTTGCCGCGGGGATCCTGCAGCCGCTGCCGAATATCCTGATCCTGCGGGTGTTCGAGGAGCGCGAGCAGGGCAAGGCGGTCAGCCTGTTCGGCTTCGGCGTGGTGCTGGCGCCGGCGCTGGGGCCGAGCCTGGGCGGCTTCCTGGTGGAGGCCTTCGGCTGGCGCTCGATTTTCTTCGTGGTGGTGCCGCTGACGCTGATCGGGCTGTGGATGGCGCGGCGCTTCATGGCGGTGGACTCCGCCATGATGGGCGAGCGCAAGCCGCTCGACTGGCAGGGCCTGGGGCTGGCCGGCATTGCCACCGTGAGCTTGCTCAACGGGCTGGTGCAGATGCGTGAAAGCCTGCCGGCCGGGCTGGCACTGGCCGGCTTCGGGGTACTGATGCTGGTGGTGTTCGTGCTGTGGCAGTTGCGCGCCGCCCATCCGCTGATGAATATGCGCCTGTACAGCTACCAGCAGTTCGCGGCCGGGGCGGTGGTGGCGTTCATCTACGGCGCGGGGCTGTTCGGGTCCACCTACCTGCTGCCGGTCTATATGCAGTTGGCGTTGGCCTATACGCCGTCGCGCGCCGGCCTGGTGCTGTTGCCTGCGGGCATCGCGCTGGCCTTGACCATCGCCGCATCGGGGCGCTTGTCCAATCGCGTCGCGCCGCATTGGCAGGTGTCCTTCGGCCTCGCGCTGCTGGCGGCTTCCTTCCTGCTGATGGCGATGGGCACCAAGGCCACGCCTTACCTGCTGCTGGTGGGGTTTGCGATACTCGGCCGCATCGGGCTGGGCTGCATCCTGCCTTCGCTGACGCTGGGTGCGATGCGCGGCGTGGATTATTCGCTGATCGCGCAGGGCTCCAGCTGTATCAACTTCCTGCGGCAACTGGGTGGCGCCATCGGCGTGAGCCTGGCCGGGGTGGGGCTGCAATGGCGGCTGGCGGCGCAGGGCGCGGTGCTCGGCCCGGAAGGCGACGCCGCCGCGCGCATCCGCGCCTTCGACGAAACCTTCCTCGCGGTGGGGCTGGTTATCGCCACCGCGATCCTGGCGGCCTGGCGGATCCGGCCAAGGCCGCTGTCCGACGCGGCGCAGGCCTAGGGGGGACCGGGAGGGGGCGGTCCGGCTTCAGGCGGTGGTGCCGCTGCGCAGTTCCTCCACCAGCGCGATGTATTTTTCCCTGGCGTCGTCCTGGGACGTGCTCTTGAGCGTCTCCCAGGCCTCGAACTTGTAGCGGCCGACGAAATCGGTCATGCCCGGCTTGTCGCCGTGGGCGTCGCCCTCGCTGCCTTGCTTGAACAGCGCATACAGGCGCAGCAGGGTCATGTTGCTGGGGCGCTCGGTCAGTTGCTTGACGTCGAGCTGGGCTTGGGCGAAGCGTGCCTGCAGGTCGCTCATGGGATTCTCCGGTATGGGTTTGAAGGGGAAGCGTTGGGGGACAAAGCGCGTGAGCCGCGATGATAGCGCCCGCCACGGTGCGTTGGCGCCGAAAGAAACCGAAGAACACTTCAGTCCGCGGGGAAGGGGCGCCCGGTTGCGGGTTGGCCCGGACGCGCGCAAGTTCAGCTTTTGAGGTCGCTCCGGATACAATCTCGCCATGTCCTGGATTCTTGCAGTTGAAACCTCCACCGAGTGGTGTTCGGTCGCGCTCGGGCGCCTTGCCGATGGCGGCGCCCTTGAGTGCCTGGTTCGTCATGAACATACCGGCCCGCGCTCCTCTTCCCGCGTGTTGCCGGCCGCCGGCGAGCTGCTGGCCGAGGCCGGCATCGCCTTGTCCGATTGCGCCGCCATCGCGTTTGGCGCCGGGCCGGGCTCCTTCACGGGCCTGCGCACCGCCTGCGGCGTGGCCCAGGGGCTGGCCTTCGGGGCCGACCTGCCGGTGATTCCCGTCAATTCGCTGATGGCCTGTGCCGAGCGCGTGCGCCTGGGCGGCGAGGGGATGCCCGCCTTGCCGCCCGGCGTCTCGGTGCTGGTTGCCCTGGATGCGCGCATGGACGAAGCCTATGCGGGCGCTTTCCGCTGGGATGCCGGCGCGCACGAGTGGCAGGCAGCGACCGAAATGCAGGTGTGCCCGCCCGAGGCCGTCAGCCTGCCGGCCGGGCCGTTCTGGCTGGCCGGCAGCGCTGCCGCCGTGTTTGGCGAGCGCCTCAAGGCCACGGGGATGGCGCAGCAAAGCGTGCCCGAAGCCTTGCCCGCCGCGCCGGCGCTGGTATCGATTGCCCTGCGCGCGCTGGCGCGCAATGAAACCGTCGCGGCGGCGGATGCCATGCCGATCTACCTGCGCGACAAGGTTGCCCAGACCATCGCCGAACGCCAGGCCGCGGCGGCGCAGCGCGCCTCGCTGGCCGCGGCGGGGGAGCAGCCGTGAGCGTGGAGCGCAACCTGCCACCCGCCGACGGCGCGGCCCGTCCCGGCTCTGGCCAGGGAGCCGGCGCCGGCTGCGCGTGGCCAGAGATGCCGGTGATGCCTAGCATACCGGCAGGCTGGGCCATCGGCCGCATGAGCGCGCTGGATGTCGAAGCCGTCGCGGAGATCGAAGCCAGGGCCTATAGCCATCCGTGGACGCGCGGCAATTTCGAGAACTCCGTCAAGGCGGGGCATATTGGCCTGACCCTGCGGGATCCCGGCGGCGTGCTGGTTGCCTATACGGTGCTGATGCCGGTGGTCGACGAGATGCACCTGCTCAATATCACCGTGGACCCGGTGCGCCAGCGTGGCGGGCTGGGCCGGCTGCTGCTGGCCGTCGCCCTGGCCACGTCGCACGGGCATCACCTGCATACCATGCTGCTGGAAGTGCGGCCATCCAACGTCGGGGCGATCGAGCTGTACCGCCAGGCTGGCTTTGCCGAGATCGGGCGGCGCAAGGGCTATTACCCGGCCGCGGGCCATGCGCGGGAGGATGCGCTGGTGCTGCGCCGCGCCTGGGCGCCTGTGGAGGCCATGCCATGAGCCGCCGCGCCAGGTTTCTCGAAGTGCTCGGCATCGCCGATGAATGGGTGCTGCGCCGCGCACCAGCCACGCCGGAGGCCGCCGGGCCACCCGGGACGGCCGCGGACGCCGTCGCCGCCGCCGGTGAAGATGCCCTGGATCACGACGACCAGCCCGCGCAGGAAGCCGCGCAGGTTGTCATCGCGCACGCTGCCGCTGTCGATGCGCCAGCCGAAGCCGGCGCGGACGAGGCGGTTGCAGTGGCGGCGGCGCCTTCCGCATGGGGGCCAGACATGGATGCCGGGCCCGTCCCGGCACCGGTCCGCCTTCCTCCCCGGCCGCCCGTCGCGATCCCGGCGGAAAGCGGCTTCGATCCCTCGCCGGCAGCCCAACCGGGTGTGGACGCCGATGCGCGTTCCGCCGCCATTGCCGCGCTGGACTGGAGCGCGCTCGAACAGCGCGTCTCGGGCTGCGTGGACTGCCAGTTGTGCAACGGCCGCACCCAGACCGTGTTCGGCGTGGGCGACCGCCGGGCCGAATGGATGCTGATCGGCGAAGCGCCGGGCGAAAACGAGGACAAGCAGGGCGAGCCCTTCGTCGGCCAGGCCGGCAAGCTGCTCGACAATATGCTGGCTGCCCTGGACCTGGCGCGCGGACGCAACGTGTATATCGCCAACGTGCTCAAGTGCCGCCCGCCCGGCAATCGCAATCCCGAGCCGGAAGAGGTCGCCCAGTGCGAACCCTACCTGAAGCGCCAGATCGCATTGATCCAGCCCAAGCTGATCGTGGTGCTGGGGCGCTTTGCCGCTCAGTCCCTGCTGCGCACCACCACGCCGATCGGCAAGCTGCGCGGCACCGTCCACAGCTATGAAGGCATCCCGGTGGTGGTGACCTACCATCCCGCCTACCTGTTGCGCACCTTGTCGGACAAGGCGCGTGCCTGGGAGGACCTGTGCCTGGCACGCGAGGTGCACGACCGTGCGGGAGCCAAGGCCTGATTTCGCGCTAAGCCCCGGCGGCGCCATCGAGATGGCGCCGCTCTGGCGCCATGCCGCCTCGCAGCGCCTGCGCGAACTCGCCTGGTGCTCGCTTTCGCCCCCATTGCTCGCGTTCCTGCCCGAAGCTGACGCGGCCCATCCCGCCGTCAACGGTTCGGCGCCTTCGCAGGCGGCCCTGGCGCGCTGGCCGGAAGGGGCGCTGGCCGCCTGGCAGCGCTGGCTGCCGGCTGCCGATCCCGGTTCGCTGCCGCCCACCATTGCGGAGCTGGCGCTTGGCCAGGAACAGCAGCGCGTGCGCGGCCCGTCGCCCGCGCCCAGCCTGCGCCTGGGCCGCCACGCGGAACGCCTGCTGCAATTCACGCTGGAACACACCGAGGGACTGGAACTGCTCGCGGCGAACCTGCCGGTGCGCCGCGCCGGCACCCATGGCGTGCAAACGCTGGGGGAACTGGATTTCGTCTGGCGAGACGTGGCTAGCGGCGCCACCGTGCACTGGGAGATGGCAGCCAAGTTCTACCTGCTGGTCGAGCCCGTGGCGGATGCCGTGTCGCGCGATGGCGGGACCGGCAAAGCCGTGCTGGACCGGCATTGTTTTGTCGGTCCCAACCTGGTGGACCGGCTGGGCGACAAGCTCGAACATATCGTGCGCCGCCAGCTGCCGCTGTCGCACACGCCGGAGGCCCGCGCGCTGCTGGGCCGGCCGGTCGATCGCAGCGAGGTTTACCTGCTCGGGTGGCTGTTCTACCGGGACGGTGTGGTGCCGGCTGCCATCGGCGATCTGGGAATCGCGCCCGACCACTTGCATGGCTGGTGGTCTACCTTGCAGGACTGGTCGGACTGGGCGCACAAGCGGGAAGGATCGCGCTGGTACCGGCTGCCGCGCTCGGCATGGATGGCGCCGGCCAGGGTGGCGCAAGCGCATACGGAGACGCCGGAGGCGGTACATGAGGCCCTGGCGCAGCGCTTTGCCGAAACGCACCACGAGAAGAACTGGCGGCGCGAGGCCCCGGTGATGCTATGCGAAGTGGAGCCGGCGGGGCAGCCCGGCGTGTGGCGGGAACGTACGCGCGGCTTCGTGGTGCCCCCGGGGTGGGAAGAGCGTGCACGCCAGCGCATCGCCAGGCCGGTGGGGTGAGGGCCGTGCCCGGCCCTCCGCCTGGCTAGTGCTAGTGGTGCTTGTCTTCGCCGATCATGGCCAGCGAATTGAAGGTCCGCACGTTGTAGCGGTGCTGGCGCATCACCAGCAGCATGGTCACGCAGACAAAAATGCCGAACGCGACGATGACGATGCCGATGGGCACATTGAGCTTGATCAGCAATGCGTACAGGCACAGCATCAGCAGCACGGAAACGTTTTCGTTGAAGTTCTGCACGGCAATCGAGTGCCCGGCCGATAGCAGCACGTGCCCGCGGTGCTGCAGCAGCGCGTTCATCGGCACCACGAAGTAGCCGGACATGCCGCCTACCAGCATCAGGAACACGTAGGCGATGGCCATGTACAACGGCATGTGCATGCCGAGGAACTGGAACGTAATGTCGGGCATGCTGTTCTTGGTGTAGAAGGCCATCAGCATCACCACCACGCCCATTGCCACGCCGAAGGGCAGCACCGACAGCGACTTGCGCAGGGGAATGCGCATGGCCGCCATGATCGCGCCGACCGCGACGCCCACCGCCACCACGGCCTGCAGCAGCGCGCCTTGCGAGAGGTTCAGGCTGAGCGACTTCTCCGCCCATTTCAACACGATGAACTGCAGCGTGGCGCCGGCGCCCCAGAACAGCGTGGTCACGGCCAGCGAGATCTGGCCCAGCTTGTCGCGCCACAGCGCGGTAAAGCAGTCGGCGAATTCGGCAATCAGCTTGATCGGGTTCTTTTCCTGCTGCGGGTAACGCGCGCCGGTCTCGGGAATGAACAGGTTGAAGATGGCTGCGATCACGTAGAACAGCATGATCACCACCATCGCAGCCTCGGCCGGCGTATTGATGCCGGTATTGACGCCGGGTACGTCGATGCCCAGCAGAAGCTGCGAGATATGCACCGAGATCAGCGCGCCACCCACCACGGTGCCGAGGATGATCGAGCCCACGGTCAGGCCTTCGATCCAGCCATTGGCGGCCACCAGCTTTTCGGGGGGGAGCAGTTCGGTGAGGATGCCGTACTTGGCGGGCGAGTAGGCCGCCGCGCCGAATCCGACGATGCCATAGGCCAGCAGCGGGTGCAGCCCGAACATCATGATGGCGCAACCGCCGATCTTGATGGTGTTCGTGATGAACATCACCTTGCCCTTGGGCATCGAGTCGGCGAAGGCGCCCACGAAGGCGGCCAGCACGACGTAGGAGAGCACGAAGAACAACTTGAGCAGCGGGGTCATCCACTGCGGGGAATGCAGTTCGGTGAGAAGGGCGATGGCGGCGATGAGCAGCGCATTGTCGGCCAGCGATGAGAAGAACTGCGCCGCCATGATGGTATAAAAACCCTTCTTCATACTTTGGACTCTATCTCCATCGCTATTACCGTACGTGACTGGCACCAGCGCGCCGCTCGGCGCCGTTGTTGCCGTTGTTGCCTGTAGGGAACCTGGGCCCGCGTCGTTGTCAAAGTGATGCTCGTGCCGAACCCGGGAGTGCCGCGCAGTTTGCCTGACCCTGATTGACATATTGCATCACTTTTAAAACATGGCCGGAACGTCCGGCTTTATAACACGAAAATAAGGCGATTCCGAGCATCCACGGGCCGCCGGTTGGACAACGCAAGCGCGCCGCGATTCCCTAAATGTTTGCTCTAATGTGTTCAAATAACGTCTGTGCAACGTGCCGCGCGTACCGGGTCTTCCCGGATATGGTGCAACCATCGGGCGGGAGCATTCAGGCCAGACAGCCAGGATCCCAGCCGCGCCACCGCGCCGCAAGCCTCTAGAAGCGATCTCATGCCAAGACCCATTCACGCCGTCATTCATCAACCGGCCCTGGCCAACAACCTGGACGTTGTGCGCCGTTGCGCACCCCAGTCGCGGGTCTGGGCCGTGATCAAGGCCAACGCCTATGGCCACGGCATCCGCCGTGCTTTCGCCGGCCTGCGCGCCGCCGACGGTTTCGGCCTGCTCGACCTGAACGAAGCCGTGCTGTTGCGCGAACTGGGCTGGCAGGGCCCGATCCTGTTGCTGGAGGGTTTCTTCCAGCCGCAGGATGTGGCCCTGCTGGAGCAGTACCGCCTCACCACCGTGGTGCACTGCGACGAACAACTCCGCATGCTGGAAGTGGCGCGGCCCAAGGGCCCGCTGGCGATCCAGCTCAAGCTCAATACCGGCATGAACCGCCTGGGCTTCCGCCCGGAGCAATACCGGACCGCCTGGGAGCGTGCGCGGACCCTCTCATGCGTGGGCAGTATCGTGCATATGACCCATTTCTCGGACGCCGACAGCGCGCGCGGCATCGCGCACCAGATGGAAGTGTTCGACGCCACCACCGCGAACCTGCCGGGCGAGGCCAGCTTGTCCAACTCCGCCGCCACGCTGTGGCATCCGCAGGCTCACCGCGCCTGGGTCCGGCCAGGGGTGGTGCTGTACGGCGCATCGCCCACGGGCCAGGCGGCCGATGTGTCCAGCTTCGGCCTGCAGCCGGCCATGTCGCTGCACAGCGAGTTGATCTCGATACAGGACCTCCAGCCGGGCGATACCGTTGGCTACGGTTCGCTGTTCAAGGCCGAGCGGCCGATGCGCATCGGCGTGGTCGCCTGCGGCTATGCCGACGGCTATCCTCGGCATGCGGCGGGCTGGGGCGACAACCCGGCGCCGGTGCTGGTCGACGGCGTGCGCACCCGTCTGGTGGGCCGGGTCTCCATGGATATGATCTGCGTCGACCTGACCCCTTGCCCCAAGGCCAAGGTGGGCAGTCCCGTGACCCTGTGGGGCCAGGGCTTGCCGATCGACGACGTCGCCGCCGCCAGCGGTACCGTGGGCTACGAGCTGATGTGCGCGCTGGCGCTCCGCGTGCCGGTGACCGTGGCGACGCTGACCGCGCCCGAGCAGCCGGCACTGGCCTGAGCGGCCGCGCGGAGCGCCTGCCACATCCAGCCCGGCCGGTCCGTTCGCGGGCAGGCCGGGGCGGCTCCGGGCCGCGCATGTGCTCCGCATTGAAGGCGCGGTTCGCCCACCTGCCTGTACCCGCCATATCCCCCATTCCCGAGGACTCCAGTTGGCCAAGCCCAAGAACGTCTACACCTGCACCGAATGCGGCGGCACCTCGCCGCGCTGGCAAGGCCAGTGCCCGCAGTGCCAGCAATGGAACACCCTGGTGGAGACCGTGGCGGAAACCGGCTCGGCCAAGCGCTTCCAGCCGCTGGCGGCTTCCGCGATGGTGCAGCGCCTGTCGGAAATCGACGCCGCCGACGTGCCGCGTTTCTCCAGCGGCATCGATGAGTTCGACCGCGTGCTGGGCGGCGGCCTGGTTTCCGGCGGCGTGGTGCTGATCGGCGGCGATCCCGGCATCGGCAAGTCCACCCTGCTGCTGCAGGCGCTGGCCAACCTGGCCGCTGAGCGGCGCGTGCTGTACGTCAGCGGGGAGGAGTCCGGCGCGCAGATTGCATTGCGCGCGCAGCGCCTCGGCGTCGACAGTCCGCACCTGGCGCTGCTGGCTGAGATCCAGCTGGAGAAGATCCAGGCCACGCTGGAGGCGGAGAAGCCCGAAGTGGCGGTGATCGATTCGATCCAGACCTTGTTCTCGGAGGCGCTGACCTCGGCGCCGGGCTCGGTGGCCCAGGTGCGCGAGTGCGCGGCCCAGCTCACCCGCATCGCCAAGAGCACGGGTACCACCATCATCCTGGTCGGGCACGTGACCAAGGACGGCAGCCTGGCCGGGCCGCGCGTGCTGGAGCATATTGTCGATACCGTTTTGTATTTCGAGGGCGACACGCATTCCTCGCACCGCCTGATCCGCGCTTTCAAGAACCGCTTCGGCGCGGTCAACGAACTGGGCGTGTTCGCCATGACCGAGCGTGGCCTGCGCGGCGTCAGCAATCCCTCCGCGTTGTTCCTGTCGCAGCACGAGCAGGTGGTGCCCGGCTCCTGCGTGCTGGTGACGCAGGAGGGCACGCGGCCGCTGCTGGTGGAGGTACAGGCGCTGGTGGATACCGCGCACGTGCCGAATCCCCGGCGCCTGGCCGTGGGGCTGGAGCAGAACCGGCTGGCCATGCTGCTGGCGGTGCTGCACCGCCACGCCGGCATTGCCTGCTTCGACCAGGACGTGTTTCTCAACGCCGTGGGCGGGGTCAAGATCTCCGAGCCGGCGGCCGACCTGGCGGTGCTGCTGGCGATCCATTCCTCCATGCGCAACAAGCCGCTGCCGCGCGGGCTGGTGGTCTTCGGCGAAGTCGGCCTGGCCGGCGAGATCCGTCCCAGCCCGCGCGGGCAGGAACGCTTGCGCGAAGCGGCCAAGCTTGGCTTCTCGATGGCGGTGATTCCCAAGGCCAATGCGCCCAAGCAGAAGATCGACGGGCTGGAGGTGATGGCGGTGGAGCGGCTGGAACAGGCAATCGACCGGGTCCGGCACCTGGAGTGAGGGCGCCAGCCCTTTCCCGACCCTCTCCAGTGGCAATTTTGGGTATATTCCGAAGCACTTTTTCAATCGGAGTCCATCCATGCGCATTTTCAACGTCCATCGCCGCCACGGCATGATCGCCGCGATCGGCTGCGGCGCAGCATTGCTGCACGCGGCTGCAGCCGCGGCCGATGGCGCCCGGCCGTTCTTTGACGCAGCGCTGTGCAAGCCGCCCTACACGACCAAGGCCGCCACCGCGCTCTACGAGGCCGCCGAGAAGCTCGCCAAGCCGGATCTGTCCAGGCTGGGCGCGGCCATCTACAAGCTGCCGCAGCCCATCGCGCAGGACGGCTTCGCTAGCGATGAAGTGATATTCGCCGGTACGTCGGTGGGTGTGCTGGTGCAGGGCCAGCAGGCCGAAGCGCTGGCCGCGCGCTACCAGCTCAAGCAAGAGACTTCGACTTTGCTGGGCACCGCCACCAAGGGCTTTGCCCGCGCTCTGCCGGCCGCTCAGCAGCCCCTGCCCGGTCTCGGCACCGTTTCCATCGTGGCGCGCGAAAGCGCCGCGCTGCCGGGCAAGACGCTGCTGATTTGCGAGCTCGTCAGCCACCAGGACGCGCAGGCGCTGAAAGCCTACGAGCGCAGCCAGGCCGGGCAGGGCGCGGCCGCGCGCTAAGCCGGGAGATATCGTCAACATGCCCGATCGACAGACTTCCCTGGCAGGCGCGGCCGGCAATGAGCCGGTCGTCCTGGACACTGCCCGCCTGCGCTTGCGCCAGTGGCGCGAGGCGGATTTCGCGCCCTTTGCCGCGCTCAATGCCGATCCGGTGGTGATGGCGTGCTTTCCGGCGCCGTTGGACCGCGCCGCCAGCGACGCCATTGCATTGCGTTGCCAGTCGCTGATCGCCGCGCGCGGCTGGGGCTTCTGGGCGGTCGAGCGCAAGGAGGATGGCGCCTTTATCGGCTTCGTCGGCTTGCATGAACCTGCCGCGACGCTGCCGTTCTCCCCCTGCGTGGAAATCGGCTGGCGCCTGTCGCGGGCGCACTGGGGGCGGGGCTATGCCGCGGAGGCGGCGCGGGCTGCGCTGCAATTTGGCTTCGGGAGGCTGGCGCTGGCGGAGATCGTCTCGTTCACCGCGCTGCCCAATGTGCGTTCCCGCGCCGTGATGGAGCGGCTGGGCATGGTGGCGGACGGCACCTTCGAGCACCCTGCACTCGCGCAGGACAGCCCGCTGCTGTTGCACTGGCTGTACCGCATGTCAGCGCAGCGCTGGCAATCGCTGTCCGGCAACGTCCGCGCACCCTGAAGGCGGCGCGCTCGCGGGAGGCCGGCCGCTTACTGTGGCGGTTTCCACCCGCCTTGCGCGAGCCATGCGCCAGCCTGTCGTGCGGGCGCCTGAGCGTGGCCCTGCGCGCCGCGCGGCCTGCGTCAATCCGCCGCAAGCGGCGTCGGGCCCGTCGCGCGGGATTGTGGGGGCATCTTTCGCAAAATCGGTAATAATGTGCCTCGTATTGCGCGGACGGCAACGCCGTCCGGCGCACCGATGGAGGGCCTCGCGGTGCCTGTCTAGCGCTTCGACGGGTGCCGCCCGGCCATTTTTTTGCTAGTGAGCCATGCAAGCCAATTCCCGTAGTTTCTTTCTGCTGATCGCCGCGATTTCCTTCGGGCTGGTCGGCTATGCCCTCTACCTGCAGCACGTCGATGGGTACCAGCCGTGCCCGCTGTGCGTGATGCAGCGTTTTGCCTTCGTGGCAATCGGCCTGTTCTCGCTGCTGGCCGCCATTGCGCAGAACACGCGCAGCCTGTGGCAAGGGCTGGGCATGCTGTCCGGTGTGGCTGGCATCGCGGTGGCGGGCTATCACGTGTCGCTGTTGCTGAATCCCAAGGCCAGCTGCGGCATCGATCCGCTGGAGAACTGGGTCAACCAGTTGCCCACGGCCAAGGTCCTGCCGCAGGTGTTTTTCTCGGATGGCATGTGCACCACGCCGCTGCCCCCGATCTTCGGCCTGTCGATCCCGGTGTGGTCGCTGATCTGGCTGTTTATCCTGACCGCCACGCTGGCGGTGGGCATGATCCGGCGCGAGAAAAACTTCCGCTGATCTGCCTGGCGCGGCCGGCTGCTGCCGGCGCGCGCTTCCCGGGGGCTGGCGCCCCCGGCATCCCTCGCATGCTTACACGATCTGTTCGATCTGCTCCTGCAGTTCGAGCCAGCGCTCCTCCAGCGTGTCCAGCTCGCCGCCGACTTCGCCCTGGCGCTTGAGCATCTCCATCAGCCTGGCCTTGTTGGCTTCCGCATAACTGGTCTCGTCGGCCATGAAGGCGTCGATCTCGGTCTTGGCCTGTTGCAGCACGGCCATGCGCTTCTCCACCTTTTCCAGTTCCTTGGTCAGCGGCTTGCGCAACTGCGTCAGGCGCTGGCGTTCGTCCGCTTCGGCGCGCCGCTGGTCGCGGCGGTTGGCGTTCGATGTTGCCGAGGCATCGCCGTCCGCCGGCGCGTGCGAGGCGCTGGCCGCGTTGCGCTTGGCGGCGGCTTGCTGCAGCAGCCAGTCGCGATAGTCGTCCAGGTCGCCGTCGAAGGGTTTGATGGTGCCGTCCGCTACCAGGATGAACTGGTCGGTGGTGGCGCGCAGCAGGTGCCGGTCGTGCGAGACCACGATCAGCGTGCCCTCGAACTGCGCCAGCGCCATGGTGAGTGCCTCGCGGGTGTCGAGGTCCAAGTGGTTGGTCGGTTCGTCGAGCAGCAGCAGGTTGGGCTTCTGCCAGACGATCAGCGACAGCGCCAGGCGTGCCTTCTCGCCGCCGGAGAACGGCTCGATCGATGCGGTGGCCATGTCGCCGCGGAAATTGAAGCTGCCGAGGAAGTCGCGCAGCTCCTGCTCGCGCGTGTCCGGCGCGAGCCGCGCCAGGTGCTGCAGCGGCGAGTCCTGGTCGCGCAGCGTTTCCAGCTGGTGCTGGGCGAAGTAGCCGATCTGCAGCCCCTTGCCCAGGCGCAGCGTGCCGGCCAGCGCTTCCTGCGAGCCGGCCAGCGTCTTCACCAGCGTCGACTTGCCCTGACCGTTGGCGCCCAGCAGGCCGATGCGCTGGCCGGTCTGGATCGATAGCGTGAGGTTATGCAGGATGGTCACGGGCGGCGCATCCGGCGCGGGCGCGGGATAGCCGCAGTCCACCCTTTCCAGCACCATCATCGGGTTGGGCGCCGAATCCGGCTCGCGGAACTCGAAGGCAAAGCCCGCGGCGATATGCACCGGCGCCAGCCGCTCCATCTTCTCCAGCGCCTTGACCCGGCTCTGCGCCTGGCGCGCCTTGCTGGCCTTGGCCTTGAAGCGGGTGATGAAGGATTCGAGGTGGGCGATCTCTTTCTGCTGGCGCGAGTAGGCGGACTGTTGCAAGGCCATCTGCTGCAGGCGCAGCGTTTCGAACTGGCTGTAGTTGCCGCCGTAGCGGCGCAGCTGCTGGTTCTCGATATGCACCGTGACGTTGCAGATCGCATCGAGGAACTCGCGATCGTGGGAAATCATCACCAGGGTGCCGGGATAGCGCGCCAGCCAGTCTTCCAGCCAGACGATGGCATCCAGATCCAGGTGATTGGTGGGTTCGTCGAGCAGCAGCAGGTCGGACGGGCACATCAGCGCCTGCGCCAGGTTCAGCCGCATGCGCCAGCCGCCCGAGAAGGAGGCCACCGGCTGCGACACCTGCGGCAGCGTGAAGCCCAGGCCCAGCAGCAGCGCTTCGGCCCGCGCCGGTGCGGTGTAGCCGTCGGCATCGGCAAACGCTGCGTGGGCATCGCCCTCCGCGGTGCCGTCGCCGCTGGCCTGGGCCGCGGCGATGCGCGCTTCGATATCGCGTAACTGGGTGTCGCCGTCGATGACGTATTCCACCGCGCTGCGCATCACGGCCGGGGTTTCCTGCGCCACATGGGCGGTGCGCCACTGCGGCGGAATCGCCACGTCGCCGCCGTCCGCCTGCAGCTCGCCGCGCAGCATGGCGAACAAGGTCGACTTGCCGCTGCCGTTGGCGCCGACAAGGCCGACGCGCTCGCCGGGGTTCAGCGTCACGCTGGTGTGGTCGAACAGCACCTTGGTGCCGCGCTGGAGGACTAGCTGGTCGATTCGGATCACGGGAGGGAGAGGCTGGAGAAGGGCGGGTCTGGGCGTTCGGTCAATCCGGCCCCGGCATGGCACGGGGCAACCCGGCATTGTAGCCGCTTCGTATGGCGATGCCTCCGGGATGCGCAACGCGCTGCGCGCGCGCCGCCCATGAAAGTGCTTTGTGCACCCCATGGAGCCGGGCCAGTGTATAGCAGTCCTAGGTGGAAACCCTTGGGCTGGTAAAACTCTATTTTCATGGTACGCGCTTTGCGTGTAAATTTATTTACATCGATGCGCCGGATGAAAACCTGACTCCTGGTGCGCGCATCTCCAACCAACCAAAAGCACGCGTCATGTCCAACGGTACCCAAGGCTCTCCCGGCAAGGCTGCCCCTGACGGCGGCAATGGCGGCAATGGCGGCAACGGTAGCGCTTCCATCACGGAGCGCATTGCCCGCGCCTTGCCCACGCTGACGCCGGCGCACCAGCGCATGGCGGAGTACGTGCTGGGCAACCCCTTCCGTGCTGCCACCATGCGTATCGACGAATTCGCCGATGCCGTGGAGGTGTCCGTGGCCACCGCCAATCGCTTCGCGCGCGCGCTGGGATTCGAGGGTTTTCCGCAGTTTCGCGCCGAACTGGTGCGCGGTTTCGAAGCCACCCTTGCACCCGTTGAGAAACTACGCACCGAACTGGCGCGTCCGGTCACGGTGGCCGAAGTGTTCGCCGCCTCGCTGGAAGAGGACGTGCGCAACCTGGAGGCCTCGCGCCGCGCGCTCGATGCCGAGACCTGCGAACGCGCGGTGGAGGCCATCCTGGGCGCCGAGCGCATCTTCGTGGTGGGCTTCGGCGCCAGCGGTTTCCTCGCCGGGTTGTTGCAACATGGGCTGGACATGTCCTGCCGCACGGTGATTTCGGTATCCGGCGCCGGGGGCGCGTCCACCGCCGCGCGCCAGTTGTTCAAGCTGCAGCGCAGCGACCTGCTGATCGTGATCGGTTTCCCGCGCTACGTGTACGACACCGTGACCATCGCCCGGCGCGCCCGCTCGCGTGGCGCGCGCATCCTGGCGCTGACCGACGCGCCCACCTCGCCGCTGGCGTCGCTCGCCGATATCGCGCTGTACGCGCATACCGGCCGCCAGCTTTCCGCCAACTCGGACGCCGCGGTGCTCGCCTACATCGAAGCGCTGTGCGGCGCCGTGGCCTACCGCGCCGCGCATGCCGTGAAGGCGGCCGCCGAGATGACCGAGTTCCTGTTGCCGTGGCTGCACGGCGCCCCGCCCGGACAAGGGCGCGACGCGCGCGAGCCGCGCCAGGACGAGGCTGCCGAAGGCCGCACCAGGCGTGCCCCGGCACGCCGCAAGAACACTACCCCGAACGCATCGTGAATCCAATGAACACCCCAGTCATCGCCATCCACGGCGGCGCCGGCACCATCACCCGTGCCGCCATGAACCCCGCCAAGGAGGCCGAATACACCGCCGCGCTCAGCGCCGTGCTTGAAGCCGGCCAGCGTGTGCTGGCCGATGGCGGCAGCGCGCTCGACGCCGTGACCGAGGCCGTGCGCCTGCTTGAGGATTGCCCGCTGTTCAATGCGGGCAAGGGCGCCGTGCTGACCCACGCCGGTACCTATGAGCTGGACGCCGCCATCATGGACGGCGCCACGCTGGGCGCCGGCGCCGTGGCCTGCGTCAAGCGGCTGCGCAATCCGGTGCTGGCCGCGCGCGCGGTCATGGAAAAGAGCGAGCACGTGCTGTTCGCCGGCGAAGGCGCCGAGTCATTTGCGCAAGCGCAGGGCCTGGAGCTTGTCGCGCCCGGCTACTACTTCACGCAGGCGCGCACCGATCAGTGGGAACGCGCCCGCGCCGCCAGCGGCATGACCCTGCTGGATCACGATGCCGCCACGCTGACCGCCGAGCCGATCGACCCGGACAACAAGTTCGGCACGGTAGGCGCCGTTGCGTTCGACGCGCAAGGGCGCCTCGCCGCGGCGACGTCCACCGGCGGCGTTACCAACAAGCAGGTGGGCCGGGTGGGCGATACGCCCATCGTCGGCGCCGGCTGCTTTGCCGACGACGTGGCCGCGGTTTCCACCACCGGTACCGGCGAAATGTTCATCCGCACGGTGGCCGCCTACGACGTGGCGGCGCAGATGCGCTACGCCGGCCTGCCGCTGGAGGAAGCCGCGCGCCGGGTGGTGATGGACAAGCTGCCCGCCATCAATGGCCGCGGCGGCCTGATCGCGGTGGACCGCGAAGGCAACGTCACGCTGCCCTTCAATACCGAAGGCATGTACCGCGGTTTCGCCCGGGTGGGCGAAGCGGCCAATGTGTGGATCTACGGGTGAGCGTGCCAGGGCACGGCATCCGCACTGCACCAGGCAAAGCACCAGGCAAAGCACCAAGCAGAGCATCAAGCAAAGCATCAAGCAAAGCATCAACCTAGGCACTAAGGGGGCCCAGTGGCTGCATCCTCTTCCAAGTCGACCATCGTCCTGCCACCGCAACGGGTGGTTTCCGTCAACGATCTCAGCGTGCGTTTCTCCACCTCGGAGCGCACGGTGGACGCGGTGCGCAACCTGTCTTTCCACGTCGATCGCGGCGAAACGCTGGCCGTGGTGGGCGAATCGGGGTCGGGCAAGTCGGTGACCTCCCTCGCGCTGATGCGCCTGGTGGAACACGGCGGCGGCAAGATCGCCAGCGGCAGCATGGCGCTGCGCCGCCGCAACGGCGCGGTGCTCGATCTCGCCACCGCAGACGGCGCCACCATGCGCGGCGTGCGCGGCAGCGACGTGGCGATGATCTTCCAGGAGCCGATGACCTCGCTCAACCCGGTGTTCCCGGTCGGCGAGCAGATTGCCGAATCGATCCGCCTGCACCAGGGCAAGAGCCGCGCCGAGGCGCGCGCCGAAGCGCTGCGCATG
>Ga0255338_1001578_pt1 | contig 41498 bp, 34 predicted proteins | sample MeOH1_35cm_T4_19_FD_203715 | JGI IMG/M metagenome (GOLD analysis project Ga0255338, IMG submission 203715) | Sandy soil microbial communities from University of British Columbia, Vancouver, Canada - MeOH1_35cm_T4_195 | ecosystem: Engineered > Artificial ecosystem > Sand microcosm > Unclassified ... | reverse complement strand
ATCGAGCTGACCGCGCGCGGCGTGTCGAGGATTCCCCGGGCGTCACCCATCACGGTCGAGAGCTCGCGCGTGAGCGGGTTGACCGATTGCTCGACCGGCACGCCCGTGACGACGTAGGTCTCGAGCTGGAGCGTGTCCTGGGCCTGGACGACCAGGGCCGCGGTGCCCGCGAGGGTGAAGAGGAGGTGGCGGAGGGGGAGGTGCATGATGTTGGGTGCCCAACCCAAAACGGCCTCCCGGGATGAAACAGGCGGCGCACGGTGCGCCGACTTGCTGGTTTCCTTCGCCGGTATGATCCGTTTCAGGTTCAGAGGGTTTAGCAGTCGTGCGAACCGCAATCTCAGCCCTCCGCGGAGGACACCCCTACGAGCACCGCCAGCGATAGGCGCACCCGGCGCACAGGCAAGTAAAACCTGCCACTATGACCCTACCCAAGGCGGGCGGCATTTTTTTACCGCCGGTCGCTTGCACCCGGCACGGTTTCGCCCACTCTTTCGCATCTTCGATGAATAAACGCATTCTGCTCACGGCGGTCGTGGCCTTGGTCGTGCTGGGCGCGATTTTCGGCTTCAAGTACTTCCAGATCCGCCAGGCCAATGCGGCGCTGGCGGCCCGCAAGCCGGCCCCGGCCACGGTCACCACGGCTCCCGCCGTGCAGGAAAAGTGGCGCACCACGCTCCGCGCGGTCGGTTCGCTGGAGAGCTTCCGCGGCATCACCATCCGCTCCGAGATTGAGGGCCGGATCGTGCGCGTGGCCTTCGATTCAGGCGTCCGCGTGGAGGCCGGTGATGTGCTCGTCGAGATGGACACCATGGCCGAGTCCGCCCAGCTCATCAGCAACGTGGCCAATGCCCGGCTCGCCGAGCTCAACCTGCAGCGCGCCCGCGAACTCCGGCAGAACGGCACCAACACCCAGGCCGACCTCGACGGCGCCGAGGCCGCCGCCGCACAGGCCGCCGCCGCCATCGAGACGACCAAGGCCACGCTCGCCAAGAAACGCATCGTCGCCCCCTTTGCCGGCCGGGTCGGCATCCGGCAGGTCAACCCCGGCCAGTTCCTGAACAAGGCCGACCCGGTGGTCACCCTCGAGGCCACGGATCCCATCTACGCCGATTTCTCACTGCCGCAGCAGGACGTCACCCAGCTCACGACCGGCCTGCCGGTGAAAATCAGCGTCGACGCCTACACCGGCCGCGAGTTCGCCGGCGTGATCGAGGCCATCGATCCTCGCCTCAGCGGCACCACCCGCAACCTCCGTGTGAGGGCCCGCCTGCCCAATCCCGATGAGACGCTCCGCCCGGGCATGTTTGCCCGCGTCGAGGTGGAGCTGCCCGACGAGAACGTGGTCATCGTGCTCCCCGCTACCGCCATCGTCTACAGTCCCTACGGCGACTCGGTCTATGTCGTGGCGAAGGACGACAAGGGCGTGCTGGCCGCCCAGCAGCGCTTTGTCCGGGTCGGCCCCAAGCGGGGCGACCAGATCTCCCTGCTCGGCGGCGTCAAGGCCGGCGAGGAGGTCGTGACCGCCGGCCAGGGCAAACTGCGTCCCGGTTCCCCCGTCTCGATCAACAACACGGTCGTCCCCACGAACAATCCCACCCCGAAGCCCGCGGAGAGCTGAGCTGATGAACCTCACCGAGATCTTCATCCGGCGGCCCATCCTGGCGACCGTCCTCAACCTGTTCCTGCTCATCGTCGGCTGGCAGTCGATTCGCGCCCTTGTCGTCCGCCAATATCCCTATACCAGCAACGCCGTGGTCAGCGTGAGTGTAGCCTACCCCGGCGCCAACGCCGACCTCGTCCGCGGCTTCGTCACCACGCCGCTTGAACGCGAGATCTCCTCGGCCGACGGCATCGATTATGTCGAGTCGATCAGCCGCCAGGGCACCGCCACCATCTCGGCCCGCCTGCGTCTCAACTACGATCCGAACGACGCCCTCACGCAGATCACTGCCAAGGTCAACCGGGTGAAGGGCGAGCTCCCCGCCGGGGCCGAGGACCCGGTCTTCGACGTCGCCGTCGGCGAGACCACGCCCTCCGCCTACCTTGGCTTCAGCAGCGAGACGATGCAGGGCAACGAGATCACCGACTACCTCACCCGCGTCGTCCAGCCCAAACTGTCCACCGTCCCCGGCGTCCAGAAGGCCGACATCGTGGGCGGCCGGGTCTTCGCCATGCGCATCTGGCTGAATCCCGAGCGCATGGCCGCACTCGGCCTCGGCGCCGCGCAGGTCCGCGCCGCCCTCGCCGCGCAAAACTTCCTCTCCGCCGTCGGCCAGACCAAGGGCTCCATGCTCACCGTCAACCTCACGGCCCAGACCGACCTGCGCTCCGTCGAGGATTTCCGCAACATCATCATCCGCGAGACCAACGGCGAGGTCGTGCACCTCCACGACATCGCCGATGTCGTGCTCGGGGCCGAGAACTACGACTCGCAGGTCATCTTCTCCGGCGTGAACGGCGTCTTCATCAGCATCTCGGCCCTGCCCACCGCGAACGCCATCGACGTGATCAAGGGCGTGCGCGCCGCCCTGCCCGACATCCAGGCCCAGCTGCCCCCGGGCCTCAAGGGCCGGATCGTCGCCGACTTCACCGAGTTCATCAACGACTCGATCTCCGAGGTCATGCAGACCCTGGTCGAGGCCATGCTGATCGTCATCCTCGTCATCTACCTCTTCCTCGGGTCGCTCCGCTCGGTGGTCATTCCCATCGTAGCCATCCCACTGTCGCTGATTGGCGCCTGCGCCCTGATGCTGGCGCTCGGGTTTTCCATCAACCTGCTGACCCTGCTCGCCATGGTGCTCGCCATCGGCCTGGTGGTGGACGACGCCATCGTGGTCGTGGAGAACATCCACCGGCACATCGAGGAGGGGCTGACCCCCGTCGCCGCCGCGATCAAGGGCGCGCACGAGCTGGTCGGGCCCATCATCGCCATGACGATTACGCTGGCCGCGGTCTACGCCCCGGTGGGCTTCCAGTCCGGCCTCACCGGCGCGCTCTTCCGCGAGTTTGCCTTCACCCTCGCCGGCTCGGTCCTCATCTCGGGATTCGTTGCGCTGACGCTGTCGCCCGTCATGTGTTCGCGCATTTTGCACCACAACCCGAACCCGCGCGGGCTTGAGGCTTTCCTCGACCGCACCTTCGACCGGCTGCAGAATGCCTACGAGCACGTCCTGCACGGCGTGCTCAACACCCGGCCGGCCGTCCTGCTCGTCGCGCTCCTCGTCTTTGCGTCGATCATCCCCTTCTTCCTCCTGACCAAGAGCGAACTCGCGCCTTCGGAGGACAGCGGCATTGTGCTGATGAGCCTCGAGGCCGCCCCCACCTCCACCGTCGAGCAGACCCTGCTCTACGCGCAGGATGTCGCCAGCCTCATCCGCTCGGACTACCCGGCGGAGACGGCGGAAATCTTCGTCGTGGTCGGCCGCGGCGGCACGGCCAACGGTGCCTTCATCGGCTGGCGGCTGAAGACCTGGAGCGAGCGCACGCGCAGCGCGCAGGTTCTGCAGCAGGAGATCCAGGGCAAGCTCGGCCGGATTGCCGGCGCGCGCGTCTCGTCCTTCCTCCGCCCGTCGCTGCCGGGCTCGGCCGGCGGCCTGCCGGTGCAGATCGTCATCGGTTCCACGGAGGCCCACGCCCGCGTCGCCGAGGTCGGCGGCGAACTGCTCCAGCGCGCCATGCGCAGCGGGCTCTTCGTCTTCGGTGACACCAACCTCAAGTTCGACCTCCCGCAGGTCAACCTGCTCATCGACCGCGAGAAGGCGGCCGCCCTGGGCATCAACATGCAGCAGCTCGGCGCCGACCTGGGATCCATGCTCGGCGGCGGCTACGTGAACCGCTTCGCCATCGAGGGCCGCGCCTACAAGGTCGTCCCGCAGGTCACACGCCTCTCCCGCCTCAATCCCGACCAGCTCGGCGACTACTACATCTCCACCACCAAGGGGGAGCTGGTGCCGCTCTCGACCATCGTGACGCCGCAAAGCGTCGTGCAGCCCCGCGAGCTGCGCCGCTTCCAGCAATTGAACAGCGCCACGCTGTCGTTCTCCCCCGCGCCCGGCGTTTCGCAGGGCGAGGCGCTGAACTGGCTGCGCGCCGAGGCGGCGACGTTCTTCCCCCAGGGCTTCACCATCGATTACAACGGCGACTCCCGCCAGTTCATGCAGGAGGGCAGCTCGCTCATGGCGACCTTCCTGTTCGCCGTGATCATCATCTTCCTCGTGCTCGCCGCCCAGTACGAGAGCTGGCGCGACCCGTTCATCATCATGATGTCGGTGCCGCTCTCCATCGCCGGCGCGATGGTGTTCCTTTTCTTCGGCTTCGCCACGCTGAACATCTACACGCAGGTCGGCCTCATCACGCTGGTCGGCCTCATCACGAAGCACGGCATCCTCATCGTCGAGTTCGCCAACAAGCTCCAGCAGGAGCAGGGCCTGTCGATCCGGCAGGCGGCCGAGCACGCTGCGGCGGTCCGCCTGCGCCCAATTCTGATGACGACCGGCGCGATGGTGCTCGGCGTGCTGCCGCTCCTGCGTGCCCACGGCGCGGGGGCCGAGAGCCGCTTCAGCATCGGCCTGGTCATCGCGACCGGCATGAGCATCGGCACCCTCTTCACGCTGTTCGTGGTCCCGGCCTTCTACACGCTGCTGGCGCAGGACCGGAGCAAGCCGGCCGAATCACCCGCCGGCGCCACCCCGGCGGTATTGCCGCAGCACTCTTAAGTCGGGGCCAGCGGGTCGTGACCGTATCACACGCTTCGACCAAGTTGTGCATGGACAACGGAGTGACGGCGTGACCCCATGCGCACTTTTCCGATGCGGCTGCCTGCTTCCATCCTTGCTTTGATCGCCCTGCTGCCCGCTGGTGCCGGTCGCGCCCAAACGACGGCCCCCACGGCAGAATCCGTCACCGTGCTGGAAAAATTCATCATCACCGAGAGTGCGAGCTACCGCGCCGGTGATGTGCTGCCTACCTCCCGTCCCGTAGACTCGGTCTACGGTGCGGGCCAGTCGGTACTGGACCTGCCGCGGGCGGTCACCGTGCTGACGCCGGAGCTGATGCGCCGGTTCGACCTCGACAACCTTGGCGGCCTCGGCCGGATCGGCGCCGGCACGCAGGTGGCGAATTACTTCGGCATCCCCGGCACGCCCTACCTGCGGGGCGTGAAGGCCAGCGTGTTCTTCAACGGCATGGCCCGCGCCTACCAGCGCAACGAGATGCCGGTGTCGTTCGGCTCGCTCGAGGCGCTCGATCTCGTCAAAGGTCCCGCCCCCTCCCACCTCGGCCCGGTGCCGGAGGGCGGCTACGCCAACTTCATCCCCAAATCCCCCTATTTCGACCGGTCGCGCGGCACCTTGGCCCTTACCTTGGGCGAGCACCGTCTCCACCGGGCGCAGCTTGACTATGGCGGCCCCGGGTTGCTGGGCCCGTGGCCCTCCGCCTATCGGGTGTCGTTCACCGCTCAGGACACGGACAGTTACTGGAGAAACGTCGGCAACGATTACCTCTCCGCCTACTTCGCCCTCAAGGTCCGCCCGCGGGAAGGCCTGGGCGTCTTCACCGGCGCGGAATACTACAACTTCCGCAGCAATGAGAATCCGGGCTGGAACCGGGTGACCCAGGACCTGATCGACCGCGGGGAATACCTCGTCGGCGAGCCGCAGAACATCGTGAGCGCGGCCTGGGGCGGACGGGCCGACCTCTCGCTCGTCACGTTTCCCGGCGCCTTTGCCGGCCAGCCGGCGAACTTCCGCGCGCTCATCCTGCCCGCAGCCACCGCCGAGGCGCGCATCGCGCCCAGCCTCCTCGCGCTCATGGAGGACCGCCGCGCCGCGGACGGTGGTTACCGCTACACCAGCGCCTACTTTGCCGCCGGGGGCCGGGCCCTCACGGCGAAGATCGACGGTCGCTCCGTGCTGTCCGACCCGCACGACTACGCCAACGCCCGCGACTTCCTCTGGTTCCTCGACGTGATCTCGACCCGGGCCGCCGACCGCACCGTGACGTGGAAGTCGCTCCTCGAGAAACTCGCGACCGACAAGCACTCGAGCTACGGCTACGCGGTCGCTACGGAACAACTCGTAGTCGAGAACAAGCTGCTCATCGAGCAGCGCGACCTGCATCCCGCCGACACCACGCTCACGGGGGGTGCCTCCTTCCGCTATAGCTACGGGTGGACGGTGCAGGACTTCGCCGCCGAGCCCTTCAACCGCCGCGATGTCAGCCGGCCGACGCCATCCGCCAACAGCCAGGTGCCCGCCGGCGCCGACCTTGATCCTGTCGGACGTAACCTTTGGTCCACCGGCATCGGCGGCAGCACCGAGTCCGATCTCTGGCAGGGCGCACTGTTCGGGTTTGCCCGGTCAAAGTGGTCCGAATCGCTGGACACCGTCGTGTCGTTGCGCGCCGAGACGCTGCGTTATGCCGCCGACCTGCCGCGCGAGGTCGGCCGCGCCACCCTCGCGCAGCGCCTGGCCGCCGGGCGGAACGGGGAAAAGAGTCACGGCTCGGGCGCGTTGAGCGTCCTCTGGCATCCGCAGCCGGGCGCGAGCCTTTATGCCACCTACCAGCGTGGCACCGCCCTCCAGCCCGGGCAGGGCGGCACGGTAAACAGCAAGAGCAACTTCGCCATGGCGGAGCATAAGGAAGTCGGCGCCAAGGCGGCCCTGCCCGGCGGCCGGTGGTTCGCCAGCCTCGCCGCATATGAATGGCAGAGCGCCCGCTTCAACGACCGCGAAAACCGGGCCGAGCGCCTGCGCGGCCGCGGCACCGAGTTGGAACTGACTTGGGCCCCGACCAACCGGCTCAGCGTGATCGCCTCGGCCGGGGTGCAGCGGGTCTACCGGCTGGATCCGCTTGGATTCCGCGCCCGATACGGCACCGCCGAGCGCATCGCGCTCGAGTCGGGGTCGTTCGACGCCGGCGTCACTCCGACGCCCGCGCTCAACCCGCAGTTGATCTACCCCGGCACGCCCGAGGCGCAGGCCAAGCTCGATGTGGCCTGGCAAGCCACCCCGACCTGGGGATTTTCCCTCGGCGCCGTGTGGAGCCACGCCTACTATCACAACTTCGAGCGCACGTTGGTGCTGCCGGCATCACTGGTCTGGCGAGGCAGCGTGCACTGGCAGCGCGGCCCCGTGACCCTGCGGCTCAGCGCGGAGAATCTCTTCAGTGCGGACTACTTCCTGGGGGCCGATCCTAATTTCTCGCACAACGATCTGGTGACCAAGGCGCCGCCCACCGAGGCCAAGCTTACGGCCACCTGGAGCTTCTAGGCGGGTTTCGAACCCCTAAAACATGAAGGGCGCCCCCTGCGGGACGCCCTGCATGACCTAACACCAAGCAAACCGTAAGAACTACAAACAATGTTCGTTACCTAAAACGACGCACTGATGTCGTTAGGATAGACGCGGTCGCCGGCAAAACGTTGAATCTTTCTTGCAGGAATCTTGCGGAGCCCAATTCACCGCGACAAACGGTCGCTTAGCACTGCTTACCAATATTTTAGGGGATTATCAAAATTCGTCATTTGTACCCCTGTCGGCACGGGAGCGGATAATTCTCCGACGAAAAAATGCCGCCGACCGACGTCCCTACAGGTGAATCTCGGCCGGCATGACGACGCCGGCGGATTTCTCCGGCAGCGGCGTGGCTTTCAGCGGATAACGGAACTGCTTCCCCTCGAAATTGCGGAAGATCACCTCGTCCTCGGTGATCTGCTCCACGTAGTCCGGATTCACCGGCACCTTGCCGCCGCCGCCGGGGGCGTCGATGACGTATTGCGGCACGGCGTAGCCGGTCGTGTGGCCGCGCAGCGCGCGGATGATCTCGATGCCCTTGCGGACATCCACCTTGAAGTGGGCGCCGCCGGTGATGAGGTCCATCTGGTAGATGTAGTAGGGCCGCACACGCATGCGCAGCAGGCGGTGCACGAGCGCCTTCATGACCTCGGGGTCGTCGTTCACGCCCTTGAGCAGGACGCTCTGATTGCCGAGCGGCACCCCGGCGAAAGCCAGGCGCTCGCACGCGTCCTTCAGTTCCTGCGTGGCCTCCTTCGGGTGGTTGACGTGGATGCTCATCCAGATCGGGCCGTGCTTCTTGAAAATCTCGCAGAGCTCCGGCGTGATGCGCTGCGGCAGGAACACCGGGATGCGCGAGCCGACGCGGATGAACTCGACGTGCTTGATGGCCCGCAGGCGGCCGAGGAGATGCTCGAGCTTCTTGTCCGACAGCAGCAGCGGGTCGCCGCCCGAGAGGAGGACGTCGCGGATATCCGGGTGCGCCTCGATGTAGCGCAGCGCCTGCTCGTACTCGGGATGGAAGTTGTAGTCCTGGGCGTTGCTCACTAGCCGGCTGCGGGTGCAGTAGCGGCAATACGCGGCACAGCGGTCGGTGACGAGGAACAGCACCCGGTCCGGGTAGCGGTGCACGAGGCCGGGCACGGGGGAGTGCTCGTCCTCCCCGAGCGAATCCAGCATCTCGCCCGAGGACACGACCATCTCGTCGCTGCGGGGTATGACCTGCTTGCGGAGCGGGCAGTCGGGATCATTCCGATCGATCAGGTTGAAAAAGTAGGGGGTGATCGCGAGGGCGAGCTTCTGGTTGGCGAACAGGCATCCGGCCTTCTCCGCTGGGGTGAGCGTCATGTAGCGCTCCAGGTGCTCCACGGTGGTGAGCCGGTTCTTGAGCTGCCAGGTCCAGTCCTGCCAGTCGGCGGCCGGAACGTGGGACCAAAGCCCCTGGCCCGCAAACCAGGCGGAGCGATCTTCTTGGTATGACATGGGTGCGGGAGCAGAGGTAACCGGTTCATCCGGGGTGTCAAATGGGCGAATTTCCCCCGCGGTTCTCGAAAACCACTAGACAGGCGGGGGCGAAATCACTTTCGTCAGTCTTTAATGTCCGTCCCCTCGCCCGCAATTCTCGCCCTCGAAGATGGCAGTGTGTTCCGGGGCACCGCTTTCGGGGCCGCCGCCGCCATCGCCGGCGAATGCGTGTTCAACACCTCGATGACCGGCTACCAGGAGATCCTCACCGACCCCTCCTACTTCGGCCAGATCATCACCATGACCGCGCCGCAGATCGGCAATTATGGCATCAACGCCGAGGACGAGGAATCCGCCGCGCCCAAGTGCTCCGGCTTCGTCGTGCGCGAGGTTTCACCCGTCGTCAGCAACTGGCGCAGCACGATGTCCCTCGACGCCTACCTGAAAAAGTACGGCATCCCGGGCATCAGCGAGGTCGACACCCGTGCGCTCACCAAGAAGCTGCGCGTCGACGGGGCGATGAAATGCTGCCTTTCCACCCTGCCCCTCAGCGAGCAGGAGGCTGTGGCCCGCGCCAGGGGCTGGCGGGACATGGCCGGCAGCGACTACGTCAAGGACACCACCTGTGCGGCGCCCTTCGTCTGGGGGGCCGATGACGCCGCGCGCTTCAACACCCAGTATCTCCCGATCGGCACCACGGGCGGCGCCACCCATACCCCGGCGACAAAGTTCAAGGTCGCGGCCTTCGACTTCGGCGCGAAGTACACGATCTTCCGCAAGCTCGTCCGCCACGGGTTTGAGGTGCACGTTTTCCCGGCCACGGCCACCCACGAGCAGGTGCGCGAGGCCGGCGTGGACTGCGTGTTCCTCTCCAACGGTCCCGGTGATCCCTCCGCCCTGCCCTACATCCACCAGACCGTCACCGCGCTGCTGCCGGACTATCCCACCTTCGGCATCTGCCTCGGCCACCAGATGGTCACGCACGCCCTCGGCGGCGCCACCTTCAAGCTCAAGTTCGGCCATCGCGGCGGCAACCAGCCCGTGAAGAACCTGGAGACCGGCAAGGTCTCCATCACGGCCCAGAACCACGGCTTCGCCACCGACCCGAAATCGCTCGAGTCCCGCGGCGCGGTCGTCACGGAGATCAACCTCAACGACCAGACGGTCGAGGGGCTGCGCCACAAGGAGCTGCCGGTGTTTTCCGTCCAATACCACCCGGAGGCCGCGCCCGGTCCCAACGACGCTGATCCGCTCTTCGAGGACTTCTACCAGCTGGTCGTGAAACGGAAGGCGGGGAAGATCTGAACCGGCCCTACCCGAGCAACTCCTCGAATTTCTTCGCGTCCTCCGGCGTGTCTACGCCGATGGTGGCGTCCTCCGACACCGCTATGGCGATTGGGTAACCGTTCTCCAACACCCGCAACTGCTCCAGCTTCTCGATCTGCTCCAGCTTGCCCGGCGCCAGACGCACGAATTTTTCCAGGAAATCCGCCCGGTAGGCGTATAAACCGAGATGCTTGTAGCAGGGATTGGCCGCCACCCAGGCGTCGTCCACCGTCAGGCCCAGGTCACGGGAATAGGGCATCCGTGACCGCGAGAAGTACAGCGCCCGGCCGTTCTGGCTCATGACCACCTTCACCTGGTTGGTGTTGTAGAAATCCAGCACGCGCTTGAACGGCGTGGCGAGGGTCGCCATCGGGCACTCGCCCTGGATCAGCTTGGCGAGGGCCTGAAGCTGGGCCCCGGTCACCAGCGGCTCGTCGGCCTGCACATTGAGCACAAAACTGGCCCGCACGGTGCGGTTGGCCTCGGCGATGCGATCGGTCCCGCTTTGGTGCCCGGCATCGGTCATAATCGCCCTAAACCCTGCCCCCTCAAGGCATTCGGCCAGCAGCGGGTGGTCCACGGCGAACCACAGGGGATAGTCGGGTGCCTGGGCGGTGATGCGCTCCGCCACCCAAAGCACAAGCGGCTTGCCCTTAATTGGATGCAACAGCTTACGCGGAAACCGCGTGGACTCCAATCGGCACGGCACGATGATGGCGAAGGCGGGCATGCGGGGGTCTTTGAGGTTGCAAGCCGGGGCGCTACCGGCTTTTGCGTTAACCTTTAATCCGACCACCCAGACCGACCGCAATGGAAAAGAGCGCCACGCCAGCCCCCCAGACCCTCACGAAGGAGCTCCTCGTGCAGAACAAGATGGGGATCCATGCCCGCCCGGCGGCCATGATCGTGCGCGTCACCAACAAGTTTAAGTCCGAGGTCTACGTCGAGAAGGACGAGGAGCAGGTGAACGGTAAAAGCATCATGGGACTCATGATGCTCGCCGCCGCCAAGGGCTCGACCGTCAAGTTTGTCGCCACCGGTCCCGACGCCGAGCAGATGCTGGCCGATCTCGAGGCCCTCTTCGCCAAGAAGTTCGACGAGGCCTGAGGAATTCGCGCAACCGCGATCAGATCGATAGGAAGCGTTTCGCGTTGGCCGTCGTGACCTCCCCCAAGCGTTCGTAGCTCACGCCAAACAGCCCGGCGCAGAACTCCGCGGTGTGACGCAGATAAGCCGGTTCGTTGGGTTTACCGCGGTGCGGCATGGGTGTCAGGTAGGGCGCATCGGTCTCGATCATCAGCCGGTCCAGTCCCTGCGCCAGGGCGGCGGCCCGCACCGGGTCGGCGTTTTTGTAGGTGATGACTCCCGTGAACGAGCCAAAGCCGCCGCGCCTGATCAACTCGCCCATCTCCTGCGGTCCCTCCGTGAAGCAGTGGAATACCACCCGGCTCCAATCGAGACCCGCGGCATCGATCATCGCCACACATTCGGCAAACGCCCCGCGCGAATGCACCACGAGCGGACAGCCCAGCCTCTTGGCCAGGGCCAGCTGCGCGGTGAACGCCGCCTGCTGCCAGCCGAAGATCTTCCCCGCCTCCCCCGATTCCTTCGGCAGGTGAAACCGGTCGAGTCCGGTTTCACCCAAGGCGACGGGACGCAAAGTCCCGCGCCAGAAGTCTTCCAGCTGCGCCACGCGCACCGCCCAGTCCGCCCCCACATTGCAGGGATGCAGGCCGGCGGTGTAATACACCCGGCCACTGTGCTCCAACGCCATGTCCCGGTTGAGCGTCCAGTCGTCCGTGTCCGTGCCGATGGCCACCATGCTTTCCAGTCCGGAGTCACGCGCCCGTTGCAGCATCGCCGGCAGCTCGCCGCGGCGGGCGAAGGCATCCAGATGGGTGTGGGTGTCGATGAGGCCCATGCGTGAGTCAGGCCGCTGGTCCGGTGAATTCCACAAAATCGCGGCGCACGCTGGCGTCGGCCTGCGTGCGGCACAACCAGTAGCCCTTGGTCGTCGTGCCGTCGTGATTGCCCGCCACCCGGCTGCAGCAGGCGTTGGTCACCAGTGCATACGCCCCGCGCAACACCTCGGTGCGGCCGTGATGGTGGCCGCCCAGCACCAGCCGGAGATTGTGGTTGGTGAAACGCGCCAGGACCTCCTCCGCATTGAGCGGACACATCGGCGTGCTGCTCGCCAGAGGGAAATGTGTGGCCAGCACCAGCGGCTGGGCCGGATCCTGTTTGGGCAGTTCCGCGTCGAGCCAGACCAGGGTTGCCGGCTGGACACTGGTCTTGCCCCATTTCTTGCCGTCGGTGGAGTCGATCACCACAAACCGCCAGCCGCGGTGGACGAACGTGTAGTTGAGCTGACCCGGCAGAACGCGGTTGAACAGCGCAGTCGTCTCCTCGAGATCGTTGTCATGGTTGCCCGGGGTGACATGAAACCTGAGCCCGGCCTCGCGCGCGAGCCGGGCGACCGCAGCCATGCTCTCCGGGCTGCCCTTGTGCGCCAGATCTCCCAGGCCCAGGCAAAACTCCACACTTGCATGCGCCGCTATCTGCCGGAAGAGCGCGGCGAACCACGGATCGCAGGCCGCCTCGAAGTGATGAAAATCGTTCGCCACCACGAACGTGAACTCCGCGGCGCGAGCACCGGAGGCTTGGGCGCGCAAGGCCCCGGGCCAGAGCCCGGCGGCCAGCAAAGCGGCCAACCGGCCCAGGGCGGCCCGGCGGGTGAAGGTGGGACCGGTAGGCGAATTCATGCGCCTACCGTGACGCCACTTGCATGCTGCCTCAAGCCACGACTGCACCAACAGGGAGGCCGGTGCTTTCGCACCGGCCTCCTGCACACACACACTGACAAATTGATTCGGTTTACTTGGAGCGGACGGTCACATCGCCGCCCGAGGAACGCAGCTTCAGCAGCGGTCCGCCGCCGTTCACGGCGCCGACCAGTTTGCTTTTGCCGGTGCCGCCCTTCTCGATGGTGATCGTGAGGCCCGAGGCGTTCACATCGCCGCCGGAGGTGCTGGCGTCGAGCTGGAAGCCGGCGCCCTTCACCATCTCCACCTCCACGTCGCCACCGGAGGTGCTGAGCACCGTGTCGCGCTTGAGCGCCTCGGTGATGACGGCATGCACGTCGCCACCCGAGGTCGTCGCGCTGATCAGCTGGGCGACGGAATTGATCCGGATGTCTCCGCCCGAGGTGGAAACCTCCGTGGGTCCGCCGGCCCGGTCGATCACGATGTCGCCGCCACTCGTGCCCAGCTTGGCGCGCGCGGTGCCTTCCTTGAGCGAGATGTTGCCGCCGGAGGTGCCGGCGTCCAGGTCGCCGTCGATGCGGTCGAACTCCAGGTCACCGCCGCTGGTGCGGGCGCGGACATTGCCGTTGAGGCTGGCGACCGCTATGTCGCCGCCGGAGGTGCTGAGGTTCAGGTTGTAATTCTTGGGCACGGTCACGACGAACGAGACGCTCACCGGTGGCCAGTTGCCGAACCAGGTGCCCGGGCCGCGCTTCTCGTACTTGGACTCGAGGGTCACATCGTTGCCGGCTTGTTCCATGGTCAGAGTCAGCTTGGCCAGGAGCTCGTCTGCCTCCTGCTCGGTCGAGGCCCGGATCAACTGCTTGACCAGGATGTGGACCTCCGGGCTGTCCGAGGTCTTGATTGTGATGTCGCCGCCCTGCGTGGCGGCCTTGAGGTTGCCGCCGGCCTGGACGGCGAAAGTCTTTTCGACGGTGCGGGTGATCTTGGCGGAAAGCGCCAGCGGGGCCGCCAGGGCAACCCCGAGCATAAGGAGACGGGTCAGTGTTTTCATATGGGTATGTGCCTAGGAAAACACGGCTCGGCCGCAAAAGTTACAGCAAATCCTCCCCCGAAGGGCTCAGGCTGCCGGCAGGTTGAGCCGCACCTTCATGCGGGAGAGCCGCTCCAACAATCGCTGGTCGCTGCGCACCGGCCACCAATCATACAGGAAGATCTCCAGCGGCCGCCACATGGCCACCCAGCCCGCGATGTGCAACCCCAGCGCCACGAATTCGTTCCACTTGCCCAGTGGTGCCTGTTGCGCCACCTCGCTCAATCCGAAGCAGCCCGCCAGAAACAACAGGCCGATCAACAGGCTGGAGCGGCCCCGGCGCAGCAAATGACGCAGCTCGCGGTGTTTCACGTCGGCCCGGCTGGCAAAATAATGGCGCACCGCCGCCTCCGTGCCACTGACCCGATCGGGGGGCGGCAGCGTGGCCAGATGGATGACGAGTTCCAGCTCCTGTTCCGATTTGTGCGGCAGCTCCCGGGCCCAGCTGACGATGAATTCCTCCGCCGCGGCATCGAGGTCCCGGTCGATGAACGGCGACGGATCCATCGAGTTGAACAATTGCGAGAGTTCCCGCAGGCGCACCTCGATCTGGTTGTCATTCGCGGTGCTCATCAGCGGGTCAGCATGGCCGACCAGTTTTTTTCGTCAAACCCCACCAGTGCCACTCCCGGTCCCAGCAGAAACGGTCGTTTCACCAGGCGGCCGTTGCCGGCCAGCAGGGCCAAGGCCTCGGCCTCGGACATCAGCGGGAGTTTCTGCGCCAGACCGAGCGCCCGGTATTCCTGCCCGGAGGTGTTGAACAGCCGGCGCCATTCACCCCGCTGCGCCGCCAGCATGGCCCGCAATTCCACCTGGTCGGGCGGGGTTTCGCGAATGGGTTTCTCGCGATACGCGACCTGGTGCGTCTCGAGCCATTTCACGGCCGCCCGGCAGGTGCTGCAGTTCCGCAGGGTGTAGATCGTCAGGGCGCTCACCGTCCGAGGGTTTCCCGGAGGAACAGCTTCATGTGCGCCCAGGAGCGCTGGTCGGCGGCGGCGTTGTAAGCGATGGGCAGGCCGGTGGCGGCGGCGATCTTGTCGGCGCCGGGATTGGTGAAGGCATGCACGGCCCCGGCGTAGCTGATGAACTGGTAGTCGAACTTGCCCGCATTCATGCTTGAGACGAACGCATCGAGGTCCTCCTTGGTGACGAATGGATCGACCGCGCCGTGGCAGATGAGGATGCGCGCCTTCGTCCGGGCCGCGGCCTCCGCCGGCACGGCATGGAGCCCGCCGTGGAAACTCACGATCCCGGCCAGGGGTGCGCCGCCAAAGGCCAGCGCCTGCACGGTCGAGCCGCCAAAACAATAGCCGATGGCGGCGATATGTCCGCGGTCGACCAAGCCGGTGGCCAGCAACTGGTCGAGACCGGCCTGTGCCCGCTCGGCCATGAGCGGCTTGCCATAAAACTGGCTGGCGAGTTCGTTCGCCTTCTTCGGGTCGGTGGTCGTGACCCCGGTCCCATACATGTCCACGGCGAAGGCCACGTAGCCGAGCCCGGCCACCTGCTCGGCCCGGCCCTTGGCATAATCGTTCAAGCCCCACCACTCCGGCACGACGAGCACCCCGGGCGCGGGCTGGGCCGCCGTCACCTTGGCGTCGTCATACGCGAGGTAGCCCTCAAGTTTGACCCCGGCCTGCTCATAGGCTACGGACTTGGTGATGAGCTTGGCGTGCAACGCCACCGCCGCGCCCAAGGCGAGGCCCGTCAGCAAAATTCGGGAAGGTTTCATGCCCCCAGCCTACGCATCGCCGGGCAAAAAACAATCGCGGCGGTGCGGCCGCGCCGCCCGCCTAGGTGGACAGGCCGCCCGCGATGTATTGACGCAGGGATTCCGCCTCGGCGCGGTGTGCATTGGCCACCCAGCGCGACACATCGCCGATGGAAATCAGGCCCACCAGCACATCGTGCTGGATCACGGGCAGGTGCCGGCAGCGCCGGTCCGCGAAAATATCCATCACCTGCTGCACCGTGGCCTCGGGCGCGACGGTCAGGACATTCCCTGACATCACCTGGGTGATCGGCGTGGTCTTGGGGTCGAGGCTGGCGGCGATCACGCGGGTCATCACATCGCGCTCGGTGAAGATGCCGGCCAGCTTGTCGCCGTTCATCACCAGCACGGCGCCGACCTTGTGCTGGTTCATTTTGTGGACGGCTTCGATCACCGTCACGCTCGTGGGCACGGTATGCAGAGCCCGGCCTTTGCCTTCCAGCAATGTCGCAATGGAGGTATTCATGGGGTAGTTAGATTGGTCCAAACCTTATCCATTCCGCGTCGCCGCGACAATGCCTATTCCACCCTATTTCCGGAATAGCTGGTCCAGGGAACCGAGACTCTTGAGCGGCGCGCCCTTTTTCGTGGCGGCCGGGGCCACCGACCGGACCGGTACCGGCACGCTATTTTCAACCCCGGGGGTCTGCTCATCGAGCGCCCGCTTCAGCCGCACGGCCGACACCGGTTCTGCCGTGCCGAGCTCCTGGGCAAAGAGGCTCACGCGGAACTCCTCCACCAGCCAGCGGAGTTCCCCGGCCGCCGGGCCCAGCTTTTTCACGGCCGCCACGAATGGAGCCAGCTCGGCCGCGCGCTGGGCATCCTTGGCCGCATCGCGCTTCCAGCGGTCGGCCCGGACCTGCCGGCCGCGAAGGTAGCGCGGCAGGTGCCGCACCCGCTCAAAGGGGGTCGCGCGCAGGAAATCCGGCGGCAGCAACTCCGCGAGGTCCTCCGCTTGGCCGGGATACGGCTGCTCGTGTGTCTCAAGGGCCAGCCGTAGCGTGAAAATCTCCTTCAACCAGTCGCCCAGCTTTGGCACCACTCCGCGCAGATCCTGCTTGGCCTGCTCCAGCGTTTTGGCGAAGGCGGTCGCGTGCAACGGTTTCACCTCGCGACGGCACGCCCAGCGACGGATTCCCTCCAGTGCGTCCGCCTGCAATTGCTCCGCTGTGACCAGTGTCACCGCCAGCGTGCCGAGCATCCGCAGGGCGCGCAGGTCCTTTTCCAGCCAACCCAGGTCGTGCCGGAGTTGGACATCCAGCAGTTTTCCCACGCCGGCCCGCGTGGCGGCGGCAGCCTCCTCTGGCGTGGCGAACAATCGCACCGCCACCCCGGCGGGCATCGCCTTCAGCCCGGGATAAGCCCGCACGGGCACGCCGTGCCGTTCCTCGACCTGCACCGATTCCGGCAGGTCGCCGAATTTCCATTCCCCGGCCGGTTCGCCTTCCCACCGGGCGCGGGCCGCTCGCCACGCGGCGTTCTCCGTGCTGGCGGCCTTCCGGCTCACCTCCCGGCTGCTGTGGTGCAGAAGGGACTGGATCTCGGCCAGGTCCCGGCTCGCGCAGAGCACCTTGTCCTGGCTGTCCACCACCTCGATCCGCACGCGCAGGTGATCGGGCAGTAATTTCGCCGACCAGAGGGCGGGATCGATTCGCACGCCCAGCCGGGGCTGCAGCAGCTCGGCCAGCGCCGCCGCTAGCGTCGGAGGCGTCGCGCGCGCGGCGAGCAGCGCGAGCTCGCGGGTCAGCTTCTGAGCGGTTTCGGCCAACGGGATCAGGTCGCGGCGCTGCTCCTTGGGCAGCGCCTTGAGCATCAGCTCCACTTTTTCCGGCAAATGCCCCGGCACGGCCCAGTCGAGCGCGGCCGGGGTGAGCGCCTCCGCCTCGGCGGGACTTACCCGCACGGTCACCCCGTCCTCCTGCTTGCCCGGCTGGTAGGCGTAGGCCAGCGGCAGCACCCGGTTGTCCACCGGCAGGGCCTCCGGAAACGCCTCCTTGTCGTGGCCGGGATCCTCCGCCGGCCGCAGGTCGGCCTCGGACATGCACAGAAATCTCGGATGCTTCGTCTGCTCGTGCCGCACGAGGTCGATCAGCTCGGGCACGCTCGACACATTCTTCAGGCGGGCCGCATAGAAACGGTAAATCCACTCGTCCAGATCCATGTACCCCGCGCTACGCATCCGGGTGAGCACGGTCTCAGCCTGGTCCCGCACCCGGCGGTTGTGCGCGATGAAATCAAACGGCCAGGCGATCGTGTCTCCCACCAGCCCTTCCCGCAGGAAGATCTCGGTTGCATGCACGGGATTGATCTTCCCGTAGCCCACCGAACGCGTCTCCAGCTCGAGGTTGTAGAGGCGGCGGCGCTCCTTCACGAGCACGCGACCGGCCTCGGCGCTCCAGAAGGGCTCGCTGTGCGCCACCTTCAGCAGGTGCGCCCCCAGGCTGAGCATCCACTGGGGATCGATTCGGGCGCAGGTACGGGCGAACAGCCGGCTGGTCTCCATGATCTCCGCCGCCATGAGCCACCGCGCCACCTTGGCCTTGGGCGCCGATTCCTTTCGGGGCGCCGCGGTTTTCCGTTCGGTCTTTTCAAACAACACCGAGCCGGGGAACACATTCACCCGCCGGTCGTGCGCGGCGTGATAGTCCCCCTCGTCCGTGCGCGTGGCGACGTTGCCCAGCAACCCGGCCAGGATCGAGCGGTGGATCGCGGCGTAGGCGGGAGTGCCGAGTGCCAGCTTCACCTCCTGTCCCGGCTTTACACCGTCATAGATCGAGGTCCGCTTGAAGCCGTCGCGCTCCCGCAGCGTATCCTCAAGCTGGGCGTATACATCGCGCCACTCGCGCATGCGCATGAACGACAGGAAGTGCGCCGTGCAGAACTTCCGCAGCTTGCCGAGCGTCATGGCCTCGAACTCGTCGTGATAGGTTTCCCAGATGGCCAGCAGGGTCAGGAAATCGGAGTCGGGGTGCGTGAAGCGCCGGTGCGCCGTGTCGGCCTTCTGCTGCTGGTCGAGTGGACGCTCCCGCGGGTCCTGGATGCTGAGGGCGGAGGCGATGACCAGCACCTCGCGCAGCGCCTTCTCGGTTCGCGCCTGCAGGATCATCCGCCCGACGGTCGGATCCACCGGCAGATGCGCCAGCTCGCGCCCGAGGTCGGTGAGCACCCCGCCGTCGTCAATGGCCCCCAGTTCGTGGAGCAGCGCATAGCCCGCGCGGATGCCCTTGGCCGGCGGGGCGTTGAGGAACGGGAACTCCTCGATGTCACCCAGCCCGAAGGCCTTCATGCGGAGAATGACGTCCGCCAGGTTGCTGCGCTGGATCTCGGGTTGGGTGTAGCGCGGCCGCTCGTTGAAATCCTGTTCCGAGAAAAGCCGGATGCACACGCCGTCGCTGACGCGGCCACAGCGACCCTTCCGCTGGTCGGCGCTGCTCTGCGAGACCGGCTCCACCGGCAGGCGGCGCGTGCGGCTCTGCGGCGTGTAGCGGCTAAAGCGCGCCAACCCGGTGTCGATGACAAAGCGGATGCCGGGAATGGTGAGCGAGGTCTCGGCAATATTGGTCGCGAGGACGATCTTGCGCGCCTGTGTCGGCGCGAATACCCGCTGTTGCTCGGCATTGGTCAGGCGGCCGAACAGCGGCACGATCTCCAGCCGCCCGAGCCGGCGTCCCTCCAGCAGGTCGCGCGCCTCGCGGATATCGCGCTCCGTCGGCAGGAATACGAGGATGTCGCCCTGCGAACTCTCCAGCAGCACCCGCTCGACGGCCTCGACGGCCACGTCGATATAGGTCAGCTCACTTGCCCTGCCCTCCGTAGCCTTGGCGGAGGATGGGTCACCCTTCATCTCCTCCAGGGGTGACCAGATCACCTCGACCGGATAGACCCGGCCCGACACCTCGATGATCGGCGCGCCGGCGAACGCCTTGGAAAAGGCCTCGGTGTCGATCGTCGCCGAGGTGATGACGATTTTCAGTTCCGGCCGGCGCAGCCGCAGCCGCCGCAGGTGGCCAAGGATGAAATCGATGTTGAGCGAACGCTCGTGCGCCTCGTCCACGATGATCGTGTCGTAGTCGCCCAGTTCCGGGTCGGCCTGCAGCTCGGCGAGGAGCATGCCGTCGGTCATGAACTTGATCTGCGTGTCACCCGAGGTCTGGTCGGCGAACCGGATCTTGCAGCCGACCTCGCGGCCGAAGGTCACGTTCAGTTCCTCCGCCACGCGCCGGGCCACCGAGGTGGCGGCCACGCGCCGGGGCTGCGTGCAGGCGATCCGGCCCAGCTCGCCGCGTCCGGCCACGAGGCACATTTTCGGAATCTGCGTGGTTTTGCCCGAACCCGTCTCGCCCGCCAGGATGAGCACCTGGTGGTCCCGGATGGCTGCGATGATCTCGTCCGCCCGTGCGCTGATCGGCAGCTCAGGCGGATACTCTATCCGGTAGGGCCAGGGTTTCTTGGGACGGTGGGTCACGGGGTGGGCGGACATTCTGAGCGAACCCCCACCCCACGGGGCGAGTTATTAAACGCCGCAGGGGCAAAAAAGCCGTTCAACCCCTAGCGCAGCTGGAAGACCAGGGTGGGATCCAGCGGGTAACGCCCGAAACGCTCGCCATATAGGGCAAGGCCGCCGGGCAGCGCCGCGTCGACCTCCAGTCGCAGCACAATCTCCTTCGCCTGGGTGGCCGCGGTCACCGCCTCCAGGGGGAGCGTGACGTTGACGAGATAACCGTAGGAACCGGCTTCGCGCAGCTTCTTGTCACGGAGCTGGGACAGCCATGATAGCACGCCGCGATGGTCCGCCGGGTCGTCCGCCAGCGGCACCGTGCCGGCCACGAACCCGTTGGCACGGATCGTGACCGCGCTCGGGAATACGACCGTGTCGGTCATGGGATAGGAATTCGGGTTGGCGCTCGGGTCATGCGTGCCCTTCCCGCGCATGAAGTCACCCTCCGGGACGGTCGCGCCCACCCGGTCCTTGCCGAACAACTGCTTGGCCGATGCTTCACAGACAAAGGAAACGGCTGAGACATTCGCCGGATCGAGTCCCTCCGGCCAGGGGAGGCGGTATTCAAAGTACCCGTGGCCCGCCCCGTCGACCTTCCGGCCGTCGAGGACTTCCCACTGTTTCTGCGACCATGTGGCCGCGGTGAACGTGTTCGGGGCGAAGCGAACCACGCGGGCCGTCCCCGATTTCGTTTGAAGTGTTTCCGTGCGTGGCGCCAGGCCCCGGGCCACGAGGAAGGTGGTGAAGTTGCGGTGCAGCACCTTGCCCGCCTCGTCCTCCAGGGTGAGCGCCAGCACGGCGAGCGCGGGCCGGGCCGGCATCGTGACCTTGAGCGGAGTGAGTTCGCGATTCAGCCACGGCTCGAACGCCATGGGCTCGGCCGTTTGCGCGTAGTCCTCTCGTTGCCCGAGCGAGTTCCAGCCGAAAAGCTGCGTGCGGAGGACGAGCTTCTTACCCGGGGCCGTGCCGGTCATGAAGGAGGCGAATAGCGGCACTTCCACCACCTCGCCGGGTTGCACCTCGCGGCACAACTCGCTCCCCGTAGAGAGGTAGAACGGACTGTGCAGGTCGGCGACCGTCATCCCCGGCACGAACGCATCCATCCCGGTGAACTTCTCCGAGCGGTCGAAGCGGTAGTAGCCGTTCCACTCATTGATGACGTCGTGATGCTCGGTGTAGAGCCAGCCGGCCACCCGGGGGTGCCGCCTGAATTCATTCATCATGATGTGATAGTCCCAGCTCCAGTCCACATCGCCGGTGCTGCCTTCGTAGCCCCAGACGTTGCCGCACTCGCTGTTGAACATCGGCTGGCTGCCCTGCACCCGGCCGCCGATGAAGTTCCAGGTCGAGCCGGGATGCGTGTCGCGCGTTATTTTCGTGAGCTGTTCGCGCCACATATAGCCGGGCAGGTAGTCGTGCCAGGTGTTGAGGTCGGTCTCGGCATGGTCGTGATTGCAGGGCGAGTTGTCCTCCACGAGGCGGGTGCGATCGAGCTGCTTGGCGAGGCGGTACATCGAGACCACCCACTCCTGTGTCTCCGGCAGGTAGGTCCTCTTGTCGCCCTGACCAGAGAACAGGCCCCACGTCTCGTTGAACGTCACCCAGCTGAAGATCGCCGGGTGGTTGAAATCCCGGGCGATCATGCCGCGCAGGGCGAACTCGCTTTCCTGCCGCGCATCGGGGGTCGGTTCGCCCCAGAAATTCGGCACGTCCGCCATGATCAGCAGGCCCAGCTTGTCGGCCCAATAGAGTTTGCGCGGCACCTCCACCTTGATGTGGATGCGATTCGCGTTCAGCCCGATTTGCTTCGAGCGCAGGATCTCATCGCGCATGAAGGCGTCGCTCGGGAAGGTATAGAACCCGTCCGGGTGATACGACTGGTCGAGCGTCATCTGGAGATAGACCGGCCGGCCGTTGAGCGCGACGTAGGGGATGTCGGTGCCGGGCAACTTTTCGACGCTGATCTTGCGCAGGCCGAAATAAGTCCCGATCCGATCCTCGCTCCCGCCCGTAGCGAGCCGGACCTCGACATCATACAGGTAGGGATCGTCGAGCGACCACAGGTGCGGGCGGGCCACGGGCACTTCAAACTGCACGGCGCGCGCCCCGGCGGCGACGGTCTGGGTGAAATCGGGTTGTTCGCCGTTCTTGAAATGCAGCCGAAGCACCGTGCCCGCGGGGGCGGCGGCATTGAACTGCGCGTTGACCGTGACCTTGCCGGCATCGATGTCGGGCGTGAAATGCACGCTGCTGGCATGCAGTGCCGGCCGGGCCTCCAGGTAAACGGTCTGCCAGATGCCCTTGGCCTCGCCGTAGCCCTGCTTGCCCTCGAGCTTGAAGGGATGGGGCGTGTCATCAACGCGCAGCACCACCTGCTGGTCCCGGCCCCACTCCACCCCTGCGGTCAACTCGAACTCGAACGGGGTGTACCCGCCGCGATGCTCGCCGAGCGCGAAGCCGTCGAGCCAGCCCCGCGAGAGCCAGTCGCAGGCCCCGATGACGAGAAACACCCGCTGGCCCCGCCACGACTCCGGCACCCGCACCGTGCGCCGGTACCAGCCTAGGTCCGCGCGTTTCTCGAGGCCGGACAATTTGGAGCCCCAAGGGAAAGGCACGGTAATCCGCTCGGGAAAGGCCGCCGCCGTCGGGGCAGCCCAGCCAGCGGCTTCACCCGCGCTCTCGGGGTCGAACCGGAACTGCCACTCGCCGTTTAGGTTCACCCATTGGCTGCGCTCGAAATCGGGTCGGGGATGCTCCGGCAGGGGTATGGGCGGGATGAGCGCAGCGGCAGTAAGGCCAGCGGTGGCCAGGCAGTAAGCGAACAGTTTGGTCAGCATCGGTGATGGGGAAGAAGCCGAATAACCAACGTGAAAGAATCTCGCCGGAAGGGAAACGACAAATTAAACCGGCTCCATGACCACGCCCGTGCTAACCCCGGCGGAGAAAACCTTGCAGCGCGTTTTGACCGTCTCCCGGTTCAACGGCTGGAGTGTGGTCATGATCGCGGCCTTCGGCATTTTGCTGACGCTGGTGCTGGGCGACCTGCTGGGCACATTCATTGGCGGGCTGGCCGTGGTCTCGGGCTGGATGGAGGTGCGTGGACACCGGAAGCTCAAGCAGCGCGACCCGGAGGGCATGAAGTGGCTGGTGCGCTCCCAGCTGTTTTTGCTCGGCGTGGTCCTCGCCTATTGCGCCAGCCGGCTGGGCAGCTTCGATGCCGACACCGCCATGGCAAATCTCACCCCCGACATGGAGGCCATGTTGAAGGAATCCGGCCTGGAACGGGGTGACATCCTACCGCTCGTGCGCATGGCTTTTCTGGCCACCTACCTCTCGGTCGCGGCGGTCTGCCTCGTTTATCAGGGCGGTATGGCGCTGTATTACCGCAGTCGGACGAAGCTCGTCACCGAGGCCCTGGCCGCAAACCCGCACCCGCCGCTTGCCTAGTCACCCGCCCCGCCTAGTCTGACCGCACATGTCCAAGCAGCGTTACATCGAGGCCAAGCAGAAGTGGGCCGAGAAGCAGCTGGCCAAGGGATTCAAGCCCCGTGCCGTGGCGGCCACCGACCGGCTGCCCCCCGGCCAGAAGCTCACCACCGGTTTCCCCGTGCTCGACCTCGGCGTGCAGCCGGAAATCCCGCTGGACGAATGGACGCTCACTCTCGACGGGCTGGTGGAAAAACCGGCGGTGCTCAACTGGGCGCAGTTCAACGCCCTGCCGCAGGTCACCGACGTGAGTGACTTTCACTGCGTCACGACCTGGAGCAAATACGACTGCGAGTGGAGCGGCGTGGCCTTCACCACCCTCTTCGAACTGGTGCAGCCCAAGCCCGAGGCGAAGTTCGTCTATTTCACCAGCTACGACGGCTACTCGACCAATGTCCCGCTCGCCCAGTGCCTCGACGACGACGTGCTGGTCGCCACTAAATTCGGCGGCGCGCCGGTCTCGCGGGAGCACGGCGGCCCCGCCCGCATCATCATTCCGAAGCTTTACGCCTGGAAGGGCGCGAAGTTCGTCAAGACCCTGAGCTTCCTCGCCGAGGACCGCCTCGGTTTCTGGGAAGTGCGTGGCTACCACAATGTCGGTGACCCGTGGAAGGAAGAGCGCTACGCCTGAATCCCATGCCCCCCTCCTTTTTTCCCCAGGACATCATCATCCGGAAGCGCGACGGCGGCACGCTGACCAAGGACGAGATCACCTTCTTCGCCCGCGGCGTGGTGGACGGCAGCTTCGCCGACTACCAGGCGACGGCGCTGCTGATGGCCATTTTCTGGCGCGGCATGACGCCGCAGGAAACGGCCTGGCTGACCGACGCCATGCTCCACTCCGGCGAAGTCATCGACTTGCGCGACATCCCCGGCGCGAAGGTGGACAAGCACTCCACCGGCGGCGTCGGCGACAAGGTCTCGCTCATCCTCGCCCCGCTCGCCGCCGCCTGCGGACTGAAGGTGCCGATGATGAGCGGCCGGGGCCTCGGCCACACCGGCGGCACGCTCGACAAGCTCGAGGCGATTCCCGGCTTCCGCGTGCTGCTGACCGTGCCCGAGTTCCGGACCATTCTCCTGAAGGTGGGCTGCGCCATGATTGGGCAGACCCCGCAGGTCGTGCCCGCCGACCGCAAGCTCTACTCGCTGCGCGACGTGACCGGCACCGTCGAGTGCATCCCGCTGATCTGCGCCAGCATCATGAGCAAGAAGCTCGCCGAGGGCATCGACTCGCTCGTGCTCGACGTGAAGTTCGGCAAGGGCGCGTTCATGAAGAAAAAGGAGGACGCCCTCGCCCTCGCCCGGGCCATGGTCGAGACCGGCCGCGCCGGCGGCAAACCGGTCCGCGCCCAGCTGACGGCCATGAACCAGCCGCTCGGCCGCGCTGCCGGCCACACCACCGAGGTCATCGAGTCCATCGAGTGCCTCAAGGGCCGCGGCCCGGCCGACCTGATGGAGGTCACCTTTGCGCTCACTGGCCACATGCTCATACTCGGCGGCCTCGCCCGGGACCTGAAGGAAGCGCAGGCGAAGATGGACGCCGCCATCGCCAACGGCTCTGCCCTCCAGAAATTCCGCGAGATGTGCGCCACCCAGGGTGGTGACGCCCGCGTGGTGGACGACTACAAATTGCTCCCGACCGCAAAGAAGCTCGTCGCGATCAAGGCGCCGGCTCGAACGAAGGGCTTCGTCAGCGAGGTGGATGCGCTCAAGTGCGGCCATGCCATCATGGCGCTTGGCGGCGGCCGGGCCGCGGTGACCGACAAGATCGACCATGCCGTCGGTCTCGCGGACCTGATCAAGATCGGCGAGCCGGTATCCGCCGGCACCTTGCTCTGTACCCTGCATGCCAACGATGACGCCAAGGCCGCCCGCGCGGAGACCCTTATCCGTGAGGCGGTCAAGTTCAGCCCGACCGCGCCGAAGCTCGAGTCGTTGATTCAGGATCTTATCCAGTAAGTCAGGGCATCGCCGGCTGCGCGCCGGAGGATGGGAGAGAAAATCGGGTGGCCTTTTCTTTCCGCCCCGGCATCAGTCTTCCTGTCCCGGACGCACCCCTTCCCCTCGTTCCCGGACCGCCCTACCGGCCAGCTCCCTTGCGCCCCGCCGGGCCGCGCCATCAACCGCCAGACCGTTTCCCCATGAAAAAGACCTCGTTGATCTGTCTCCTGGCCTTGCTGCTCAGTGGCACTATCGCCACCGCCCAAAACGTGGGCTCTCCCCCGGAATACATCAAAAGGCTGACCGCGGCGTGGCAGGGTGAGCGCTTCCCCGACGGTCGCCCGAAGGTTTCCGATGCTATCCTCGAGCGGCTCAAGAATATCTCCATCGAGGAAGCCTGGGGTGTCCTGCGCAACAAGGGGTATGTGAATCAATTCGAGGGTGACTGGATCGTCATCAACCCCGACGCCCCGATGGTCGGCCGGGTGGTCACCGCCCAGTACCTGCCGTCCCGACCCGACCTGGTCCAGTTCGTCAAGGAGCAGGGCAAGGTCGAGAAGCGGGCCCAGCAGGGCGGCACCAATTCCTGGCCGATCGACGTCCTGGTCGACGGCGACGTGTATGTCGCGGACAGCTACGGCAAGATGGCCGACGGCACCCTGATCGGCGACAACCTCGGCAATTCCATCTATGCGAAATCCCACCGGGGCGTGATCTTCTACGGCTCGGTGCGCGACCAGGAGGGGTTGAGCGAAATCAAGGGCTTCAACGGATGGATCAAGGGACAGGATCCCTCCTTCATCAAGGACATGACCCTGGTCAGCATCAATGCACCCATCCGCATCGGGCGGGCGATCGTCCTGCCCGGCGACGTGGTGCTCGCGAAGAAATACGGCACGATCTTCATCCCGGCCGCGCTCGTGGAGGAGCTGGTGCTCACCTCGGAGGTCACGCGGCTGCGCGACGAGTTCGGCCACCTCCGCCTCCGCGAGCAGAAATATCTCGCCGGGCAGATCGACAGCGAATGGTCGTCCGAGATCAAGACCGACTTCCTGAACTGGCTGAACAATTATCCCGGCAAGCTGCCGATGACCCGCGCCGAGCTCGATGCCTACCTGAAGGAACGCAACTACTAGCCCCCAACCCCCCGCCCGCCATGAAGACCATGCTGCAGCAACTGCTCGTCGACAACACCCGGCGCATCCAAGCCGACACGGCCGCGCACCAGGCAGAAGTGAACGACCCGTCCACGAGCATCAACCGGCGGGCCTTCCTCAAGCGGACGGCGCTGGGCGGCCTGAGCCTGGGCGCCCTCTCCGGCCTGTCGGTCCAGGACACGATCGCCCAGACCACGGCCAAGGTTAACAAGGCCTCCTATCCCTCCGACCTGAAGATCACCGACCTGCGCTATGCACTGACCACGGTGCTCGGTGGCACGGCCATTATCCGCATCGATACCAACCAGGGCATCTACGGCCTGGGCGAGGTGCGCGACGGCGCCGACGTGCGCTACGCCCTGATGCTGAAAAGCCGCCTGCTGGGCAAGAACCCGTGCAACGTGGAAATGCTGTTCAAGAGCATCCGCCAGTTTGGCGGACCCGCCCGCCAGGCCGGCGGGGTGTGCGGCGTGGAGATGGCGCTCTGGGACTTGTGCGGCAAGGCTTACAACGTGCCGGCCTGGCAGTTGCTGGGCGGACGGTACCGCGACAAGGTGAGGCTTTATGCCGACACCCCGGAGGCAGACAGCGCCGAGGAACAGCTGCGGCTGATCAAATACCGGACCGAGGAGCAGGGCTACACCTGGCTCAAGATGGATCTCTCGATCGGCGAATTGAAGGGCAAGCCGGGCACACTGGTGAACTCCAAGTTCTGGGAAAACGCCCAGGGCAACCTGGCGCAATGGGGCGACCAGAACAACTACATGTCCTATGCGAACGCCCTGCATCCCTTCACCCAGATCCAGATCACCGAGAAGGGGCTGGATGAACTCGCGATGATCGCCGAGCACGTCCGCAGCCTCGTGGGCTATGAGATCCCGCTATCGACGGATCACTACGGTCATTTCGACCTGAACAACGGCATCCGCCTGGGCCGGCACCTGGAAAAATACCGCCTGGCCTGGCTGGAGGACATCGTTTCCTGGGAACTGACCGACCAGTGGAAGACCATGACCGACGCCCTCGAGACCCCGACGCTCACGGGCGAGGACATTTACCTGCTGAAGAACTTCAAGCCGCTGATCGACATCCACGCGGTGGACATCATCCATCCCGACCTGTCCTCCTCGGGCGGCCTGCTGGAAACCAAGCGCATCGGGGATTACGCGGAGGAGCACGGCATCGCGATGGCGATGCACCAGGCCGGCACACCGGTTTCCTTCATGGCCAGCGTGCATTGCGCCGCCGCCACCCAGAATTTCCTGGCGTTGGAACACCATTCCGTGGACCTGCCGTGGTGGGAAAGCCTGGTGAAGACGACCGACGGCCGGGCGCTGATCACCAAGGGCTACGCCAACCTGCCCCTGACCGCACCGGGGTTGGGCATCGAGTTGAACGAGGAGGTCGTCAAGCAGCACCTGCACCCCAAGGATGGCAGCTTCTTCGCCCCCACGACGGAATGGGATGAAAAGCGCTCCCATGACCGGGTCTTCAGCTGATCATCCCCCGCTTGAAACCCCCGCTCCTCTACAAAATCGCGCTGGCCCTCGCCGGCTTGTGCCTGCTCGGCGCCGTGGCACTGGCGCTGGGCGGCCAAGGCGCGCGCACCGGCCCGCTGGCCATCGGTTTTTTTGCCGCCCTCGCCATTGGCTTCCGGGGCTACGACCACCTGAAGGGCTTCACCTATAGCACGGTGATCTTCGCCGCGGTGACCACCGCGCTCTACTATCCTCACCCCTTCATCGAGCAGCACGGCTTCAAGCTGGCGACGCTGATCACGCCCCTCATCCAGGTGATCATGTTTGGCATGGGCACGTCCATGAGCGTAGGTGACTTTGTCGGCGTGGCCCGGACGCCCCGGGCGGTCGCGATCGGTGTCATCCTGCAGTTTACCATCATGCCCAGCCTGGGGTTTGCGCTGGCCAGCATCAGCGGATTCCCGCCCGAGATCGCCGCCGGGATCGTGTTGATCGGCTGTGCCCCCAGCGGCCTGGCCTCCAACGTCATGAGCTACATCGCCAACGCCAACCTCGCGCTGTCGATCACGATCACCTCCGTGACCACCCTGCTCGCCCCGCTGGCCACGCCCCTGCTGATGAAGCTGCTGGGCGGAACTTTCATCGAGATCAGCGTGATGAAGATGATGTGGGATGTCTCCAAGATGGTCTTGGTGCCGATCGGCGCCGGGCTGATTTTCAACAAGCTCCTCCATGGCAAGGTCCGGTTGCTGGATGCAGCCATGCCCCTGGTCTCCATGATCGGCATCGCCCTGATCATCGTGATCATCACGGCCGCCGGCCGCGAGAGCCTGCTCACCATCGGCCCGCTGCTCATCGCGTTGGTTATCGTCCACAATACATTTGGCTACCTGCTCGGCTACTGGTCGGCCCGGCTGCTCAAGCTGAACCAGCGGGACAGCCGGACGATCGCATTCGAGGTGGGCATGCAGAATGGCGGGCTGGCTTCCGGCATCGCCAAGGAAATGGGAAAACTCGCCACCGTGGGCCTCGCCCCGGCTGTCTTCGGTCCCCTCATGAACATCACCGGCTCGATCCTTGCTTCCCACTGGCACCGCAAGCCGGTGACCGATCAGGCCGGCGGGTCGCCAGCTAAGTGAGCCGGGGGCCTGCATCCGAAGCCAATGGGCCGAGATGCTCGTGAACTGCCCTCCTTCGCCAAGGCTTCGGAGGGCAATTTTCTTTCCACTCTGGAAAGAAAATTGGTGCCCGGAGACGGACTCGAACCGTCATGCTGTTAGGCACAGGCTTCTGAGACCTGCGTGTCTACCAATTCCACCATCCGGGCGAAAACCGAAGGGTCATGGATACGTTCCACCCGGGGTGGCGCAAGAGTTTTGTTGCGCCGGCCGGATCAGCCCGGCCGGGCCGTCTTGCGCTCGTGTTCCAGCAGGCGTTGCTTGCGCCAAAGGCCACCGGCATAGCCGTTAAGCGAACCGTCCGCGTTGATCACCCGGTGGCACGGAATAACCAGCGCGAGCATGTTGGAGCCGTTCGCGCGGCCGATGGCCCGCGGCCCCTTGGGGATGCCCAGCCGCTTCGCCATCTCGGCGTAGCTGCGCGTTGTTCCCGGCGCGATGCGGCCCAGTTCCCGCCAGACCCGGAGCTGGAAGGCCGAGCCGACGGGCGCGAGCGGCAGGTCGAACTGCGTGCGTTGGCCGGCAAAATATTCCGCGAGCTGGGCCGCTGTCCGGTCCAATATGGCGTGGTGACCCGGCACGATGGCGCACTTCAGCCGACGGCGGAGCAACACGAGTTCACGTTCGAGTCCGCGCCGATCCACAAACTCCAGTAGACGCAGCCCCTGGTCATCCGCCAGCGCCAGCATCGTGCCCAGCGGGGTTTCGAGCCGGCGTGCCAACAGGCAGGCCGAGTTCTTCGCACCGCGCGGCGGGGCCCCGAACACCCGGGCAAAGGCTTCGCGGAAACCGCTGGTGGATTCATACCCGCGCGCCAGTTGCGCCTCAATGACCGGCTTCCCCGCCTTCACGTCGCGCAGCGCCAGGCCCATGCGCCGGGCCCGCTGGTAGGCATGAAACGTCATGCCGTGGTACGCCTTGAACTGGCGGCGGGCCGTGGAGGGTTCGACGCCCATCGCGGCGAGGTCCTTGTCGGTCACGCGCCCGTCGGCCGCCGCCTCGACTGCCCGGCGCAAACGCTCCACCAGCGGCGGCACGGGCTTGGTGGTGTCCATCGGCCGGCATAAACGGCAGGGCCGGTAGCCGCCGTGCAGGGCCTCGTTCACCGTGGGGAAGAACTCGACGTTTTCCGCCCGGGGCCGCTTCGCCTTGCAGGTGGGCCGGCAGAATATCCCAGTCGTCTTCACGCCGGTGAAAAACACCCCCTCATACGCGGCGTCGCGCCGCGACAGCGCCCGGTACATCGTGCGCGGCGTGGGGAGGGACGGGGTGGAAGTGGCCAAGGAAAGTTCGGGTTGAATCATGCCCCACTCTAGCAGACTGGCCGGGCGCGGTGCCGCCGGTTTTCGGGCAGGTTATTTCTTCGGCAGGTAATCGCGGACATCCGGCAGCTCCTTGTCCCGGCGGCCGCTGGTCTGCCGCGTGAAATACGGCTCCGGGGGCAGCAGCCCGGTGTCCTCCTCGTCCTCCTCCTCGTCGTCGGTCTCCAGACCCTCGATCTCGTAGGTCTCGCCCTCGTCGAAATACTGCGAGACGCGCCGGGCGGTGCTGTCGAGCCAGACGAGCGGGGTGGCGAGGTTCCCCTTCGCCTTCATCTGCACAAAGTGGCAGGGAAACCGCTGGTCCTTGAAGTGCTTGATGAAATCGCTGAGCCACTTGTTGGCGAGGCCCTCGCGCTTCGTGAGAAACACCACGTCGGCAAAGTGGATGCAGGCGTCGAACCATTGCCGGAGCACGGGGTGCTGCTCCGCCAGCCGGCAGTCCACCACGCAGAAAATGCGGGCCAGCTCCGCGCCCTGCGACTCGAGCCAGGGCTTCAGCGCCTCCAGCTGGTCGATCTGGTTCGCCTGCGCGTCCGCCAGGAAAAAAACTGTCGTTCCCGCCGGCACCTCGACCGGCGGCAGCACCGGTTCCGTCCACTGCCAGCGCCGGACCTCCGTGTTGGCGAGGGCGGCCAGAGCGGCGTCAGCTGGAGCGGGCGCCTCGTCTTCCGCCAAGAGCACGAGCGCCTTGTCCTCCGTGCCGAGCCCGTTCTCGATTAGGTCGCGCACAATGGCGCGCCGGCCCGAACCGGGCGTGCCCAAGATGAAATAAACCAAGGAACTCATGACACCGCGAAAGTCGCAGAACGCACCCGAAAGACAAGCCGGGGCGACGCGGCCGGTCAGAATTTAAAGGTCCGGTTCTGCGCGGCGTGCCGCATCCAGTGGTCCACCAGCACAAGCGCGGTCATGGCCTCGACGATCACGACTGCCCGCGGCACGACGCAGGGATCGTGGCGGCCCCGGGCTTTGAGTTCGGTATCCCGGCCGCGAAGGTCCACGGTGCGCTGCGCCTGGAGAATCGTAGCGGTGGGCTTGAAGGCGATGCGGAAGACAATCTCCTCGCCGTTGCTGATGCCGCCCTGCACGCCGCCGGAGCGGTTGGTCAATGTGCCGACCCGGCCGCGCCGGCTGACGTAGACATCGTTGTGCTGCGAGCCCCTGAGTCGGGTGCCGGCGAAACCGCTGCCGATCTCAAATCCCTTGGTGGCCGGCAGCGAAAGCATGGCCTTCGCGAGGTCCGCCTCGAGGCGGTCGAACACCGGCTCGCCCAGCCCTGCGGGCACGCCGCGCACGCGGCACTCGATGACGCCCCCGACGGAATCGCCCTTGGCGCGCACCTGCTTGATGCGGCTGATCATCTTCGCGGCGGTGGCCGCATGAGGACAGCGCACGGCCGAGGCCTCAACCTGCGCGAGTGTCGGAAACTTGGTGATCACCGGCGCCGTGATGTCGTGCACCTGTGTGACAAACGCCCGCACCTCGACCTCGCCGGCCAGCTGCAGGATCTTCCGGGCAACGGCGCCCGCCGCAACCCGGCCGATGGTTTCGCGGGCGGAGGAGCGCCCGCCGCCGCGATGGTCGCGGAAACCGTACTTGGCCGTGTAGGTGAAGTCGGCGTGCGACGGCCGGAACTTCTCGCGCATCTCGGCGTAGGCCTCGGGCCGGGCGTCGGCATTGCGCACCAACATGGCCAGCGGGTGGCCGGTCGTGCGGCCCTCGAACAAGCCCGAAAGGAACTCCACCGTGTCGGCTTCCTTGCGGGGCGTCGTGATGTCACTCTGGCCCGGCCGGCGGCGGTCGAGCTCGGCCTGCACCTCGGCCCCGGTCAGCGGCAGGCCCGGCGGGCATCCGTCAATGACCACGCCCACGGAGGGACCGTGGCTTTCGCCCCAGGTGGAGATTTGGAAAAGTTTGCCGAAGGAATTGGGCACGATGATGAAAAGGTTGGGGCTGGAGGGGAGTCAGGCAAGCCCTAGGAACGCGGGTATAAACTCGGTTTTGAGAGTGCCGATTGGTTCTGTCCGCCGTCGCCAAGGCTGGGGCGGACAAGTTTCTTTCCACTCCGGAAAGAAACTTGGTGCCCCCGCCGGGAATTGAACCTGGATCACACGTTTAGGAAACGCGTGCTCTATCCATTTGAGCTACGGGGACTAAAGCTGTTTCCAAACATGTCCGGCGCAGGCGATTGGCAAACCAAAAATGTCCGTTGACAGGGCACCCCCGAGAGCCAACCTTCCGACTCCTTTTTTAATCATGAGCACCACCGAAACGAAGCAGCAGACTCTCACGCCCCAGCAGATTCCGACCACCCAGCCGCAACTGATGAGCCGTTACATCACGGACACGGGCAAGATCCTGCCGCGCAAATATACCCACCTCTCCGCCAAGGAGCAGCGCAGCGTGACCTCCAAGATCAAGCAGGCCCGCAACCTGCTGACGATGCAGTAAGCCGTTGCCATTGCAGCGCTTTCCGCCGGAGCATCTGCTCCGGCTTTTTTGTCGCCCGAAATGAAGGCCCGGATCCTCGCCCCCACCCCCACCAACCTGCACCGGCTCGCCGCCGTGCTGCGGCGCGGGGGGCTGGTCGCCATCCCCACCGAGACGGTCTACGGCCTCGCCGCCCGCGCGCTCGATGCCAAGGCCTGCCGGGCGATTTTCGCCGCCAAGGGCCGGCCGGCCAACGATCCGCTCATTGTGCATGTGCTCGATCTGGCCCAGGCCGAACAGCTGGCCGAGTTCAATGACGCGGCGCGACGGGTCGCCCGGCGTTTCTGGCCCGGCCCGTTGACCATCGTCCTGCCCCGAAAATCTTGTGTGCCTGACATCGTGACCTCGGGCGGTCCAACCGTGGCCCTTCGCGCCCCCGCCCACCCGCTCGCCCGCCGGTTGCTCCGGTTGGCCGCCGTGCCATTGGCCGCGCCCAGCGCCAATCCCTTCAGCTACATCAGCCCGACCACGGCGGCGCACGTGAAACAGGGCCTCGGCCGGAGGATCCGCCACATCCTTGACGGCGGCAGCTGCCCCATCGGCGTCGAGTCAACCGTGCTGGACCTGACTCACCCCGCGAAACCCCGCATCCTGCGGCCCGGCGCAATCACGGCGGCCCAATTGGAGAAAGTGCTGCATCGGAAAGTCACCACGCTGCATCGCTCCCTCAAGGCCAACGTCCGCCAGCCCGCCCCGGGCCTGCTCGACCGTCACTACAGCCCACGCACGCCGCTGCGCCTGGCCACCAGGCTGGCCGGGCCGAGCCGGCATACCGCCCTGATTTATCTCCGCCAACCTGAGGGGAAGCCCTCCGCCCACGTTTACTGGCTGAGCCAGCGTGGGGCGCTGGATGAGATCGCCCGCAATCTCTACCGCGTGCTGCGCGAAGCCGATGCCGGCGGTCATCGCGAAATCCAGCTGGAGAAATTGCCGGTTGCCGCGGGCGGTCTCGCCGCCGCGATCAACGACCGGATGCGGCGCGCCGCGGGATCGCACCGCTAGAATCCGTCATCTCAAGTGCCGCGCCACAAACGCAGCGCACTCGCGGGCATGCGTCATCGCAATCAGGTGCCCGCCGCCCAGCAGCAGGTCACACTTCTCGGGCGGCGGAATCATGAAATCCTTGCGGCCGTGGATGCGAAACACCCGGGTGCTCGTATTGCCCAAGCCCTCCCATTCGAAAATCGCCGGGCACATACGCCGGATGAATCCCGAATCGGCGTCCGCCAGCATCGCGGCCGCTTCCAGCGGTAGTTTTCCCGCGGCTTTCTTCAGCCAATCCATCGGTACCCTGCCGGCGAGAGGGTGGAGCTTCGCGGCCCACGAGTTCATTTCTTCGCGTTTGACGGCGCTGCCCACTAGGAACAGCTGGGGGATTTTCTGGATTTTGGTGATTTCTCCCGCCACCATACCGCCCAGCGACACGCCGACCAATACGTCGCCATCGGCGATGGCCCGGGCGTCCACCATCGCTTCCGCCAGTTGCCTGATGCTTTTAATCCCGGTCGATATCACCCAATCGTGCGCCTTGAATTCCGGCAGTTCTCCCCACGGTTCGGGAAACATCCGGTGATCGGCCCCCATGCCTGGCAGGGCGTGGATCATTTTCTGGCCAGCACTTCACCCAGCGACTTCAGCATGCGCTCGTTCTGCGCCTTGGTGCCAACGGTGATGCGCAGCCATTCGGGCAGGCCGTAGCCCTTCACCGGCCGCGTGATCACGCCCAGCCGCTGCAAGGCCTCGAACACGGCCGGCCCGTCGCCCACCTTCGCCAGGATGAAGTTTCCCTTACCCGGGATGAACTCCAGCCCGAGCCGCTTGAGTCCGGCTTCGAGCTGCGCGAGCCCGGCGAAATTCTCGCGCCGGCACCGAGTGACAAACTCGTCGTCATCAAGCGCGGCCGTGGCGGCGGCGGCCGCGATCGCGTTCACGTTGAACGGCTGCCGCGCGCGTTGCAGCAGGGCGATCAGTTCCGGGGCCGCGTAGCCGTAGCCGATTCGGAGCGAAGCCAACCCATAGACCTTGGAAAAAGTGCGGAGGCATATCAGCTTGTGTCCTGCGGCAATGAGGGGCCGCAGATCGGGTGGGTTTTCGAGGAACTCGACATAGGCTTCGTCCATCACGAGGATGACGTGCGGTGGCAGCGCCCGGATCAGTGCCGCGATCTCGTCCGCGCTGTTCGCCCCGCCCACCGGGTTCGCCGGACTCGCCAGAAACACGAGGCGGGTGTTCGGCGTGATCGCCGCGAGCAGCGCCGGCAGGTCCTGCCGTAAACCCGCGGCCAGCGGCACCTCCACGGGCTTGGCGCCAAACATCAGCGTCACCAGCTTGTAGACGACAAACGACGACTGGTGCATCACGGCTTCCCGGCCGGGCGCCAGGAATACATGGCCCAGCAGCTCGAGCAGTTCGTTGGAACCGTCGCCGATCACAAACTGGTCCATGCCCAGCGCGTACTTCGCCGCCAGTTTCTGCCGCAGCGCGAAGTAACCGCCGTCGGGATAGAGGTGGGCATCCTGCAACGCCCGCTGCGCCGCCGCCAGGCCCTTGGGTGACGGGCCATGGGGATTCTCGTTCGAGGCCAGCTTGATAATGCCCGCCGGGTCGAGCCCGAGCTCCCGGGCCACGGTCTCGATCGGTTTACCCGGCTCGTAGATCGGCTGGGTGGCAATGCCCGGGTTGGCCAGTGCGGCGAAAGTCATGCGCCCAAACCATGCGCGTTGCCGCGCCGGTTCAAATCAAATTCTTCCCGCCGCGCGGCTCGGCACCCGCACATATTGCATGCCCGCAGCCACGGCGGCCTGGAAGCCGGGCTCCGCATCCTCGAACACCAGGCAGCGCTCCGGGGCCACGCCCATGCGCTGGGCCGCGAGCAGGAACATGTCCGGCGCGGGTTTGCCGTGGGCCACGTCCTCGGGGGTGACGACCACGGGGAAAAGATCAGCGATGCGCATCAGCTCGAGGGTTTTCGTGACAACCGGTTTCGGCCCGCCGGACGCCACGCTCATGGGGGACCGGCCGTGCAGCTTGCGCGCGAAATCCACCACCGGCTTGATCACTTTCATCTCCGCCTGCATCTCGAGGAACAGCTCCTCCTTGTGGTGGAACACGTAGTCCACGTCGATGGTGATGCCGTAATGCTTGGCGAAGACCGTCGCCACCTTTCGCGTGGGCATGCCCCCAAGGGAGTAGAAGAGCTCCTCGCTCAGCGTCCCCTTCATCCCCGCCTGCTGCATGGCCCGGTCCCAGGCCCGGTAGTGCAACGGCATCGTGTCGACGAGCGTACCGTCGCAATCAAAAATGTAACCGGCAAAGTCGCCGGGCGGGATGACGAGTTTCATGAGGAGGGGCCAGCGAAGCGGGCCCCCTGCCGCGCGCAACCCCATTCTGCCGGACTGCACCCATGAAACCCGCCGGTCACTTCCGGGGGGGCGCATTCCTCACAGCACAGCTGCTGGCGGCGCTCGTAACCAATCATCTGCCCCAGCCGGTCGAACTCGAAGCGGCAGCAGGCCTGCAGTTTCTTCTTCAGCATCGCACGGCCGCGCCGCACGCGCGACTTCACCGCAGTGAGCGAGAGATTCAGTCGAAGGGCGATGTGGGCCAGCGGCAGTCCCTCCAGCTCGGCCAGCCGCACCGGTTCGCGGTAGGCCGCGGGCAGTTCCTCCAGAAAACGCTTCATCGAGGCCAGGACCCGTGTACGCATGGCGGCCGACTCATCGGGACTCTCGCCCGCGAGCGAGGCGGGCAGCTCGGTCTGCGGCCGCTGCCGCCGGTAATGGTCGATGATGGTGCCGCGCGCGATCTGGTAGAGCCAGGCCTCGAGCCGCGTGTCGTCGCGCAGGCTGCCCCGCGAGCGGTAGACTTTCAGGAGGGTCTCTTGCGCCAAGTCGTCCGCCACCGTGTCATTGCGCACGCGACGGCGGATGAAGGCCCGCAGCCGCGGCGCAAATTCCAGGACCCCGCGGTCGAACGTCTGCGCCCGCGGACCCGGCACCCCGGGGGCAGGGCGCGGACGGCGGATTGGCGGAGCAGACGCAGCAGGCATGGTTCAGGGCTTCCAGGCGGTAATGATGGCCGACACGAGATAATCGGCAACCCTCGGGTCGCTGCCCCACTGGGCGATGAACTTCCGCGAGGCGCCCTTGATCTCGATGTCGACCCGGCTGAAGCCGGCCGCAGCGAGCATCGCCTGCAGCTCGTCCACGAGGGAGGCGCCCCCGATGCACGCCCCGATGAGCGGCAGCTGCGCGCGGATGTCGTCGGGCAGCGGCTTGGTCGCGACCACGTCCGAGATCGCCAGCCGCCCGCCGGACTTGAGGACCCGGAACGCCTCGGCTAAGACCCGCGGTTTCTCGGGTGAAAGGTTGATGACGCAATTGGAGATGATGAGGTCCACGCTGGCGTCGGCCACCGGCAGCGCCTCGATCTCGCCGAGGCGGAACTCGACGTAGGTCAGTCCGGACTTGGCCAGATTGCGCCGGGCCTTGGTGATCATCGCCGGCGTCATGTCCACGCCGAGCACCCGGCCCGTGCCGGCGAGCTGGCGGGCGGCGATGAAGGCGTCGAAGCCCGCGCCGCTGCCGAGATCGAGGACGGTCTCGCCGGGCTTGATGCTGGCGATGGCCAGCGGGTTGCCGCAACCGAGGCCGAGGTCCGCCCCCGCGGGGGCGGACGCCAGGTCGGCGGCGCTGTAGCCCAGTTGGTTGCTATAAGTGGAGCCGGTGGGCGGGGCCTCGCCAGCGCAGCAGCCGGTAGCCTGGCAGCCGCAACCGGCAGGTTCGCCGGTATCGGCCTGCTCCGCGATGGCGCCATAGCGGTCGCGGACGTATTCCCGGATCGTTTCAGTGGTGGGTTGTTTCATGGGTGAATTGGATTCACCCAAGGCAGACGCACCACGCGCCTGAAGGACGCAGGTTATTTCAACTTATCGCCGGGCGGCGCCGCGCGTGAGCCGGCTCTTGGGCCGCTCGGGCGCCAGCTGCGGCATGCCGCCGCCGTCGAAGATGCCCGAGTAGGTGTAATTGAACCCGTCGATCTTCTTCCAATCGATGCTCATGCCGATGAAGCGCTCGATGCTGCGCGCGTCGCGCCAGGTCTCCTCGGTCACCAGCGTGAAGGCGTCGCCCGTCTTCTGCGCGCGGCCGGTGCGGCCGATGCGGTGGACGTAGTCCTCGGGATTTTCCGGGACGTCGAAGTTGATGACGTGCGACACGTCGGCGATGTCGAGGCCACGGGCGGCCAGGTCGGTGGCGACCAGCACCTCGAACTTGCCCGACTTGAAGCCCTTGAGGGCGTCGACGCGCTCCTGCTGGCTGCGGTCGGAGTGCATGACGGCGCAGGTGTGGCCGGCCTGCTTGAGGCGGCTGGCCACATAGTCGGCGCCGCTCTTGGTGCGCGAGAAGATGAGGACGCTGTGGTATTGCGTCTGCTCCAGCAGGTACGCGAGCAGCTCGAACTTCTGCGCCTGCACCACGGGATAGAACGCGTGCGTGATCGTCTCGGCGGTCGAACGTTCGCGGCTGACGGCGATCTTGAATGGATCGCGCAGCGCCCAGGCGGCCAGCTGTTCGATCTCGGGTGGTAGCGTCGCAGTGAAGAAGAGGGTCTGGCGCGACTTCGGCACCTTGGCGACGATGCGCTTCACGTCGGGGAGGAAGCCCATGTCGAGCATGCGGTCCACCTCGTCGAGCACGAGCGTCTGGATCTGGTCGAGCTTGATCTCACCTTGCTCCATGAAGTCGAGCAACCGGCCGGGCGTGGCGACGAGGATGTCCATGCCGTGCGCGAGGTCCTCGCGCTGCTTGCCGTAGCCAACGCCACCGTAGATGACGGTCGTGCGCAGGTCGGTGTACTTGGAGTAATTCTTGAAGGATTCCTCGACCTGCAGGGCGAGCTCGCGGGTGGGCTCCAGCACCAGGCAGCGGATGGCTCCGTGCGTGCCCAGCCGCTGCAGGATCGGCAGCGAAAAGGCCGCGGTCTTGCCCGTACCGGTCTGGGCCGAGCCAATCACATCCTTGCCGGCCAGCACGACCGGGATGGCCTGGACCTGGATGGGGGTCGGAGTCTCATAGCCCTTTTGCTGCACCGCGTAGGCGAGGCGGTCGCCCAGCCCGAGGGCGGTGAAGGCGGTGTCGAGCTTGGGGACTTCGGGCAGCGGACGGGCGGCGGGGGAAGCACGCGGAGTATGGACCGGGCGGGCGGCGGGAGCGGCCGCCGGGCGGTGGTGTGCCGGGGCGGAACGGGGGGTACCGGAGTGCGGGGCGGCTTTCCTTTCGGGTCGGTGCGAACCTTCGCGGGAGGCGGGTTTGGCGTGCTTGGTCCCGGGCGCAGGTTTGGGCGCGTCACGCCCGGCGCCCGGATTGAAGGTCTGCTTTATCTTGGAGAGAAACTTGCGGAGCATGTATGAAAGGCGTGCTTATCAGGGGCAACCCGGGGCATTGCAATCCCGCAAAAAACCGCCCCATCCGCCCCTAGCCCGCCGTCCGGCTACAGCTCGGCTTTGATCTTGTCGAGGATGGTCAGCGAGAGGTCCTGGTCACCCACCAAGCCGACGCGGATCTGCACCTTGGTGAGGGACTTGGTCACTTGGGTGAGTTTGATTTCCACGCGTTTGTCGAGGGCGGTGCGCGTGATCAGCTGGGCGTCCACGGCGCTCTTGTGATCATTGATCTTGGCGAATTCCAGCTTGCCCAGCGCGCGTTGCGAGGCGGTGAAAACCGCGTCGAGGTCATGCTCAAGGTTGACCACCATCTCGCCCCGCACGTAGGCGACGGCCCCGGCCCCCGCCGCCCCGGCCGCCACCACGACGCACCCGGTGAACAGGGAGGACGCGCCCAACGCCAGGCCAAGGGCGAGAAGGATTGATTTGCTGCCATCGGAAACCAGTGATCGGGAAATGTTCATGGCGTTCCGGACAGCGCATCGCGCAACTTGTGCGTAAAAAATTCCGGAAAAAACGACTAGGCCGCGCCGCCGGAACCGTCCAGCGCCTCGCGCATCACCTTGGCCAGTTGGTCGATGCCATAGGGCTTCGCCAGGACCGCTTGGAATCCGTGGGCCTGATAGTTGGCCAGCACGGGATCGCGGGAGTAGCCGCTGGAGACGATCGCGCGGACGCCAGGATCGATGCGCCGCAGAATTTCCATGGCCTCGCGCCCGCCCATCGCGCCCGGCACGGTCAGGTCCATCACCACCAGCCCGTATTTTTCCCCGGCCGCCATGGCTTCCTGGTATTTCTGCACGGCTTCGGTCCCGTTGGTGGCGACCTCGCAGGCGTAACCGATTCGTTGCATGAAGTGGACCGCCATCGAACGGATCGACGGCTCGTCGTCCATGAACAACACCCGGACCCGAAAGGGCGACAGGCTGCCGGTGGTACGGCTCCCGGAGTCACTGGTGGCACCGGGGAAGGCACTGACCGCCGCCGGGAGCCAGACGCGAAACCGGGCGCCCTGGCCGGGTTCGGATTCAACCACGATATGCCCCTCGTGCCGGCGCACGATGGAGTAGACCGAAGCCAGCCCGAGCCCCGTGCCGTGCTCCTTGGTGGTGAAGTAGGGATCGAAAATCTTGGCCAGGTTTTCGGGCGAGATGCCCACGCCGGTGTCGGCCACCGCCAGCTGCACGTAGCGTCCCGGCGGCAGGGGCGGCCCGCCGGGGGTTGGCTCCGTGATCTCCTCGTTCCCGGCCGAGACGGTGATGACCCCGCCGCCGGGCATGGCCTGCACGGCATTGATCACCAGGTTCTGCACCACCTGCCCGAGCTGGCCCCGGTCGGCGTTGACCGGCCAGAGTCCCGGGGCGAAGTGAAACTCGCCCCGCGCCTTGGCCCCGTGCAGGGCAAATCCCGCCGACTCCCGCACCAACCCCGGCAATTCGACCGTTGTACGCACGGGTTCGCCGCCCTTGGCAAAGGTCAGCAATTGCAGGGTCAGGTCGCGGGCGCGCAGGGTCGCACGCTTCGCCTCCGACAAGCGCGCGACCACCGGATGGTCCGCCCCAAGCTCGCCCTCCGCCAGGCTCACGTTGCCCAGGACGACCGTGAGGATGTTGTTGAAATCATGCGCGATGCCGCCCGCCAGGATGCCCAGGGCCTCGAGCTTGGAGGCCCGCCCGATCTCGGACTCCAGTTGGCGGCGGGCGCTGATATCGGTCACGAATCCCTCGTAGTAGAGCAGCCGGCCGTGCGCATCGCGGACGGCACGGGCATTTTCTGATATCCAGACCGTGCCGCC